>Ga0190265_10000835_pt1 | contig 20447 bp, 20 predicted proteins | sample Popmic124T_FD_133135 | JGI IMG/M metagenome (GOLD analysis project Ga0190265, IMG submission 133135) | Populus adjacent soil microbial communities from riparian zone of Indian Creek, Utah, USA - 124 T | ecosystem: Environmental > Terrestrial > Soil > Riparian zone | place: USA: Utah | collected...
GCGGCTGACGCTCGCCGAGCTGCAGGACAAGCGCGGCGACCAGGCCGCCGTGGTCGCCACTCTGAAGGGTGCCCCCGAGGAGCTCCGCGGGGATGCGCGGCTGCGCCGCCAGCTCGGCGTGGCCCTCTACCAGACGGGCGAGCTCGACGAGGCCCTCGCCCTGGTCGAGCCCTTGCTCGCCGCCGCGCCGGACGACCGCGGCCTGGCGCTCCTCAAGGGATGGGTGCTCACCGCCCAGGGGCGCAACGCCGAGGCCGCCGCAGTGCTCGGCGGCATGCGCGGCAAGCAGCCCGGGGACCCGACCGTGGCCGTCACCCTGGCGCGGGTGCTGCAGCGCGAGGGCCGGCGGGACGAGGCGGCGCGGGTGCTGGGCGAGACCGCCGAGGCCCTGGAGAAGGACGGCAAGGGGGCGGAGGCGCGGGAGCTCCGCCTGGAGCAGGCGCAGGCGTACTTCGCGGCCAAGGAGTGGGATCAGGTGGCGCGGGCTCTCGAGCCGCTGCTCGCCGTCGAAGACCAGGAGATCCGCGCCCAGGCCCTGCTGCTGCGCGCCGACGCGCTGATCGAGGCCCGGCAGTGGGACGACGCGACCGCGCTCCTCGGCCGCCAGGAGAGGTCGGCGCTGGTCGACAGCCGGCGGGCCGAGGTGCTGCTGCGTTCGGGCCGCGAGGCGGAGGGGCTGGAGATTCTCAACGCCATGAGCGCCTCGGACGACCCGCAGCAGGTGCTCTCCGCGGTCCAGGTCTACCACCGGCTCGACCGCTTCCAGGAATCGATTCCGATCCTGGAGCAGATGAAGGCCGCGCATCCCGACCTGCCGGTGCCCGCCTTTCTGCTCGGCGCGGCCTATGAGCGCACCGACCAGCGGGACAAGGCGCTGGCCGCGCTGCGCCGGGTCGTCGAGCTGCAACCCAATTTCCACGCGGCCCTCAACTATCTCGGCTACACCTACGCCGAAGCGGGCGAGAACCTGGACGAGGCCGTGAAGCTGATCCGCCGGGCGCTGACGTTCGATCCCGACAACGGGGCCTACGTCGACTCCCTCGGTTGGGCCTACTTCCAACTCGGCCGTCACGAGGAGGCGCGTACCTTCCTCGAGCGCGCCGCCCGCCTCGAGCCCGAGGACGCGACACTTCAAGAGCACCTGGGAGATGTTTATGTTGCGTTGGGGCAGAGGGATCGGGCGCGAAACGCGTATCAGCGGGCGATCGAGTTGGACGACGAAGACGAGGTCGGCGAGCAGGTGCGCCGCAAGCTGGAAGACCTCCGGGACAAGCCGAAGAACTAGGCCGGGATCGGCGCGCGCGGCGCTCCTCCTCGCGGCCGTCCTCGCGGCGGGCTGCGCCTCCGGCCGTGCCGTGCCGCGCTCCCTCGCCACCCTCTCTCTCGCCCCCTGGCAGATCCCCCAGGCCGCCTATGGCTCGCAGCGGCTCTACCGGGTGAGCTATTCGGGCCCGGAAGGGGAGGGCTCCTTCCGCGTCACCCTCCGCCTGGCGACACCGGCGCGCTACCAGATCCAGGCCGTGGACCCGGTCGGCCGTGCCCTCTGGAGCCTCGACGTGACCAACGACCAAGGGCTCTGGCTGAACCACCGCAGCCGCGACTACTGCACCTTCGAGGGGCGCTTCGACGTCTCGGGCGTGCCCCTCGGTCCGTTCCCGCTGCTGGCGCTCCCCGCCCTGCTGATCGGCCGGGTGCCGGCCGAGCCGGCTGCGCCGCCGCCGCTCGCCGCCGGCGAAGTGACCTTCAACGACGCCAGCGGCCGCAAGTGGGCCGCGGTGGTCGACGAGACCGGTCAGGTGAGGAGCTGGTCGATGTCCGAGGACGGGCCGCCCACCGTCTGGTGGATGCGCCGTGACGACTGGGCCATCCTCTCCGACCGCTCGCGGGGGGTGCAGGTGCGCTGGCGGGAAGTGTTGCGCGAGAACCTGGACCGCGAGCCCAACCGCCTGGAGCCGCCGCCCGCCTTCCGCGAGACCCCCTGCGGCGATCCCGATCTGCCGGACACGGAGGGGTAGGACGGGCCCGCTGGCGGGAAAATTTGACAGCGCCTCCCTGCCCCTCTAGCATATTGCTCCCATGCCGAGGCTGAAAGAGCCCGCGGGGGCGCACGATCACGCTACGAAGTCCGCAATGCTCTCCGGAGGTCCGCCCAGTATATAATGCGTCGATTGATGCCGGTACGTGTCTAGTGCGGCCCTCTTCCGAGACGGACGCCCTGCGTCGAGTCATTCGGGAGAGTTGCAGCAGGGCCGGGTGAGTGTTCCACGTTGTGCCCGGCCAGGTGCGTAGCCAGACCACGCGCTCGGCGCCGCGTGCCGTAGCTTTCGACTAGGGATGACCCGGAGAGGGAAGCGAAATGGAGATCACGGAGGTCAAGGTCTTTCCGATTCAGGAGGAGAAGCTCAAGGCATTCGTCTCGATCGTGTTTGATCAGTGCTTCATGGTCAACGACATCAAGATCATCCAGGGCAAGGACGGGCTCTTCATCAGCATGCCGAGCCGGAAGAAGAAGAACGGCGAGTTCAAGGATGTCGCCCATCCGCTCAACAACGAGACGCGCCGGATGATCGAAGACAAGGTGCTCGCCGAGTACGATCGGGTCCTCGCGGAGCGCGGGGAGAAGCCGGCGGAGCGGGAAGCCCGGCCAGCGCATGCGCCGGCGAGCGAAGGGCCGAGTGCCCAGCCGCTCGCCGCAGTGCCGGAAAAGAGCATGGAGGAGGTCGAGGAGATGCATCTCCGCGACTCCTTCTGGACGGTGACCTGATCCGGAGTCTCAGCCCTTTCGAGGGCGACAGGCGGCTGTCTCTGGTTCAGGTCGTGTGTCCGGGATAGCACCCAGACTGGGGCGTCGCCAAGTGGTAAGGCACCAGACTTTGAATCTGGCTATCGGAGGTTCGACTCCTCCCGCCCCAACCAGTCGAACGGAAAGCAAGGAACCAACCCGCCGCAACGGTTGCGTGAGGCCCACTCTAGGGTGGGTCGTTACGATCCTTTTCTAGAGGGGGAGTATGGCCGGCGAACTGAAAATCTTCGGCGGACGGGCCCATCCGGCCCTGGTGCAGGAGATCTGCGACTACCTGAACCTGACGCCCGGCAAGGTCTCCGCCTTGAACTTTTCCGACGGCGAGACGTTCTGTCAGATCGAAGAGAACGTCCGCGGCTCGGACATCTTCGTGGTGCAGCCGACCTGCGAGCCGGTCAACGAGAACCTGATGGAGCTGCTGATCATGCTGGACAGCTTCAAGCGCTCCTCGGCCTCGCGGGTCACCGCGGTCGTGCCGTACTACGGCTACGCCCGGCAGGACAAGAAGGACAGGCCGCGGGTGCCGATCACCGCCAAGCTGGTGGCCGACCTGATCTCGCGTGCCGGCGCCACCCGGGTGCTGACCATGGACCTCCACGCCGACCAGATCCAGGGCTTCTTCGACGTGCCGGTCGACCACCTTTTCGCCGCGCCCGTGATCCTGGAGGCGGTGCGCGAGCTGCAGGTCCCCGACCTGGTGGTCGTCTCCCCCGACGCCGGCGGTGTCGAGCGGGCGCGGGCGATCGCCAAGCGGATGGAGGCCGGCCTCGCCATCGTCGACAAGCGGCGTACCGGTCCCAACGTGGCGGAGATCATGCACGTCATCGGCGACGTCGCGGGCAGGAACGTCCTGATCGTCGACGACATCATCGACACCGCAGGCACGCTCTGCAAGACCGTCGACGCCTTGAAGAAGGAGGGGGCCGAGAGGGTCCTCGCCGCGGGCGTCCACGGTGTGCTCTCCGGCCCGGCGCTGCAGCGCATCGAGGCTTCGCCCCTCGAGAAAGTCTTCATTACCAACACGACCCCGCTCGACGAGAAGGTCGCCCGTCTCGACAAGCTGTGTCCCCTATCGGTCGCCCCCCTGCTCGGCGAGGCGATCCGCCGCATCCACGAGGACAGCTCCGTGAGCTCCCTGTTCGTTTGAGCCCGAAAGAAGCGAGGTAAACCATGAGTGAAATGACGATTGCAGTCGAAAACCGTGAAACGACCGGCAAGAACGCCAACCGCCGGACGCGCTCCGCGGGCAAGATCCCCGCGGTGGTCTACGGCGGCGGCAAGGACAGCGTGTCGATCCAGATCGACCGCAAGACCTTCCTCGACCTGATGAAGGGCCACGGCGCCTCCGAGAACCCGCTGTTCCTGCTCAAGCTGGGCGACAAGGACCGGCACGCGATGATCCGCAACATGCAGATCGATCCGCTCAGCCGCCGGGTGATCCACATCGACTTCCAGCGCGTCCTGATGGACCAGAAGGTGCGCGTGGTGGTGCCCATCGAGCTGACCGGCACGGCCTTCGGCGTGAAGACCGAGGGCGGCTTCCTCGACTTCGTCAACCGCGAGGTCCACGTCGAGTGCCTGCCGGGCCAGATCCCGGCCCACATCGAGTTCGACGTCACCGACCTCCACGTCGGTCAGCACGTCGAGGCGCGTGAGCTGACGTTGCCCGAAGGCGTCGTCCTGCTCGACGAGCCCGACCGGGTGATCGCCGCGCTCGGCCACGCCCGCACCGACGCCACCACCGAGGTCGAGGCGACCGCGGAGCCCGAGGTCATCAAGAAGGCGAAGGGCGAGGCCTAGGGCTTCCTCCGCCGTCCCGCATGGCGCACATCGTCCTCGGGTTGGGCAATCCGGGCGAGCCATACCGCGACACCCGCCACAATGTGGGCTTCCGGGTGGTCGAGGAGCTCGCCCGCCGTTTCGGGGTCTCGCTCGACCGCGAGGAGTGCAACTCCCTGGTCGGCCGGGCGAGCTCACCCGACGCCCTGCTGGTCCTGCCGCAGACCTACATGAACCGCAGCGGCTATGCCGCCCGCTGCCTGGTCGAGCACCACCAGATCGAGCCCGCCTCGGTGTTGGTGGTCTACGACGAGGTCAGCCTCCCCCTGGGCAGGCTGCGGGTGCGGCGTTCGGGCAGCCCCGGCGGACACCGCGGCATTGAGTCGGTGATCGAGAACCTGCGCACCGACCAGGTGCCCCGTCTGCGTCTCGGGGTCGCTCCCGCCGACGGCGCCCCCGCCGGCGAGGACCTCGTCGGCTTCGTCCTCGCGCCGTTCGCGGCGGACGAGGCCGAGGCCGTCGGCGAAATGGTCCGCCGCGCCGCCGACGCCTGCGAGGCCTGGATCGCCGAGGGCGTCGAGGCGGCGATGAACCGCTTCAACGGCTGAACCGCTCCCCGATCTTGCATTCCGCCGGTATCCGTGTAGAATCCGGTGTCCGATTCACGGGCGGGCCGTAAGGTGGTGCCGCCATTCGTCAACCTCTCTGTTCCGCCCACGGCGGGACCGACCAGGCCAGAGGGAGGAAATCCTCAACCATGCGTACGTACGAGCTGATGTTCGTGGTCGATCCACGCGTCTCTGACGAGGACGTGGTCACCATGACCCAGGACTACAAGAACATGATCACCACCGGTGGATCGCAGATCACCAGTGAGGAGAACTGGGGCCGCCGCAAGCTGGCGTACCCGATCGACAAGCTGAACGAGGGCAAGTACATGCTGCTCTACGTCTCCAGCGAAGTCGGCAAGACGGCGCTGCCCGCGGTGGAGCACCGTATGCGGCAGAACGACAAGATCCTGCGTTACCTGACGGTGCGCACGGACGAGGACCTGAAGCGCGCCGCCCGCCGGCCGCAGAAGCCGACCGCGGGCGGTCCTGCCGACGCTCCGGTCGTCGACAACGCTCCGGACGACGAGGAGGAGGTCTAGACTCATGGCACGCCCGAGAAAAGTATTCTTCCGCCGGCGCAAGGTCTGCAAGTTCTGCGCGGACAAGATCGATTACATCGATTACAAGGACGTCAAGCTGCTGCAGCAGTTCATCCCCGAGCGCTCGAAGATTCTGCCGCGCCGGATCTCCGGCACCTGCGCGAACCACCAACGCCCGTTGCAGCAGGCAATCAAGCGGGCGCGCCACCTGGCGCTGATCCCGTTCACCACGGATTAGGAGGGACGAGCGTTGAGAGTCATCCTTCTGAGCGATCAGCGGCACCTCGGCAAACGCGGCGAGGTGGTCGACGTCAAGCCCGGTTATGGCCGGAATTTCCTCCTGCCCCAGGGGGTCGCGCTCCAGGCCACCCCCGGCAACATCAAGTTCTTCGAGCAGCAGCGCTCCAAGTTCGACGCGGCGCACGCCAAGGAGCGGGAAGCCGCCCAGGCGATCGCCAACAAGTTGGGCGGCGTCAAGCTCGAAATCCCCAAGCGGGTCGGCGAGACCGACACGCTCTACGGCTCGGTCACCGCGGGTGACGTTGCGGAGCTCCTCGAAAGGAAGGGCTTCACCGTCGACCGCCGGCGCATCGACCTCGAGGGCGGCATCAAGACGCTCGGCGACCACACGGTGCGCGTCGAGCTGCACCCCGAGGTGATCGCCGAGGTGACCGTTTCGGTGGTGCGGGAAGAGTAGGTATCTTGCCCGACCTCGACGACTTCCTCGTCGAGCCCACCCGCGACCTCAAAGACTGGCAATGGCTGTGGGCGGGGGACCATGAGTTCCCCATCCGCAGCCATCGCGGTCCGCTGGGGCGCTTGCTCGTCTTCCTCAAACGGTTTCTGCGTCCTGTCGTCAGGGTCCCCCAGAACGACCTCTGGGAGCGGCAGCGCACCTTCAACCTCATCCTCGTCGAGCACCTCCTGCGCAACGAGGAGGTCCGCGAGAGCCATCACCGGCGCATCGAGTACCTCGAAGCCCTGCAGTCCGAGGGCATCCACGAGATCATGCGTCACAACGACGCCCTCTTCGCCCGGGCCGATCAGAAGCTGGACCGCTATCGCCGCGAGGTGCGCGACCTGCTCGGCAGCTTGGGAGCGGCGCTTTCGATCGTCCAAGAGCCCAGAACCCCCACATCGGATTCTGCCAATACCGTAGAGACGATCGCCCGGGCCCACGAGGAGCACGGCTACCTGGAGTTAGAACGCCGCTACCGGGGCACCGAGGCCGAGATCCGCGAGCGCATCGCCGCTTACCTGCCCTACCTGAAGGCCCCGAGCGCCCCCGTGCTCGACCTCGGCTGCGGCCGGGGCGAGGCGCTGGCCCTGCTGCGCGATCACGGCGTCGCCGCCCGCGGCGTGGACAGCAGCGCCCGCATGGTGCAGCTCTGCCGCGAGCGGGGCCTCGCCGCCGAGGTGGGGGACCTCTTCGCCACCCTCGCCGCGGTGCCGGAGGGCAGCCTCGGCGGTGTCGTCTCCTTCCATGTCGTCGAGCACCTGCCGGTGGGAGCCCTCGACCGCCTGGTCCGCCTGGCCTGGCGGGCGCTGGTCAGCGGCGGCGTGCTGATCCTCGAAACGCCCAACCCCCTCTCCGTGGTGGTGGCAGCCCGCAACTTCTGGCTCGACCCCACCCACGTCCGCCCGGTCCACCCCGAGAGCCTGAAGCTGATGTACGAGCTGGCCGGCTTCGACCCCGTCGAGCGGCTCGACCTGCGGCCCTTCCTCCCCACCGACCGCCTGCCCGAGATCGATCTCGCCGAGCTCCCGAAGGAGCAGCGTCCCCTGGCCGACCGCGTGAACCGCCTGCGCGACCGGCTGGACGAGGTGCTGTTCGGGTTCCAGGACTTCGGGATGGTAGGCCGGAAGCCCTGAGAGCTTGCCGTGCCTTTTCCCCTCTCCCGCCGGGAGAGGGGAAGGGGTGAGTTGTTACGGCGGCGGGGGGCTCGCCGGAGTCTCCCCCTCTTCCTCCTGGGTGTCGCTGGTCAGCGGCGCAGCATCTGCGGGACCTGCGGCGTCGGAGCTCGGCGCCGGGGCCTCTCCCCCCGTCTTGCCCGGCATGTTCTCGCCTTCCTTGGGGATGTAGAAGGCCTTCTGCTGGTACCAGGGTAGGCTGGTGATGGTGGTCCACTGCGAGTTGTACTCACGGGCAGGCTCGGTGCCGGCGACGAACGACTCCTTGACGGTACGGTAGCTGCCCGAGCCCGGCAGCAGGCCGGTGTAGTACTCGACGTCGCGCGAGACCACGCCCTGGGGCGTGGGGAAGGTCTCACCCTTCTGGAGCCAGCCGGTTTTGAGGCCGTCCTCGACGATCATGCGCCACATCGGCAGGGCGGCGGTCGCACCGCTCATCCCCGAGCCCAAGGAGCGCTTCTGGTCGTAGCCCACCCAGGTGAGGATGGTGTAGCGCGGGGTGTAGCCGACGAACCAGGCGTCCGAGAAGTCGTCGGTGGTGCCGGTCTTGCCGGCGATGTCGATCGGCAGGTCGTGGATGTCGTACGCCGTGCCGTGGTCGACCACCCCCTCCATCATGTGGGTGAGCACGTAGGCGACCGCCGGGGTGGTGGCGGTATAGGTGGCGGGGAAGTGCGGAGCCAGGGTCTGCCCGTCGGCCGTGATGATCTTCTCGATCAGGTAGGGCTCGATGTGGTTGCCCTGGTTGGCGATGGTGGCGTAGGCCGCCGCCACTTCCAGCGGGATGAGGTCGGCCGAGCCCAGCGCCACGCTGGGCCAGGTGGGCAACTGGCTCTTGATGCCGGTGCGGTGGGCGAAATCGACCACCTTCTTGCCGCCCACGAGGTCGTGCAGCTTGACCGCCGGCACGTTGATCGACTGCTCCAGCGCCCGCCGCAGGGTGACGATCCCCGAATGCTTCCTGTAGTAGTTCTCGGGCCGGTAGCTCATCCGCCCGTCCGCACCCATGAAGTAGGTGGGCGCGTCGAGCAGCGTGTCGGCCGGGGTCCAGCCCTGCTCCAGGGCGGCGCCGTAGACGAAGGGCTTGAACGAGGATCCCACCTGGCGCCTGGCCTGGGTGACGCGGTTGAACTTGTTGCGCTCGAAGTCCCAGCCGCCGACCATGGCGCGCACGGCGCCGGTCCGGTTCTCGATGACGACGGCGGCTCCCTCCATCCTGGGCTCCTGCTCGAGCATCAGCCGCGGCTCAGCCGGCGGCGCCGGCGCCTGGGGCGCCTCTCCCTTCTTGGCCTCCTTGGCCTCGGGCACCTCGAAGCGGAACCAGGCCACGTCGCCGCGCTTGACCGCGGCGTTCGGCGCCTTGCGTCCGGTCCAGGCCATGCCCTTCGCGTCCAGGGTATAGATCTCCTCGCCGATCTTCACCGTGGCGGTCTTGGTGTCCGACTCGAGGACGATGCCCTGGTACCAGCGGCCCGGCACCGGCTTGCCCGTATCCCAGGTGGGGAGCGTCTGCGACTCCAGGTCCGCCGCTTCCAGCTTGGTGATCGGCCCGCGCCAGCCGCGTCGGTGATCGAGGCGCAGCAGTCCGGCCCGCAGCGCCTTCTCGGTGCTCTTCTGGATCCGTGGATCGAGTGTCGTCTGCACCCGCATGCCCCCACTGTAGAGGGCGGTAACGCCGTAGGTCGCCTCCAGGTGTTTGCGCACGTCCTCGGCGAAGTAGGGGGCCACCACCTCCTCCTTCTGCTGCGAGGTCACCAGCAGCGGCTGCTTCAGCGCCCGCTGATACTGCTCGGGGGTGATGAAGCTTTCTTCCAGCATGCGCCGCAGCACGCGGTCGCGCTGCCGCTTCACGAGATCCGGCGTGCGGTAGGGGCTGTAGCGGCTCGGGGCCGGGAGGATGCCGGCTAGCATGGCGGCCTCCGGCAGGGTGAGCTTGGCCGCCGGCTTGTTGAAAAAGTAGCGGGAAGCCGCCTCCACCCCGTAGTTGCCGTGTCCGAGGTTCACCAGGTTCAGGTACAGGGTGAGGATCTGCTGCTTGCTGTAGTTCTTCTCCAGTTCGACGGCGGTGAACGCCTCCTCGACCTTGCGCCGCCAGGTGCGCTCGCGTGACAGGAAGAGGATGCGGGAGAGCTGCATGCTGATCGTCGAAGCCCCCTCTACGACCTTGCCGGCGCGGATGTCTACCAGAGCGGCCCGGGCGATGCCCACGGCGTCGATGCCGCCGTGGCGGAAGAAGTTGGCATCCTCGGAGGCGAGCACCGCCTGCTGCACCACCTGCGGGATCTGATTTTCCTTGAGCATCACCCGCCGCTCGTGCGCGAAGGTGGCGAAGACGCTGCCATCCCTGGCATAGAGCTGCGTGACCAAGTTGGGAGCGTAGTTGGCGAGCGACTCCACCCGCGGCATGTGGATGGCGGCGGCGACCGCCACACCCACCACGGCGCCCATCAGCAGGGCGGCGAGCACGGGCCAGGTCCAGCCAAGCATGCGGCGAGACTGGCGGGGCGGGGGAGCGGCGGCGGTGCGGGGGCGGTGAGGCAGCGGTTCATACTCCATAACTCCGCATTATAGAGGTGCTCGGCTTGTTCGCCCCGCCCGGCGGTGATACAAAAGCGTTTCGAGACAGGGAGCACCGATCCGACCGGAGGCCTCGATGGAACCCGTAGAACCCCCGCCGCCGCCGCCTTCGCCTTTCAACCCCACCCCCAGGCCCATGGTGCCGACGGGGCGCTCGGGGTGCAGTAAGCCGCTGGTCATCGGCTGCGTCGTCCTCTTCCTACTCGGTGCCGTAGGCGTCATCGGCGGGCTGGTCTACCTCGCCAAGAACGCCACCTCCCTGCTCCAGTGGTCCTTCCGGCAGATCGAGACGTCGGTCATGGCGCAGCTCCCTCCGGACGTGACCCCCGACGAGCGCGAGCGGCTCCGCCAGGCGTTCGCGGACGCCACCGTCGCCATCCAGGGTATCCAGGGGGACCCTGCCAGGGCGTCGCGCGTGCAGACCGAGTTGATGGAGCTCGCGAGGAGCGCCCGCTCCTCGAACCTCACCCGCGAGGACGTGAGGAAGATCACCGAGTCGCTGGAGCGGCTGGCAGGCAAGGAGCCGGAACAAACGCCCTCGCCTCCGGGTTGACAAGAGAGCCATGGCAGGATTCGAAGTCGTTTCACGTTTCACGCCCCAGGGGGACCAGCCCGAGGCCATCCGCCAGCTCACCGAGGGCATCCTCCGCGGTGAGAAGGAGCAGGTGCTCCTCGGGGTCACCGGGTCGGGCAAGACGTTCAGCATCGCCAAGGTCATCGAGGCGGTGAACCGGCCCACCCTCGTCCTTTCCCACAACAAGATCCTCGCCGCGCAGCTCTTCCAGGAGTTCCGCAGCTTCTTTCCCAACAACTCCGTCGAGTATTTCGTCTCCTACTACGACTACTACCAGCCGGAGGCGTACGTGCCGGCGACCGACACGTACATCGAGAAGGAGACCAGCATCAACGAGGAGATCGACCGGCTGCGCCTGCGCGCCACCAAGTCTCTCTTCGAGCGCCGGGACGTGCTGATCGTCGCCTCCGTCTCCTGCATCTACGGCCTGGGATCGCCCGAGGCGTTCTTCGGCATGCTGCAGTTCTTCAGCCGCGGCGACACCGAGGGGATGGAGCCGGTCTTGAAGCGGCTGGTCGACATGCAGTACCAGCGCACCCAGCTCGATCTCTTCCCGGGCAGCTTCCGGGTGCGCGGCGACGTGCTGGAGATCGTGCCTGCCTACGAGGAGGTCGGCATCCGGGTGGAGTACTTCGGCGACGAGGTCGAGCGCATCACCCGCTTCGACATCCTGCGCGGCGAGGCCTTCCAGGAGGTGGACCGCATCGCGGTCTATCCCAAGACCCACTACGTGACCCCGAAGTCGCGCCTGGAGTCTGCCATCGAAGGCATCAAGATCGAGCTCACCGGGCGCCTCGCCGAGTTGGAGGCCGAGGGCAAGCTCCTCGAGCGCCAGCGGCTGGAGCAGCGCACCCGCTTCGACCTCGAGATGCTGAAGGAGATCGGCTACTGCCACGGCATCGAGAACTACTCGCGCCATCTCTCGGGCCGCGGCCCGGGCGAGCCGCCGCCGACGCTGTTCGACTACTTCCCGGACGACTTCCTGCTGGTCGTCGACGAGAGCCACCAGTCGATCCCCCAGGTGCGCGGCATGTACCACGGCGACCGCTCGCGCAAGTCCACCCTGGTCGACTTCGGCTTCCGCCTCCCGTCGGCGCTCGACAACCGGCCGCTGACCTTCGAGGAGTTCGACCAGCGCATGGGCCAGCGCATCTACGTCTCGGCGACGCCTGCCCCCTGGGAGCTGGCGCGCACCGGCGGCGCCATCGCCGAGCAGCTCATCCGCCCCACCGGCCTGCTCGACCCGGTCATCGAGGTGCGCCCCGCCCAGGGCCAGGTGGACGACCTGGTGGGCGAGGTCCGCAAGGTGATCGCCAACAAGGAGCGCGTCCTGGTGACCACCCTCACCAAGCGCATGGCCGAGGAGCTCACCCAGTACCTCGTCGAGCTGGGGGTCAAGGTGCGCTACATGCACAGCGACGTCGAGACCCTGGAACGGGTCGAGATCGTCACCGGCCTGCGCCGCGGCGAGTTCGACGTCCTGGTGGGGATCAACCTGCTGCGCGAGGGCCTGGACCTCCCCGAGGTCTCCCTGGTCGCCATCCTCGACGCCGACAAGGAGGGCTTCCTGCGCAGCGAGACCGCGCTGATCCAGACCTCCGGCCGCGCCGCCCGGAACGTCAACGGCCGCGTCCTCTTCTACGCCGACCGCCTCACCGACTCGATGAAGCGGGCGCTCAGCGAGACCGAGCGCCGGCGCGTCCGCCAGGGGGCCTACAACGAGGAGCACGGCATCGAGCCGGCAACCATCCTCAAAGACATCCACAACCCCCTGGTCCAGATGAGCAACCTGGACCTCTACACCGCCGGCCCCCAGAAGCTCTCCGAGATGGCCGGAGACGTCGACGTCCCCCTCGCCGAGCGCATCGCCCGCCTCGAGAAGGAGATGCGCGCCGCCGCCAAGCGCCTGGAGTTCGAGGAGGCGGGGGCCCTGCGCGACCAGATCCGCGAGCTGCGCGAGCTGCAGATCTACGCAGGTTGAGCCGTTACGTTACCCCACCTCCAGCCGCTACTCGAGCCGCGAGAAGAGAAGCGTGATGTAGATCGCGATGACCGCGGTCGACGAGTACGCCACGAGCCGGTGATAGATCTCGTTTTTGGTGGCGATGGCGAGCAGGGACACGAGGAACAGGATCGCATGGAACCCGAGGTTCATCGGATCCGGCAGGGTGCCGTTCAAGGTGACGTCTTTGACGACGCTGATCCCGAGGAGAAGTAGCAGAAAGGTGAAGAACCAGTTCTTCTGTGCGAAATAGTTCGAGCGCAGGTCGATCTCGGAAGAGGCCGCGCCGGGGAGCGCGACCGTGGCCAGCAGGTAGAGCACGATCGGCTGTAGAAGGACGACGCAGAACTGAAGGAAGGTCCAGTCGGTGTGATGGCGCAAACCGAACATCGACCACCACGTCTGTATGTGAATCAGGAGGATGACTCCCGCCCAGGCCATGGCCGGCCCATAGGCGCGGAACGCCGACCTCTGTTCGATCCAGCGGCCGAGCCCGGACAAGAGCTGGGTGATCCCGAGCCCCAGGATGATGGAGATCAGTACGGCGAGGTAGTTGAACTCGTCCAAGTTCTAGCCGTCCGTGAAGGGGATACGCAGGCTCGCGACCGATGGGCGACGGCGGCGATCGGATCTGTCGGATAGCCCATGTCGCTATAGGTTGGGCTCTACGGCTGGCAGGCCTGCTGGATGGCGGCCTGGAGGGCCTGCACGTTGACCGGCTTGGTCAGGTGGGTCTGGAAGCCGGCTTCCAGGCTCTGGCGTATGTCTTCTTCCATTCCGTAGCCGGAGAGGGCGATCCCTTTCCACCCATACCGGGCGGAAAGCTCGCGCATCAGCTCCAGGCCGCTCCCGTCCGGCAGCCCCAGGTCGCTCAGCACGAGGTCGAAGCCGCCGGAGCCGTCCGCGGCGACCGCCAGCGCCTGGGCGACGGAGCCGGCGGTCTCGACCTGGTACCCGACGGCGCGCAGCAGCTCCGCAATGGCCTCCGCAGTATCCCGATGGTCCTCGACCAGCAGGATGTGCAGGGGAGACTCCTGCAGCGGCTGCGGGCTCCGCATCTCGCCGGCGTCCTTCCGGGAAGGGATCTCTTGCGAGGGGACCTCGCCGACCGGAACGCACACGGTGAAGAGAGCGCCGCGATCCCTTCCCGGGCTCGCCGCCTTGAGGCTTCCTCCGTGCAGCTCGAGGATGGCCTTGCTGATGGCGAGGCCCAGGCCCAGGCCGCCGAAGCGGTGCGAGGTCCCGCGCTGGCCCTGGTTGAACGCATCGAAGATGTGCTCCATGGCATCCGGCTCGATGCCGATGCCGGTGTCGGAAACCTCAACGACCAGGCAGGGCGTCGGCGCCTCCACCCGTCTCGACCGCAGGGAGACGGTCCCTTCCGCCGGCGTGAACTTGATGGCGTTGTTGAGCAGGTTCCAGAAGACCTGGGTCAGGCGGGAGGGGTCGGCCCACACGCGATGGTCGTCGGAACAGAGGTCGACGATGACAGAGAGGCCCTGGCCGTCCGCCCTTGCAAGAGAGGTATCGAGCGCGTGACCGAGGATCTGCTTCAGGTCGGTCGCCTCGCGGCGCAGCTCGAGCTTGCCCCGGGAGATGCGGGTCAGGTCGAGCATGTCGTCGATCAGCCGGGCTTCGAGCTCCACGTTGCGCTGCATCATCGTCAACTGGTTGCGCACGTCGTCCGGGAGCCGAGGGTCGTCCTTGATCACCGAGACGACGGCGAGCACGGGCGTCAGTGGCGTGCGCAGCTCGTGGCTCAAGGTGGCCAGAAAATGGTCCTTGGCCTGGTTGGCGGCTTCGGCCTCCCGCCGGGCGCGGTCCACCTCCATCTCGGCACGGCGGCGTTCCGTGATGTCGGTCAGGGTGAGGACGCAGCCGATGATCTGATCGTCCGAGGCGGCCAGCGGGCCGGCGCTCAGGAGGAGCTGGCGGACCTCGCCGCTGGGGAGGCTCAAAGAAGCCTCGACCCCCTGGACGATCCGCCCGGCGAGGAGGGCCGCGAACGGCACCACCGGCTCCCCGGAAGGCTCCGAGCTGCGCAAAGAAAAGCACGCCGAGAACCGCTCGCCCACGGGGTTGCCCGAGCACAGCCTTCGTGCGGCCAGGCTGGCGCGCAGGATCCGCTCCTCGGGGTCGCAGACCACGATGGCCTCGGTCGCGTGCTCGAGGATCGAGCGCGCCAGCCTCTCGTCGGCGACGAGCTGCTCGTTCCTCTTCTGCTCGGTCAGGTCGGTGATCACCAGGCAGACCGCCTCGACACCGCTGTCCGGGGGGAGCGCGTTCGCGGCGAGATAGACGGGCACCGGACCGGCGTTGCCGTCCAGCATCAGCTCCCCCTTGCTGACGCCTTTCAGCCCCTCACGCAGCACGGACTCGAACGCCGGCCGGTCCGCGTCGCGCAGAAAGCGGAAGATCGAGGTTCCGATGACCGTCTCCAGCGGCGCCGCCATCATTTCGGCGAAGCGGCGGTTGCAGTAGAAGATCGTACCGTCCGCCCCGAGAGTGACGGCCCCTTCGTGCATCCCTTCGAGGAAGACACGGTAAGACCGGTCGGCCCCCTCCAGCGTGAAGACCCGGTCTCCTTCGGGCCCGGCAACCACCAGGGCGTCCACCGAGCCGCCGCGGATCGCGCGCAAGGTCTCTTGCGCCTCTTCGAGCTGAGCCCGGAGCTCCTCCAATCCGTCGGAGGGCTCGTCCAGGCTGCGCGTGCCGGGTGTGCTCATTGAACTTGCTGCAGGTCGAGCTTGATCAGGACCCGCTCCCGGTCCGCCAGGTTGCCGATCATTTTGCGCACTGGCGGTGGCAGCTCTTTGACCAGCGTCGGCGTCGCCATGATCTCGTCATCTTCGGCGAGCAGGGGCTGCTGGTAGATGTCGATCACCTGCAGGTCGTATCTCCCCGGGAGATACTCCTCGCAGACATCCTTCAGATTCGCGATGGCCTCCAGCGAGTTCGGCGTCTTGCCGGTGACGTAGAGGCGGAGGACGTAGCAGACTCCGGTTGCAGAAGACACCGATCCTCCAGTGTCTTCCCCGGGCTCATCAATATTCATAATGCCCAAATTCATATGCAATCCCCGAGCCTGGGCCGGCCGCTCCTTCAGGCCCGGGGCTGCAAGTCGAGCCCGATCAGCACGCGCTCGGTGTTGGAAAGGTCGCCGATGATCCTCTTGAGCGGCTCCGGCAACTGCCGGACCAGCGTAGGGATCGCGACGATCTGATCCTTCTGGGCAAGGTGCGGGCTCTCCATCAGGTCGATCACCTCGACCTCGTACTGGCCCTTCATGTGCTCATCGCAAATCTTGCGCAAATTTGCCAAGGCGGCGATCGATTTGGGAGTCTGCCCGGCGACGTACAGCCGAAGGTTCCAGCGCTTGGTATCCAAAGTTACCATTTCCCTTCCCCGTCGGGAGAGTCCGCGGAGCGGTTCCGCGCCAGGGCGGCGCGGGTCTCCACGGTCTTCTGCTCCCGCCGGCTCGCCTGCGCGATCAGCTTCCGGACCTCTTCCTCTTCCGTTTGGAGCTCGGCACGCAGGGAGGCGATCTGTGCCTCGAAGGCCAGGCGCCGGCGCTCGAGCTTGCGCTGCATCGACTCGAGCTCCTCGCTTCGCGCCAGATCCTCGGCCCTGTCCTGCATCTCCTGAGTCAGCCGGGCCGAGCCGGTCAGCATCCCCTGAGGGCCCAGGTACACGTCGAGCAATTGGATGCCCCGGTCCGTCATCACGAACTCGCGGATCTGGTTGGAGTGACTCATGCCGCGCGATTTCAAGACGTACAGCCCGCGGTTGCGCTCGCCGTTGAGCTCCAGGTTGCGCAGCAGGATCCAGACGTCCATCAGGGAGGATACCCCCAGGTTGGTCTCGTCCGGAGAGTCGGCGCTGGAGGTGAGGACTGTGAAGAGGGCCGTGATCTGGCGCGATTTCAGGAAGTCCACCAGGCGCAGCAGCGTCGTCGTGACCTCGTGGAGCGACCCGACGTTGATGAGGTTCGACAGGGGATCGATGACCACGACGTCCGGCTGTAGCTCCTGCACTAGCCGGTAGACCGTGACCAGGTGCATCTCCAGCCCGAACAGCGTGGGACGGCTGGAGTGGAAGTGGAGAAGCCCGCTGTCGGTCCAGCGCTGGAGGTCGAGCCCGATCGAGCTCATGTTGCGGACGATCTGGTCCGGGGACTCCTCCATGGACAGGTAGACACAACGCTCGCCCCGGGCGCAGGCCGCGTCGACCAGGTGCGCGGCGATGCTGCTCTTGCCGGTTCCGGCCACCCCCGAAAGCAGGATGCTGCTCCCGCGGAAGTACCCCTGGCCGCCGAGCATCGCGTCCAGGCGCTCGATGCCGGAAGAGATCCGCTCGGTGGAGGCAGGGTGCTGGAGGTGGAGCGAGGTCACGGGCAGCACCTCGAGCCCCCGGCGGTCGATCACGAACGGGTACTCGTTGGTGCCATGGGAGGAGCCGCGGTATTTGACGATGCGCAGGCGCCGGGTCGAGACCTGCTCGTTGACCCGGTGGTCGAGGAAGATCACGCAGTCCGAGACGTACTCCTCGAGGCCCTGGCGGGTGAGCGTGCCCTCCCCCTTCTCGCCGGTGATCACCACCGTCACGCCCTTGTCCTTCAACCACCGGAACAGCCGCCGTAGCTCGGCGCGCAGGATGGCCTGGTTGTTCAGCCCAGAAAAGAGCGACTCGATGGTGTCGAGCACCACCCGCTTGGCGCCGATCGACCGGATTGCGAAGTCCAGGCGGATGAACAGCCCTTCAAGGTCGTACTCGCCCGTCTCCTCGATCTCGCTCCGCTCGACGACGACGGTGTCCATGGCAATCCGGCGGCGCTCCACGAGGTCGGCGAGATCGAAACCCAGGGAGGCGACGTTCTTCGTCAGCTCGTCGACGTTCTCCTCGAAGCTCATGAACACGCCCGGCTCGTCGAACTGGACCGCCCCGTTCACCAGGAACTGCATGGCGAAAAGCGTCTTGCCGCAACCGGGTCCGCCGCAGACGAGGCTCGGCCGGCCCGTCGGTAGACCGCCGCCGGTTATCTCGTCGAAGCCCGCGATTCCGGAAGGAGATTTCTGGATTCCTTCGACCTTTGCGGGCGCTGTCTCGGTAAATTGCACGCGACCCTTCCCCCGTTAAAGTAACTACGTGAGTTGGACGCGGGAGATAATACCAGGTCTCGCTGCAAGACGCTGCCAGCGCGTGACGACAAAGTCTCGCGTTTTGTAATTTTTGGTGCTGGAGAGCGTTACTCTTCGGGTTTGTCGCGGAGATGCTCCAATTCTTCCCGCAGCACCTCCCGCAACGTCGTCCGGAAGTCCTTGGGCACGGGTTGCGGGGCCGTCTCCGGGGCGAGCGGTCGCAGCTCGCGTAGAACCTCCTGCAGTTTCGCCGCGGCGGCACTCTGCTTGGCGGGAAGCTGGGGATAGGCCAAGTGGAAGAACTCCACGGGATACAGGCCCATGGCCTCCGGGATCTTCACCAGGTGCTCGGCCTTGAGCTCGATTCCGCCCGAGAAGAGCCGGCTCAGATAGCTGGGGCTCACCCCGAGCTTCTTCTCGACGGCTCGGTTCGTGACCTCGAGGACTCGCATGGCGGTCTTCAACAGGTTGATCAGTCTATTCACTTCGGGTTCCATAGTCCCCTCAGTGTATACCATTTGCCCTCAAGAGGGACCGATCCCTATCTGCCGAAGCTTCATGCCCCGCTGAAGAGCGTTGTTCTCAGTATTGTAGTGGAAGCAGTGGAGGAATGGCACCTCTTATGAATCCCTGCTTCTCGTAGGGCCGGGTCTGGACGGGGGCGTGGGGGGCTCGACCCGCCCTTCTGAGGCTGCCTCCCCCCACAGGGCGGGTCGCGCCACCGCCCTACACGAAGATTTATGAGCCCCTTAGGAACGTTCACTCTTCCAAATACACCGGATCGCCGACGGCTACGCGCCCCGGCTGGACGGTTGAGCCGTACACGCCCAAGCATTTCTGGCGCTCCTGGACGATCGTGCGCAGGATCGAGGGGTCCTGCCGGGCCGTCATGGGGTCGAGGGTGACGATGGCGCAACGCTGGTCGCGCTTGTCGACGCGCATCCTGGCGCCGCCGATCCGCAGGACGGCTCCGACCCACGCGTCCTCGGGGAACGCCCCAGGCTCCGTGGCCTCGACCAGCAGATTGGGCCGGAACCGCTGGACGTCGAGCTCGGCGCCCACCATCGCTCCGAGGCCGGCGACCGACTGGGTCGTGATGAGCGAGAGCGGGAGGGTATCGAACACTCCACGGTCCTGTTTGATGACGCGCGCGTCGTGACCCAACTCCTCGGCCAACGCCGGGTCCACGACGTCGAAGTCGTGCCCAGCCGGCGTGCGCACTCGTGTGACCGACTTGTCAGGCTCGCCGGGACTGTCGAACCAGGGCCGGTACTGGCCCATCTCCGGTCGTTCCCGGATCGTCAACCAGGGAAACCCGCTGCGCTCCAAACCCCCGCGGACGAAAGCCCAGCGCCGGTCGCCGGCCAAGCCGTGCCAGGAGACCTCCACCTCCTCGAGCGGCTCGGCCCCCATCGACTTGACCGGGTAGCGCCACAACGCCACGACCCGACCGACCTCGCGGTTGTTCATCTCTTGCCCCTGTGGCGACTCCTGCTTGAAAGTCATGGCTTGCTAGCGTAGGCGAGACTAGCACGCCTTGGAGTGCCACTCATCGCTAAAGCGGTTCCTCTCGCAGCTCCCTTTCTGTCCTTTCGTGCACTCTTCTTTTTGCAGGCCCTGCGAACAGAAGGCCGCGTCTCCCGCGGCCGGCGTCGGCTGAGGGGGACCGGCCTTCATGACCCGCCAGGCGGCTCTCGGGCTTGCCGGGATCACCGGAATGGCCCTGGCCGTTCCCGCTTCGGCTCACATCCCGCTCGACAAGCGGGTGTGTGTCGTGGGGGTGAGCAAGCAGATGTGTGCGATGCGGCTGTTCAACGGCAACTGGGGGCCGTATCTCTGCACCGGCTCCGGAGGGAATCAGTGCCAGAGCCTGGCCGGCCTGAGTGCTACGTTCAGCGGTCCGATCACCAACCAGGCCGGTTCGACGTGCGACGAGGTCGCTGCGGAGTGGCAGCTCACGGCCACCGTAGACGTCAACGTGCGCGGCGACCAGCCGCAGCCGGCCCGCGGATCGCTCGTCGGCACCTTCCAACTCACCGTCCCTAACCTCGGCACGCTCCTCGCCCAGGGCAATCTCTACTCAACGCTGGGCGTCGGCACCCACCGGCCGGGGATCTGCGGCGAGGCTTGCGGCAAGAACTGCGAGAACTGCTACGACGCCAGCTTCGATGGCGTCTCCACCTGGGTGATCGGCTCGGAAGGGATGATCGTCGGTGAGTTCGTCGCCGGCCGGTATGCGGGCTGCCGCATCCGCTGGTCCTACCAGGGCGACTTCACCGCCTTGGGCGACGCCAGCGGCCCCGCCGGTCCGACCTGGGGCTTCTGCGGCAACCTCGACGGCGTGCTCGAGTGCCCCTGCGGTCCCGACTGAAAGCGCATTCTCTGAGGGGAACGCCGGGACCGGCAATCCGAAGGCCGGGCGGTCCTTTACGGGCCGCCCGGTTCTCTCGACCCTTGGCCGGCTCTAAACCTCATGGAATCTTGGGCTTTCCAGGTGCCAGCTTCTCGTCGCC
>Ga0190265_10000836_pt1 | contig 20437 bp, 16 predicted proteins | sample Popmic124T_FD_133135 | JGI IMG/M metagenome (GOLD analysis project Ga0190265, IMG submission 133135) | Populus adjacent soil microbial communities from riparian zone of Indian Creek, Utah, USA - 124 T | ecosystem: Environmental > Terrestrial > Soil > Riparian zone | place: USA: Utah | collected...
CTGCTCCCGCAGCCGCGCGGGCTCGAGCAGCTTCCGCGGCCGGCCGCGGGCGACGTCTTCTACGACATAGAGGGCGACCCGTTCTACGAGGCCGCCCGCGGGCTCGAGTACCTGCACGGCGTGATCGCCGACGGCAGGTTCCGCGCGTTCTGGGCGACCAGCCGCGACGAGGAGCAGCGCGCGTTCGAGCAGCTCGTCGACTTCCTCAGCGATCGCCTCGCGCGCTACCCGGACCTGCACGTCTACCACTACGCCCACTACGAGGTCACCGTCCTGAAGCGGCTGGCCGGCGAGTACGGGACGCGCGAGGAGGAGGTCGACGAGCTCCTCCGCCGCGAGGTCTTCGTCGACCTCTACCGCGTCGTCGCGCAGTCGCTACGCATCTCGCACCCGCGCTACGGGTTGAAGCAGGTGGAGACGTTCTTCATGCCGGAGCGAACGGAGGATGTCAGCGCGGGCGACGACTCCATCCTCGTCTTCGAGCAGTGGCTCGATACCGGCGACGACACGCTTCTCGAGGCGATCGAGCGCTACAACGAGTTCGACTGCCGCGCGACGGTCGCGCTCCGGGACTGGCTGCTCGAGCGGCGGGCGGAGGCCGGGGTCGAGACGTGGCGGGAGCCCGAGCCGCCGCGCGAGCTCCCCGAGGAGAAGGCGGAGGCGATCCGGGAGCGTGAGGCGCTGCGGCAGGCGCTGCTCGAAGGTGCGGAGACGGGGGACGAGCGCTGGCTCGCGGCCCACCTGCTCGACTACCACCGCCGCGAGGACCGGCCGGTGTGGTGGCATTTCTTCCGGCGGCTCGACGCGACCGAGGAGGAGCTGCGCGACTGGGACAGCGAGGCGATCGCCGGACTCGAGCCGACGGACGACCCGCCGGAGCGCGTGAAGCGCTCGCTCGTGCACACGCTCCGCTTCCCGCCGCAGCAGTACAAGCTGTCCGCAGGGGCAGCGGTCGATCCGGACACCGAGAAGGACGAGGAGATCGTCTCGGTCGACGACGAGCGCGGCGTGCTCCGGCTCAAGCGCGGGCCGTCGCGCGAGGACGAGGCGCTGCCCACGAAGCTCATTCCCGGCGGCCCGTGGCGGACGAACGCACAGCGCGCGGCGCTCGCGCGGCTGGCTCGCTCGCTGCTGGCCGGCGACGGCCGCTACCGCGCGCTGCGCGGCATCTTGCGCAGCGACCTCCCGCTCGGCGGCGAGCCTGTGCATACGAACGACCTCGACGAGTTGCGGAGGCTCGTCTCGCGGCTCGACGAGACGCACCTCTTCATCCAGGGCCCGCCGGGCTCGGGGAAGACGTGGACGGGCGCGCGGCTCGTCGTGCGCCTACTGCGCGAGGGCCGGCGGGTCGGCATCTGCGCGCCGAGCCACAAGGCGATCGGGAAGCTGCTCGGGGAGGTCGAGGCGGTCGCGCGCGAGGAGGGGTTCGCGTTCCGCGGCGTCAAGCGCGGCGACGACGAGGAGAGCACGTACGAGGGTCAATTCATCACGACGTCGAACGACCTCGCGGACGTGCTCGATCCCGAGGTGCGGCTCGTCGCCGGCACGGCGTGGCTGCACGCGCGCGAGGAGATGGACTCGACCCTCGATTACCTGTTCGTCGACGAGGCGGGGCAGGTGTCGCTCGCCGACGCGCTCGCGGTGGGCACGGCGGCGAGGAACGTCGTCTTCCTCGGCGATCCGCTCCAGCTCGCACAGGTCTCCCAGGGCGTGCACCCCGGCGGCACGGGCTGCTCGGTGCTCGAGCACCTGCTCGGCGACGCGACGACGATCCCGCCCGAGCGCGGCGTCTTCCTCGAGCGCACGTGGCGGATGCACCCGGGCGTCTGCGACTTCGTCTCGGAGGTCGTCTACGACGGCCGGTTGACGCCTGCGCCGGGGCGCGAGCGGCAGTCGCTCGAAGGCGTCGGGGCAGGGCTCCGCTACGTGCCGGTCGAACACGAGGAGCGCTCGCAGGCGGCGTCCGAGGAGGCAGATGCGATCGCCGCCGCCGTCGAACAGCTCGTCGGCCGGGCGTTCACGCCCGTGCAGGGCGACCCCCGGCCGCTCCGCCACGACGACGTCCTCGTCGTCGCCCCCTACAACCAGCAGGTGCGCTGCCTGCGGGCGGCGCTACCGCCGGCCGTGCGCGTCGGCACGGTGGACAAGTTCCAGGGGCAGGAGGCGCCGGTCGTCTTCTACTCGACGACGAGCTCGAGCGGCGAGCAGGTGCCGCGCGGGCTCGAGTTCCTTTTCTCGCGCAACCGGCTCAACGTCGCGATCTCGCGCGCGCAGTGCCTGGCCGTGCTGGTGGGGAGCCCGCGCCTGCTCGACGTGCGCACGCGCTCGGTCGACCAGATGCGGCTCGTGAACGCCCTCTGCCGCTTCGTCGAGCTCGCCGAACCGCTCTAGCGACGCGCCGCTCTACACTCAGCGCGTGGGTCGACCGACGCTGAGGCGGTTGCTGGCCGCGTCGCTCTCGCTGCTGTTGCCGGGCGGCGGGCAGGCCTATGTGGGCGAGCGCCGCCGCGGCCTGCTCGTGCTCGGCGTCTTCGCTGCGTTCGTCGCCGCGTTCCTCGTCTCGCTGCTGGCGTTCGCGGTCGAGCTCGACCGGACGCTGCTCGGGCTCGTGCTGCTGGCGAACGCCGCGCTCATCGCCGTGCGCGTCTTTGCGGTCGTGGATGCGTGGCGGCTCGTGCCCGGCGCCGTCTCGGTGGCGGGTGTCGTCGGCCTGGCGACCCTCGTGACGCTTACCGCGGCGCCGCACATCGGCGCCGCCTACGTCGCCGTCCGGAGCTACGACGTGCTGGAGACCGTCGCGGCGGACGAGGAGCCGGGAGACGTGCTGCCCGCCCGCGGCCTCTTCCTCGTGCGGGCCGAGCCGGCGCCTCCACCGCTCCCGCCGCCGCCCGAGCCGGAGCCGGACGACCCGCCGCCCACGTCGAGACCGGTCGCCGCCTCGCGGTACGTCGTCGCGGCGCCGAAGGCGGCTACCCGCCCCTGGACGACGTTCCTGCTCGTCGGGACCGACGAAGGCCCCGGCAACGTCGGCGCCCGCACCGACACGATCATCCTCGCCGCGCTCGAGCACGGCACCGGGCGGGCGGCGCTCTTCGGCATCCCGCGCAACCTCGTCGATCTGCCGCTGCCCGCGACGGCCGCGGCCGAGCTCGGCCGCTATCGCGAGCCGCTGAACGGCCTGCTCGCGTTCGCGCGCACGCGGCCGGAGCTCTTCCCCGGCGGGCGTGACCCTGCCGCGACCGCGCTGAAGCAGACCGTGTCGCTGCTGCTCGGGATCCGCGTCGACTACTTCGGGCTCGTGAACCTCCGCGGCTTCGCGGATCTCGTCGATGCGCTCGGCCCGGTGCGCGTGCGCGCGCAGGAGCGGCTCGTCGACGAGGTGACGCGGCCGGCGTGGGGCGAGCCGAAGCCGCGCATCGACGTCGTCCCCGGGCGCACGTACCTCATGTACGGCCGCCAGGCGCTCGCGTATGTGCGGTCGCGGAAAGACACTGACGACTACACGCGCATGGCGCGCCAGCGCTGCTTCCTGACCGCGATGGCGGCGCAGTTCGACCCCGTGCGCGCGCTGCGGCGCTTCGGCAAGCTCGCGGGCACGATCGAGCGGAACGTGACCACGGACGTCCCGCTCGACCGCCTGCCGGGCGTGCTTCGCCTCGTCGGTGGCGTCGACCCGGCGCAGACGGTCACGCTGAGCTTCGGCCCCGACTACTTCTTCGGCCGCCGCGAGCTCGACGAGCACCCGGCCCCGCACATCGGCCGCATCCGCGCCGCGGTCAGGAAGGTGCTGCTCGAGCCGAGGGCCCGCGCCAACGGCGCCACCACCGCCGCCTCGGCCTGCTGAGGCCTAGCAGCGGCGCAGCTTGATGCAGACGCGGCCGATCGGGACGACGAAGTTGAGGTTCTGGCCGCCGCCCGCGACGAGCACGCCGACGATGCGCCCCGACGCGTCGACGGCCGGGCCGCCCGAGTTGCCGGGGTTCGCGGCTGCGTCGGTCTGGATGATCTCGGGCGTGACGCGGCTGACGATGCCGGTCGTGACCGTGCCGGACAGGCCGTAGGGGCTGCCGGCGAGGACGAGCTCCTCGCCCGTGCGCGTCCGGCGCTTCTCCGGCTTCTGCCAGAGCGGCTTCGCGCCCACGGGGACGCCCGACACGCGAATCACGGCGAGGTCGTTCTTGGGGTCGCGCCGCACCACCTCGCCGCTCCACGCCCCGTTGTCGCGCACGAGGTTCACCGTGCCGGTCGAGTCGGCGATGACGTGGTCGGCGGTGACGACGTAGAGCTTGCCGTCCCACTTCCACGCGGCGAAGCCCGCGCCGAGCCCATTGCGCGTCTCGACGGTGAAGACGCTCTTGAGCACGCGCTTGGCGAGCGGGGCGAGCCCGGCCTCCTTCTGGTCGAGCCGCTTCGAGGTCGAGCGAAGGTCGCCGTCGAGCGCGCTCAGCCGCTCGTCGAGCGTCTGCTCGAGCGCCGTCACCTGCGCGCGTACCTCCTCGAGCTCGGCCGTCCGCGCCGCCGCACGCGTGTACGCGAACAGTGAGACGCTCAGCGCCGCCGCGATCCCGAGGAAGACGACGCTCCGCACCACGGTCACGGAGCGAGGCGGGTGCGTCTCGTACTCGTCGAAGCTCACTGGCTCCCGGTGTCGGCAACCCCACTGGAGCCCTACCTCCCTCGAACGAGGGGCGCGGGGGTAGCGCGTGTGCGGTTTGTTGCATGTCGCCCCGTCGAGTGCGACCATCGAGGAGATCGGGTCTCGACGGGAGCGGAAGATTCGCTTTCGCTTTCCCGTCTTGAATGAGATGCGCCTACCGGGGCGCGCGGGAGGAAGGGAGTACAGGATGCAGATGACGAGCACTCGAGCCGCGCTCGTCGGCATCAACGACCTCGACGTGGAGTTTGCGGCCGTCATGGCGACGATTCCCCGTAAGGAGGTCGAGGAGGCCGCACAAGCGGAGGAGCCGCCCGAGCTCGTGCTCGAGGTGCAGCGGCAGGGCGAGGACGACGGCGGCACAGCAGTGAGCGTCGAGTGGAAGCGTGAGGACCTCGAGCGGCTGCTCAGGAACACGACGGGCGACAACGTGACGCTCGTCTTCCGCCGCGACCAGTTGGAGGAGGCCGTCTCGACGGCGGATGTGGAGGCCCACGGGCTGCGCGGGCGGATGCTCGTGCTCACCGTCGCCGCGGCGACGGCTGCAGCGGCAGGCTCGTCGATCGCTTCCGCGGCACCCGACAGCGGCGTCGGATCGGGTCAGGGCGCCACAGCTGTGAGCGCCGTCCACGACGAAGCCGGTCTCACCACGCGCGGCATCGAGGCGACGGCTGGGCACGACGAGGCGAGCCTGGCGTCGCGAGGGATCGAGGCGCAGCAGATCGCGGCGTCGCACGACGAGGCGAGCCTTGCCTCGCGCGGGATCACGGCGGCGGGCACGCACGACGAGGCCAGCCTGGCCTCGCGAGGGATCGACACGCGGCCGACGCCCGTGCACGACGAGGGCACGCTCGTCTCGCGGGGCATCGTCGAGGCGCCGGCGGCCGTCCACGACGAAGCGAGCCTCGTGGCCCGCGGCATCGAGACGCCGCCCGCACCTGCGGACACCGGCTTCGAGTTCCCGACGGTGGATGCGACGACCGCGGCGGTCGCCACCGGCGTCGGCGGCGGGATGCTGCTGCTCATCACCGCGGCGGGCTTCGCAGCCCGGCGCGAGCGGATGCGGCCGGCCTAGGGCAGGGCCGGATGCGGGAGACCGGTTCGCGCCGGTCTCCCGCCGCACTTGCCCGCTCTTCAGGCCGCGTCAGCCCCAGATGTTGATGCTGCTCTCGGTCGCGTAGCGGTCGATCTCGGACAGCTCGTCGGGCGTGAAATCGACGCGCTCGAGGGCGGCGACGTTCTGCTCGAGCTGCTCGACGCTGCTCGCGCCCACGAGCGTCGAAGTCATGCGCGGGTCGCGGAGTGTCCACGCAAGCGCCATCTGCGCGAGTGTCTGCCCGCGCCCGCGCGCGATCTCGTTCAGGCCGCGGATCTTGGCGAGCGCCTCGTCGGTGAGGAGGTCGGGCGACAGCGAGCTGTCGCGGCTTGCGCGCGAGCCGGCGGGGATGCCGTCGAGGTACTTGTCCGTCAGCATCCCCTGCGCGAGCGGCGAGAAGCCGATGCAGCCGACGCCCTCCGTCTCGAGCACGTCGAGCAGCTCGGGCTCGATCCAGCGGTTGAGCAGGGAGTAGGACGGCTGGTGGATGAGTAGCGGCGTGCCGAGGTCGCGCAGGATGGCGGCGGCGCGGCTCGTCTGCTCGGCGCTGTACGAGGAGACACCGGCATAGAGCGCCTTGCCGGCCCGGACGGCCGCGTCGAGCGCGCCCATCGTCTCCTCGACCGGTGTCTCCGGATCGGGACGGTGCGAGTAGAAGATGTCGACGTAGTCGAGCCCGAGCCGGCGCAGGCTCTGGTCGAGGCTCGCCAGCAGGTACTTGCGCGAGCCCCACTCGCCGTAGGGGCCGGGCCACATGTCGTAACCGGCCTTCGTCGAGACGACGAGCTCGTCGCGGTACGGGGCGAGGTCGGAGCGCAGCAGCCGGCCGAAGTTGGCCTCGGCCGAGCCGTACGGCGGGCCGTAGTTGTTGGCCAGGTCGAAGTGCGTGATGCCGAGGTCGAAGGCGCGCCGCACGATCGCGCGGCTTGCGTCCAGCGGCCTGTCGTGGCCGAAGTTGTGCCAGAGGCCGAGCGAGACTGCGGGCAGAAGGAGGCCGCTGCGGCCGCACCGGTTGTAGCGTTTGCCGTCGTAGCGGTCGGCGTCCGCGACGTAGGTCATGCCGCCGCCGCGTAGAGCGCCTCGAGCACCCGTGCCTGGCCGACGGCGTCCTCACGTCCGAGGAGGAGCGGCGCCTCGCCGCGGATCGCGTCGCTCACGTTCTCGAGCTCCAGCTGGTACGAGTCGGCGGCCGGGATGCTCAGCGTCGTGGTCTCGCCGTCCGGCCGGCGGAGCTCGATGCCGTCCGAGCGGGGATGCCACGGCTCCGCCACGAAGAGGGTGCCGTCCTCGCCGGTCACCTCCAGCTCGCCGCGCGCCGGCGGCACGAAGGCGCACTCGAAGTCGGCCGCGACGCCGCCCGGCAAGCCGAGAGTGCCCATGAACTCGAGGTCGACGCCGCTCTCGCCCAGCACCTGCGCGCCGGTCACGCGCTCGGGCTCGCCCGCCAGGAGCCGCGCCGCGCTGACGCAGTAGCAGCCGACGTCCATGAGCGCGCCGCCGTCGAGCTCGGGCGTGAGGCGGACGTCGACCGTGCGCGTCAGCCCGAAGCGGAACGCGGCGCGGATGTGCTGCAGGCGGCCGATCTCGCCCTCCGCGACAAGCGCCGCCAGCCGCTTCGTCTGCGGATGATGGCGCCACATGAACGCCTCCGAGACAATGACGCCGGCCTGCTCGGCGGCGTCGAAGACATGTTCGACCTCGGCGGGGCGGCGCGAGAACGGCTTCTCGACCAGCACGTGCTTACCCGCCGCGACCGCGTGCAGCGTCCACTCGACGTGCATCGAGTTCGGCAGGGAGATGTAGACCGCGTCGATCTCCGGGTCCGCGAGGAGCTCCTCGTAGCTGCCGTGCGCTCGCTCGAGGCCGTGCTCGCGTGCATAGGCGGCGGCTCGGTCGCGGTCGCGGCTCGCGACGGCGGTCACGGTGGCGCGGTTCGACTTGCGCGCCCCGGCGATGACGGGCCTGTTGATGCGTGCAGTCGAGAGGAGTCCCCAGCGAACGGCCATGGTGCGGATGTTCGCAGCTACCGGCGGAGTCGGATCGCGTTCAGGTCCTGCTCGACGATTTCGTCGGCACGGGTAATGAGGTCCTCGAGGTCGTCGTGCTCGGCGTGGATGTAGCGGCCGGCAAGCCGGTCGGCGCGACCGCTCGCGAGCCCGCGCACGAGCCGCGGCGCGAGCTCGGGCGGCGTCCAGGGCGCGTCGTCGGGGAAGTTGGGCTCGGTCATGTCCGTCCGCACGAGGCCGGGGCTGATGACGAAAACAGGGATGCCGTGCGGCTCGAGCTGGCGCGCGAGTGTCTCGCCGAACCGGCCGACGGCCGCCTTGCTCGCGCTGTACGCCGTCGAGGTCGCGCCGGGGAGGTACGACGCGCCGCTGCCGGTGATGACGATGCGGCCGCCGCCATGCTCGATCATGCCGGGCAGCACCGCCCGGGCTGAAAGGTAGACGCCGAGCACGTTGACCTCGAAGGTGCTCCACCACTCGTCGGGATCGGCGTCCCAGTTGCGGCCGCGGTCGATGCCCGCGTTCGCGACGAGCAGGTCGATCGGGCCGAGCGTGCGCTCGACCTCCTCGACCATCCGCTCGACGTCTTCGCGGCGGCTGACGTCGGCGACGACCGCGTGGCCGCCGATCTCGCTCGCCGTCTCCTCGAGCTGCTCGCGTGTGCGCCCGGAGACGGCGACGCGCATGCCCGCGTCCGCAAGCTCGCGCGCGACGCGCGCGCCGATCCCGCGGCCGCCGCCCGTCACGAGCGCGATCTGGCCTTCGAGCTCACGTGCCATCAGGTTCCTCCTCGTCCGTTGCCGCAGCTTTCTTGCCCGCCCGCGCGAATTCCTAGCTGCGGGACTTCGGGATGAAGCTGATCCGGCCGCTCGTCTCGAGCACCGCCCAGCGCAGGTCCGCGAGCGAGTCGTACTGCTGGAGTCGTGCCTCGGCGGCGAGCTCCTCGACCGTGATCCGGTTCCGATCCAGGTTGCGCTCGATCGGCTTGCCGTCCTCGAGCACGATCACCGGCTCGCCCTCGAGGGCCGGGCGGAGGCGTGGGAACCGGAAGCCGGCGTACGACACGATCACCGTCAGGACAGCGATCGTCGTCCCGACGAGGAACATCCCCGTGAGCGAGAAGTCGTTCTGCGTCACGCCCTGCTGGACGAGGTCGCCGATCATCACGAGCATGATCAGGTCGAATGGCTCGAGCGAGGAGAGCTCGCGCCGGCCCACGAGCCGCGTCAGCAGGAGCACGAACAAGAAGGCGACGGCGGCGCGAATGACGAGGTCCACGGCTAGGGGAACACCGTCACGGTGCGGTCGAGGTGCAGGAGCGGGGTCGTGTCGTCGTGCAGCTCCACGTCCTGCGAGCGCCGGCCGATGTTGGTCGGGTTGACCTGGAAGTGGAGGAAGAAGACGTGCTTCGTGCCGGCGCGGACGCGGCCGAGCTCGAGCGCGAGCTTGCCGTCGCGGTTGGCCTCGCCGATCGGCGACGGCTCGAGCGTGTTCAAGGTCATCCCCTCGAGCCAGCCGGGGTCGAGGACGAGGGTCGCGTTCTCGAGCTCCCGCGCCGTCGTGATCGTGAAGCGCGTCATGAAGATGAGGCCGCCTCGGAGACGGCTGGGCGAGTAGACCTCGAGCTCGACGCCCCCGGCCGAGGCCGTGTCCGTCTGGGGCCGCTGCCCGAAGGCGTTGCCGAGGCCGAAGAGCAGGAAGACCCCCACCACGGCGAGCAGCACCCAGCGGATGAACGGTCGTTTCTCCCTGCCCTCGAGGTCGCGGTGGCGGGAGAGCGTCAGCCTGTCGGGCGCGCGGGCCACGCAAGAGCGTTCGCCCAGCGCGGGTGAAGCCCTGCCGCCTGTTTGCGTGCGCTCCTAGCCGTCCAGCTCGTCTTCGATGCGTTCGATGGCGCGGTCGATGGCGTCGACGGCCTTTGCGGCGGTCTCGCGCGTCTCGTCGTCGGCGGTGTCCAGATCGTCCTCCAGGTCGGCGCGCGCGTCGCGGAGCCGCTCGCGGGCGCGTTCGAGCGCCTCTTTGTCGACGGCGTCGCCCGCGTCGTCGAGCTCGGACTCCGCCTCGTCGAGCGCGTCGGTGACGCTCTCGTCGACGTCGGCGTCCTCGAGCTCGCTCCGGGCGTCGCCGATCGCCTCGGAGGCCTCATCCGCAACGGCCCTCCCGGCCTCCTCGACCTCCGTCGCCACGGCGTCGGCGGCATCGTTCGCGTCGTCCTCGCCGCAGGCGGCCAGACCGAGCGACAGGGCGATCGCCAGCACGGCAGCCAGAATCGTCCAGTTGTTCCTCATGTCGAAATCGGTGACCCGAGGGCGGAAGCGCGAAACGCCGGGCGGCGCCGACCGCTTGACTGGGCGGGCGGGAAGCTCGATTGTTGAAGTGGCCTGCTGACCGGCGGAACGGCGCGTGATCCCGCAGTGAGGAGTCCCTGTTGAGGCAGATCGAGACCGTCGGCCGAGACGTCTTCGGCGATGCGCCCCTGCTCCGCGGCGCGTCCGCCCAGGCGCTCGACGAGCTCGCGCACGCTGCACGAGAGGTGCGGATCGACGCACGCGACTGGCTGTTCCACGCGGGCGAAGGGGCGGACCGGCTCTACGTCGTGCTCAGCGGGCGGCTTCAGGTCGTGGCGCCTGAGGACGGGCGCGTGCTCCGCGAGGTCGGGCCGGGAGCCGCGCTCGGCGAGCTCGGCCTGCTGACGGGCTCGCCGCGCTCCGCCGACGTCCGGGCGGTGCGCGACAGCCGCCTGCTCGAGCTCGAGGCGGGGAGCTTTCTCCGTCTCGTCGAGGGCGACGGCGGCTTCGCGCTCTCCGTCGCGCGCGAGCTGGCGCGCCAGCTCCAGGACAGCGGCGGCCTCGAGCTCCCTCGTACGCGGCCGGCCGTCTTCACCGTCGTCGGTATCGGTCCGGCCGACGTGCGCGGATTCGCCGACGATCTGAGCGACGCACTCGCTCGCTGGGGGAGCGTCGCCACGCTCGGCGCGTCGGACGTCGAGCCCGAAAGCTTCGCGGCGTCGGTCGAGGAAACGGAGCGGCGGTTCGGCCACGTGCTCCTGCTGGACGGCCCGCATCCTTGGGGCGCCTTCTGCCGGCGGCAGTGCGACCGGCTCCTCGTCGTCGCCACGGGAGAGCCGCCGGCCGCGCCCGAGCCGGGGCTCGAAGGGTGTGAGCTCGTGCTCGCCGGCGTGGCGAGCGGTGCCATTGCGGGCTGGTTGGACACCGTGCGGCCGCGGGCTCATCACATCTTGCGGGCCGGGACCGGCGACGCTGACGGGGTCGCGCGCGTGGCACGACGCCTCACTCAGCGCTCGTTCGGCGTCGTGCTCTCGGGCGGCGGTGCGCGCGGGTTCGCGCACATCGGCGTGCTGGCGGCTCTCGCGGAGGCCGGGTTCGGGCTCGACCGGATCGGCGGTTGCAGCATGGGCTCCTACATCGCCGCGCTGGCCGCCGTCGGACGGTCGGCGGACGAGATCGAAGAGACGTGCCTGACCGAGCTCGTCCGCCGGTCGCCATTCAACGACTACACGCTGCCGCGTGTCGCGCTGATTCGCTCCCGCAAGGCGGCGGCGATGCTCGAGCGCGTGTTCGGCGGCGCCCGGATCGAGGAGACGCCGCGGCCGCTCTACACCGTCAGCGCCGATCTCCTCTCCAGCCGGGTGGTGGTCCACCGGCGCGGCTCGATCGTCGACGCGGTCGGGGCCAGCATGTCGATCCCGGGCGTGGCGCCGCCTGTGCGCCGAGCCGGGAGGCTGCTCGTCGACGGCGGCGTGTTGAACAACCTGCCCGTCGACCATATGGCGGAGACGGAGGAGGGCCCGATCCTGGCAGTCGACGTGATCCGGCGGCTCGACCTTGGCGACGACGGCGAACCACCCCTGCCGACGATCGCGGAGACGCTCGCACGCGCCACCGTGCTCGGCTCCGTGGAGCGAGCGGAGCGGAATCGGAGGCTCGCGCTCGTCCTCGTCACGCCCGAGGTGGACGCGATCGGCCTTCGTCAGTGGTCGGCGATCCATGCCGCCGTTGAGGCAGGGCGGCGTGCGGCGACGCAGACGCTGGAGGAGGGCGGGGCGGACGTGCTCCGCGCCGTGCTCGACGCGCGCGTCTGAGCCGCGCACGAGGCCCGGGCTCGACACACACTCGGCACAGACTCGGCACACAGGCGTACGCATTTCTCTGGTTGAGTGGCTGCATGGAGCTCGACCCTCGTGACGTGTCGCGGACAGCGTCGTCGACGCGGACGTTAAGGCCGCCGAAGCGCGAGAGGCGGGTGGTGCGCGTGCGGTAGCTCTTGCCTCGCCCGGTGCAGGCGAACGGATTCGTCCTGCCCTACGCCGGGCCGGAACAATCGAGCCTCGCGGAGCCGTGCCCGTCGCGGCAGGCGCGTACTCCGAGCGGAGCCGTCGGCCTTACGACGCCGGGTCGTCCCGTTCGTCGAGCGGTTCGCCGTCGTCGCGGCCGTCGCTCCCCTGGTAGCCGGTGACGTCGGCGGTCTCCAGTCCCGGCTCCACGTGGGCATGCGGGTCGACCGGCGCGATCAGAGGTGCAGCGGCGGCGGCTGCGGCAATCTCGGCCTCCGTCGGCTGCCGAGCAGTCGGCTCGGGCTGGGTCGGGCTCTGCAGCTGGTGGTGCTCGCGCTGCGATGACCCGGAGAAGAGGGACTTGATCCTGTCGAGGAACGACATCGAGCTCCTTTCGCTGGCCCCGAGCCGGGATCGTACGTAGCGGCTAGGACGGAGCCGCGGCGACACCGCTCGTACACTCGACGCGTGGACGCGAGTAGCCTCGACGTGCTCGAGTTTCCTGCGATCGCCGAGCGCCTCGCGGCTGCAACCGCTACGACACGCGGCGCGGAGCTCGCGCGGACGCTCCGGCCCTCCGCCGACGTCGCTGAGGTCGCACGGCGCCAGGCGCTCACCGCGGAAGCCGTCGCGCTGCTCGACGAGTCCGCCGAGCCGCCGTTGCACGGCATTCACGACGTCCGCGACGCGGCCGCCCACGCCGACCGGGGCGGCATGCTCACGCCCGATGCCCTGGCCCGCATCGCGGCTACCGTCGGCGGAGGTCTGCGGGCACGCGCCGCGCTTGCGGGCGAGGCCGAGCGAGCGCCGCTCCTCGCCGAGCTCGCCGGGCAGGTCGACCCTGTGCTCGCACCGCTTGCCGAGCAGATCTCGCGCTGCGTCGAGGACGACGGCTCGGATCTGCGCGACAACGCGTCGCCGCTCCTCCGCAAGCTGAGGCGGGAGCTCCGGGACGGCCGGCAGCGGGTCGCGGACGAGCTGCGGCGGCTGGCGCGCGCGCCAGCGCTCCAGGAGCATCTGCAAGAAGACTTCGTCGCGCAGCGAGGGGGCCGGCCGGTCCTGGCGGTGAAGGCGAGCGCGCGGCGGAGCGTCAAGGGCATCGTCCACGACGCGTCCGGCTCCGGGCAGACGCTGTTCGTCGAGCCGTTCGAGGTGGTCGAGCTCAACAACCGCCAGTCCGAGGCTGCCGGGGCAGAGCGCGAGGAGGTCGAGCGCATCCTGCGCGAGCTCTCGACCGCCGTCGGCGAGCGGGCCGCGGCTCTGAAGACGCTGGTGGAGGCCACGGCCGCGATCGACCTCGTGATCGCCTGCGGCAGCCTGTCGCGCGGCTGGCGCGGCGCGACGGTGCGGGTGGCCGACGACGTGCGTCTGCTCGGCGCCCGGCATCCGCTACTCGCCGCCGCCACCGCCGTCCCGATCGACCTCGACCTGCACGAGCTCCGAGCCCTCGTCATCAGCGGCCCGAACACGGGCGGCAAGACGGTCGCGCTCAAGACGCTCGGCCTCGCCGCGCTGCTGCACCAGTCGGGCCTTCGCCCGCCGGCCGAGACCGCGTCGCTGCCGGTCTTCGACGAGGTGCTGGCCGACATCGGCGACCCGCAGTCGATCGAGATGAGCCTGTCGACGTTCTCCGGCCACGTACGGAACCTGAGCGCGATCCTCGCGTCGGCGACCGACCGCTCTCTCGTGCTCGTCGACGAGCTCGCGTCGGGCACCGACCCCGTCGAGGGGTCGGCGCTCGCGCAGGCGCTGCTCGAGCGACTGGGGCGGCAAGCGCGGCTGACGGTGGTGACGACGCACTACCCCGAGCTCAAGGAGTGGGCCAGCGCGACCGAGGGTGCCGCGAACGCCGCCACCGGCTTCGATCCGGAGACGCACGAGCCGCTCTATCGCGTCGCACTCGGCCGGCCAGGCACCTCGCACGCGCTGCAGACAGCCGAGCGGCTGGGGCTCGACGAGGCGGTCGTCGCGGACGCGCGTGGCCGCGTCCAGCCGGAGCGGCTGCGCGTCGCGGAGCTCTTGGCGGAAGCGCAGCAGGCCGAGCAGGCGGCCGCCGCGGAGCGGCGGACGGCGGCCGACGAGCGCGCCGAGGCCGAACGCGAGCGTGCGCGAGCCAGGACGCGCGAGGGCGAGCTCGAGCGCGAGATCGGCCGGGTCCGCGCGTCGGCCGAGCGAGAGCGTGCGAACGCGCTCGCCGAGGCCGACGCCGATCTTGCCGCGGCGCGGGCCGAGCTGCAGGCGCTGCGCGACGAGATCCGCATCGCGCGCCGTCGGGAGAAGGAGGTGCGCCGCACGACTCCGGCCGCAGCCGCGCGCGCGGAACGCGAGCGCGACCGGCGGCTGGGCGCCGCTTCGGACCGCGCGGAGCGTGCGGAACGCGCGCTCCGCGCGCTCGACGAGCCGCTGCCGCTGCTGGCACCGCTTGCGGTCGGCGATCCCGTCGAGGCGCCCGCGATCGGCGTCCGAGGCACGATCGCGGCGATCGACGGCGAGGAGGCGGAGGTCGTCGGCGTCGGCGGACACCGCGTCCGGATCGCCGTGTCCCGACTCCGCCCTTCGGCGCGGGAGCCGCGACGGGAAGAAGAGCCGCCCGCGGTGCGCGTCATCGCCGCGGCCCGCAGCGACGTCTCCGACGAGCTCGACGTCCGCGGGCAGAGGGCACAGGACGCGCGCGAAGCCGTGCGCGCCTTCGTCGACGAGGCCGCGCTTGCCGGCATCCCGAGCGTCCGTATCGTCCACGGCCGCGGCACGGGCGCCGTCCGCAAGGCCGTGCGCGACGAGCTCGGCGCGCACCCGCTCGTGGAGGGCCAGGAGAGCGACTCGGCGGACGGGGCGACCGTCGTGCAGCTCCACGTCTGACGCGATGCGCCGTTTCATCGGACGCGACAACCTGCGCAAGCGCCTCGAGCCCCTCGAGGGCGACCCGGGCACGACGACGTATGCGGACGGCGCACTCCGGATCGAGACCCCCGCCGTGACGCTCGAGATCCGTCCGCCGTTCGGGCTCGACCACGAGGGCGCCTACGACCGCGTCCACGTCAAGCCGCTCCTCGACGAGATCGCGCGTGACCACGTCGTGGCCGCAGTGCTCGTCCGGCTCGGCGGCTACGCGGTCGGGGTCTTCGAGGGCGAACGACTCGTCGCCTCCAAGGTCGGCTCGCGCTTCGTCAAGGGGCGCCACAAGAAGGGCGGCTCGTCGGCCAACCGCTTCCGCCGCCGGCGCGAGGAGCAGGCGCGGGCGCTCACCGATGAAGCGGCCGACGTGACCGCGCGCGTGCTCGAGCCGCGTCGCGACCGGATCGAGCGCGTCGCGCTCGGCGGCGATCGCACCGCTGTCGCCGCCGTCCTCGCAGCCCGCGCCGAACTCGCCTGGCTCGAGGAGCGCGCGCTCGCGCGCTTCTTCACCGTCCCGGAGCCGCGGCAGCGCGTGCTCGAGGCGCTGCCGTACGACCTCTACGCCGTCGAGGTCGTCGAGCTCGCCGAGGCCTAATGGCCGCGGTACTCCAGCGCGCCGATGTCGGGCGCGCCCGCGCGCCGGCGGCCGGTGACGTCGAGCTTCGGCGCGTAGTGGCGGTTGGCGCCGTCGATGACGCTCGAGCCCGCGCGCGGCCGGCCGCGGCCGTCGAGGTCGGCCGGGCCGACCAGATCCGTCTCCCTGCAGCTCCTGCCGTGGATGACGATGTTGTTGAGGAACAGCCGCGAGCCGTTGCAGACCCGCGCGGGCTGCTCGAGCAGCGCGATCACGTTGTTCGCAACCACCGGCCGCTTCCACCGCTGCACGCCGCCGTAGCGAGAGCTCATGCGAATCGAGCCCGCATAGCCGTCGCGCCGCCGCGTGCCGGTGAGGATCGTGTTGTTGATCACCTTGGCGTAGTGCGGCAGCCGCCGCGACGCGTTGCTGCCGAGGACGATGCCCGTTCGCGCGTGGTAGCCGGGCACGAGCGGGTCGGTACCGACGAAGACGTTGTTGACCACCGTCGCGTAGTCGACCCAGTTCGTGAGGTAGAGCTGGGCGCCGCCCTCGCGGTAGATGCCGAACCGGTTGCCCTCGACGAGGACGTGCCGGCCCCCGAACAGCTGGACGAGGTCGTTGTGGCCGCAGCGTGGGCGGGGCTGGCTGCACGGCAGCGCGCGCTCGAAGAGGTTGCGCCGAATCGTCAGCCGCGTGCCGAAGCGGCCGTGCACGAAGTCGCAGCCACGGCAGTCGTGGAACCGGTTGTCCTCGATGAGCACGCGATGGCTCCAGCGGTACAACGTGACGCAGTTCGTGTACGCCCGCGTGCGGGCGGCGCAGTGCGCGAAGTTGCTGCGGCGGATCGTGATGCGGACGCCGGACTCGACGCGCACCGACGCGGTGAACCGCGTCTGGCGGGCGCTGACGACGAGGTCGTGCAGGACGATGTCTCGCGAGCGCCTGATCACGACGCGCGCATCGCGGCCGACAGGTGTGACGCGAACGCGGCCGAGCGAGACGCGCTGCGTCCCGTCGAGAACGACCCGCTGGACGCGCGCACCGGGCCGGCCGACGATGCGCAGCGGCGCGCGGCCGCGGTGCCGGAGGATGAGCCACCGGTACAGGCGCGGGCGCAGGACGATCGTGCCGCCCGACCAGCGCAGCCGCCACGCGGCGACCTCGAACTGCGCGTCGCTGCCGACGACGATCGTCCGGGCGCGCGGATTCTTCGCCTCCGCAGCCGTCGGTGCGGCCGCCGCGGCGACGGCAGCCACCGCGCAGAGGAGGAGAAGCGCGCCCGACCGCCGCCGCATGACAAAAGACCTTAAACCGCCGACGCCGCACCGTCACCCCGGCGGCCGGCCGGTTAAATTGCGGCGACATGGAGCTCGAGCCGACGAACCGCGACCAGGACGTGAACGTCGTCGGCGGCGTGCTGCTCCCGTGCTCGAGCGACCCGCTGACGGGCTTCTTCCGCGACGGCTGCTGCGCGACGGGGCCCGAGGACGTCGGCAGCCACACCGTGTGCGCCGAGATGACCGAGGAGTTCCTCTCGTTCAGCCGGCTCGCCGGGAACGATCTGTCGACGCCGCGCCCGGAGTGGGGCTTCCCCGGCCTGCAGCCGGGCGACCGCTGGTGCGTCTGCGCGTCGCGCTGGCTCGAGGCTCAGCGCGCCGGCTGCGCACCGCCCGTCGTACTCGGCGCAACGCACGCGCGGGCACTCGAGGTCGTGCCGATCGAGACGTTGCTCGCACGCGCCGCCCAAACAGACCCGGCTTGACAGACCCGGCTTGACCTCCCGCGCGGGCGGCGAGATAGTCGCCGCGACGCATTTGTCGCCCAAGGGAGAGGGAGAGACATGAAACGACTTGCTGCTGGCTTGTTCGTCGCTGCCTGCGCGCTCGTCACCGCGGCTGCGGGTTACGCCGACGACGACGACCGCGGGAAGAGCAACCGTCATGGGCTGGAGCTCCGCATCGTCTCGAGCCCGGCTCACCTCGTTTCGGGGGGCGACGCGCGCGTCGAGGTCGAGGTGCCGGCGAACGTCGCGCTCTCGGCCGTGACGGTCAGCCTGAACGGCGCCGACGTCACCTCCGCCTTCGACGCCGACCCCGAAGGCAACCACCAACTGGAGGGCGTCGTCACCGGGCTCCCGACCGGCAAGAGCACGCTCGTCGCGCGCACGTCCGGGCCCGGCAAGAGCTCGCGCGAGGAGTCGCTGACGCTCGTGAACCACGACATCCAAGGCCCGATGTTCTCCGGCCCGCACCAGGTGCCGTTCCTCTGTGCCTCGCCCGGCAACGCCGGCAGCTTCGGCCTGCCGCCGATCACGCAGTCTGAGACGTGCGAGACGGCGACCGTCGTCACGTTCCGCTACCGCTCGACCGGAGGCGCGTGGCTCGACTACAACCCGGCAGCGCCGCCGGACCCGGCCGCGATCCAGCAGACGACGACGATCGATGGCGAGACGGTGCCGATGATCATCCGCTGGGAGCGCGGCGTGATCAACCGCTTCATGTACTCGATCGCGATGCTCTCGCCGGCGACGCAGACCTCCGCGCCGGACTTCAGCGCCTGGAACGGCAAGCTGCTCTACAGCTTCTCGGGCGGCGTCGCGATCGGCCGCTACCAGGGCACGGCGAGCACGGGCGACATGCTCCACCTCGCCGGTCTCGGCATGGGCTATGCCGTCATCTACTCGTCCGGCAACCGCACGAACACGCACTACAACCTCCAGCTCGGCGGCGAGACGGCGATCATGGTCAAGGACCGCTTCGTCTCCGCATACGCGGAGCCGGAATACACGATCGGCGTCGGCGGCTCCGGCGGCGCCATCCAGCAGTACGTCTACGGCCAGAACCACAAGGGTCTGCTCGACGGCGGCGTGCCGCAGTACTCCTACTCGGACATGGTCACGCAGACCATCCACGTCGGCGACTGCGAGCTGCTCGAGCGCTGGCTCGACTCCAAGGTGATCGCCGACCCGCTCTCGATGTGGAGGACATGGGTCAACCGGACGCTGATCGAGGGGCTCAGCACGTCGGCGACCATGCCGAACCCGTTCGCCGCGGTCATGCCGTACATGCCGTCGCCCGGCTCGAGCGAGTGCATCAACGGCTGGCGGGGGCTCTCGCCACTCACCCTCAACCCGCATTGGTACTCGCCGACGGCTCCGGGTCCGCCCGGCTACAACCCTGCCGTCCACGGGCCGGTGGAGTGGACGCACTGGGGCGACCTCGTGAACATCTACGGGGAGGACGAGACGGGCTTCGCCCGCTCGCCTTGGGACAACGTCGGCGTGCAGTACGGCCTCACGGCGCTCCGCGAGGGCAAGATCAGCGGCGCGCAGTTCCTCGACCTGAACGCGACCATCGGCTCCTGGAAGGAGCCCGTGGACATGATCCAGGAGGGCTGTCCGTACATCCCGACGGCGTGTCCCGCGGACATCGACGTCTGGAGCGCGCGCAACCAGAACCTCTCGGCGGACGGCGGCGCGACGCCTGCCGCCCGGCGTGAGGGCGACCGGAAGGCGCAGCACGCCGCCTACCGCTCCGGCATGGTCTTCCGGGGCAAGCTCGACATCCCGGTCATCGACTGGCGCCACTACCTCGAGCACCGGCTCGACATGCACCACACGCACCAGTCGTTCGCCACGCGGCAGCGGCTCCTGAACTACGACGGCGACGCGTCGAACCAGATCATCTGGTTCACCGACGCCCGCCCGGGCACGCCGCAGTTCGACCAGACGCCGCAAGCGTTCCTCGTCCTCGACCAGTGGCTCGAGAACATCAAGGCGAACCCGGACCAGAGCGTCGCCGAGAACAAGCCGGCCGCCGCCGTCGACGCGTGCTTCGCGACGAACGGATCGCCGCTCGCCACGGGCGACGACGTCTGGAGCGGCATCCTCGACGACGGCCCGAACGGCGCCTGCACCGACGTCTTCCCGCTCAACTCGAGCTCGCGGATCGTCTCGGGCGGGCCGATCGAGGGCAGCGTCTTCGCGTGCCAGCGGCAGTCCGTGAGCCGCGCGCTCACGCACGGGCTCTACGGCTCCTGGGAGCCCACGGACGCCGAGGTCGACCGGCTGAGAGAGATCTTCCCGACCGGTGTCTGCGACTACTCGAAGCCTGACGCCGGCATGCCGCGCGAACTGCGCCGCAACCCCCGCGGCGAGAACGACGACGACTGACGTCCGTGCGGGGCGGCCGGCTCGACCGGCCGCCCCGCACGCCTCCTGCCGGTGTTTTTGCCGCTCGCCCTTGGGTAGGCGTCCGGGAAGGCAAAGAAGGAGGTTGGATGTTCAGGAAACGAAGCAAGAGAGAGTCAGTCGTCGACGCGCTCGCGACCGCAGGCCCACGCGCCGGGCAGGTTCTGGAGGACGCGAGGCACGCGCTCGAGGACGCAAAGCTCCGAGAGCGGGTGCGCAAGGCGGCGGCGCACGGCCTGGCGGCGAGGCTGGAAGCCCGGCGCCGCGGGCCGCTGCAGCAGCTCGTCCGCAACCGGAGGCTTCACTTCCATGTTCGGGAGATGACGCGCAACCTGCAGAAGGCGAAGCGGCAGGCCGAGCGGAAGCGCCGGCGCCGCCGCGTCGTCCGCACGGCCCTCGTCGTGGCCCCGGCCGCGGCCCTGGCGCTTCCGCAGAGCAGGCACTGGCTCTTCGGCCTGCTGAACGGCGCCGAGCCGAACGGACGTAAGCGGATCGAGGAGAAGCTCGACCTCGACGTCCCGGTCTCGGCCGCGTACAACCAGTGGACGCAGTTCGAGGAGTTCCCGCTCTTCATGGAGGGCGTGGACGACGTCCGGCAGCTCGACGACACGAAGCTGCACTGGACGGCCTCGATCGGCGGCAACCGCGCCGAGTGGGACGCGAAGATCCTCGAGCAGGTGCCCGACAGCCGCATCGTCTGGGCCAGCACCGACGGCAAGGACACGC
>Ga0190265_10000837_pt1 | contig 20422 bp, 18 predicted proteins | sample Popmic124T_FD_133135 | JGI IMG/M metagenome (GOLD analysis project Ga0190265, IMG submission 133135) | Populus adjacent soil microbial communities from riparian zone of Indian Creek, Utah, USA - 124 T | ecosystem: Environmental > Terrestrial > Soil > Riparian zone | place: USA: Utah | collected...
ACGCCCCGGCCAGCCGGTTGCGGGCGACCGCGACGAGGTCGCCGAGGACGGCGCTGGCGGTCGGCTCTCCCCCGGCGCCCTGGCCGTAGAACATCAGCTGCCCGGCCGCCTCGGCCTCGACGAAGACGGCGTTGAACGCGCCGCCGACCGAGGCCAGCGGGTGGGACGTCGGGATCATCGCGGGGTGCACGCGCACGGCCACCGAGTCGTAGCCCCCGTTCTGCACCCGCTCGCAGATCGCCAGCAGCTTGACCGTGCAGCCGATCTCGGCGGCGCGGGCCACGTCGACGGCCGACACCGCGGAGATGCCCTCGCGGTAGACGTCGGCAGCCGACACGGGGGTGTGGAACGCGAGCGACGCGAGGATCGCCGCCTTGGCCGCGGCGTCGAAACCGTCGACGTCGGCCGTGGGGTCGGCCTCGGCGTACCCGAGCTCGGTGGCCTCGGCGAGCGCCTCGGCGAAGCCGGCACCGGTCTCGGCCATCCGGGACAGGATGTAGTTGGTCGTCCCGTTGACGATGCCGACGACGCGCCGCAGCTGGTCGCCGGCGAGAGATTCCCGCAGCGGGCGGAGCAGCGGGATGGCCCCCGCGACGGCGGCCTCGTAGTACAGGTCGACGCCGCACTTGGCGGCCGTCGCGTGCAGCAGCGGGCCGTCGTCGGCGAGGAGGGCCTTGTTCGCGCTGACCACCGACTTGCCGGACTCGAGGGCGGCCAGGATCAGCGTTCTGGCCGGCTCGATGCCGCCGATCACCTCGACGACGAGGTCGACGTCCTCGCGCAGGACCAGCGCCTGCGCGTCGGTGGTGAGCAGGTGCTGCGGGACGTCGGGGTGGTGGGCGGGGCGGCGCACGGCGATGCCGGCCACCTCGACCGGCCGGCCGATGCGGGCGGTGAGGTCGTCGGCCTGCTCGGCGACGAGCCGCAGCACGGCGCTGCCCACGGTGCCGCAGCCCAGCAGGGCGACCTTCAGGGGCAGTGACTCCGACGAGGTCACGACGCGGCTCCCACGGGGTGTTCGGGTGCCGGCTGCGACGGCGCCGGCGAGGGCGCGGCCGTGCCGGCGAGGACGGCGTCGAGGGCGAACACGTCCGACAGCGTCTGGCGCCGGACGATCTCGGTGGCCACGCCGTCGCGGACGGCGACCACCGGCGGCTTGAGCAGGTAGTTGTAGTTGCTGGCCATCGACCAGCAGTACGCGCCGGTGGCGGCGACGGCGAGCAGGTCGCCCGCCTGCACGTCCGACGGCAGCCAGAGGTCGCGGACGAGGATGTCGCCGCTCTCGCAGTGCTTGCCCACCACCCGGCAGAGCGCCGGCGGGGCGTCGGAGGTCCGGTTGGCCAGGACGCAGGTGTAGTTCGCGTCGTACAGGGCGGTGCGGATGTTGTCGCTCATGCCGCCGTCGACCGAGACGTAGTTGCGCACCAGCGGGGTGCCGGGCGCACCGCTGGCGCCCAGCCGCACCGGCTTGATCGTGCCGATCTCGTAGAGGGTCACCGTCCCGGGACCGGCGATCGCCCGGCCCGGCTCGACCGCCAGCCGGGGCACCGGCAGCCCGAGCGCGGCGCACTCGGCCGCCACGACCGACCGGAGCCGGGTGGCGACGTCGCCGGCGGTGACGGGGTCGTCCTCCGCGAGGTAGGCGATACCGAAGCCGCCGCCCAGGTTGAGCTCGCCGAGGAGCTCACCGGTGGCCTGCTGCACCTGGGCGAGCAGCCCGACGACGCGGTGCGCGGCGGCCTCGAACCCGGCGGTGTCGAAGATCTGCGAGCCGATGTGGCTGTGCAGCCCGGTGAGCTGCAGTGCGGGCTCGCGGATCACCCGGACGGCGGCGGTGAGGGCGTCGCCGGTGGCCAGCGAGAAGCCGAACTTCTGGTCCTCGTGGGCGGTCGCGATGAACTCGTGGGTGTGCGCCTCGATGCCGACCGTGGCGCGGATCAGCACCGGCACCGGCCGGCCACCGGCGGCGACCCGCGCCGCGGCCAGCGGGACGAGCCGGTCGATCTCGTCGAAGGAGTCGAGCACGACGTGCCCGATGCCCGCGTCGACCGCCAGCTGCAGCTCCACGAGCGACTTGTTGTTGCCGTGCAGCGCGATCCGCTCGGCCGGGAAGCCGGCAGCCAGGGCGAGGGAGAGCTCGTTGCCGCTGCAGGCGTCCAGGTGCAGGCCGTCGTCGGCGATCCACCGGGCGACCTGGCCGCACAGGAAGGCCTTCGAGGCGTAGTGCACGTCGGCGTCGGCGAACGCGATCGCGAAGTCCGACGCCCGCCCCCGGAAGTCGCCCTCGTCCAGGACGAACAGCGGGGTGCCGTGCTCGCGGGCGAGCTCGGTCACCGGCCGGCCGCCCAGGTGCAGCTCGCCGTCGACGCGCCCGGCCGACCGCGGCCAGACGTGCGGGTCGAGGACGCCGAGGTCGGTCGGCGGGGCACCGGCGGCGGTCGGCTGCTGAATATTTCCATGGAGAGGGCCTGCCGGGTGCGCTCTCACATCGGCTCCACGAGATCGCTCCGACGGTTCCTCGGCGGCCGCCCCGCCGGGTGCGCCCTCACATCCGCTCCGGGGCCGAGACGCCGAGGACGTCGAGGCCGTTGCGCAGCACCGTCGCCGTGGCGGCGCACAGCCACAGCCGCGCGGTGGTCAGCGGGGTCGCCTCCTCGTCGCCGCGGGGCAGGACCCGGCAGGAGTCGTAGAACCGGTGGTAGGTACCGGCCAGCTCCTCCAGGTAGCGGGCCACCCGGTGCGGCGCCCGCAGCTCGGCCGCGGCCGAGAGCACCCGCGGGAACTCGCCGATCGCCCGCAGCAGGTCGCTCTCCCGCTCGTGCGCGAGCTGGGTGACCTCGACGTCCCCCGCGTCGCCGAGGGCGAGGCCGAGGTCGGCGGCGTTGCGGAGCACCGAGGAGATCCGGGCGTGCGCGTACTGGACGTAGAAGACCGGGTTGTCGTTGGTCCGCCGGCTCCACAGGTCGGCGTCGATGTCGATCTGCTGGTCGACCGACGCCCGGGCCAGGGCGTAGCGCGCGGCGTCGTTCCCGACGGCGTCGACCAGGTCGGTGAGCAGCACGAAGTTGCCCTTGCGCTTGCTCATCCGGACCGGCTCGCCGTCCTTGACGAGGTTGACCAGCTGGCCGATCTGGATCTCGAGGTGCGTCGCGGGGTCGTCGCCGGCCGCGGCGACCAGCGCCTTGTACCGGCCGACGTACCCGGAGTGGTCGGCGCCGAGCAGGATGACGACCCGGTCGAAGCCGCGGGCGCGCTTGTCCAGGTAGTAGGCGCAGTCGGCGGCGAAATAGGTGGGCTCGCCGCCGGCCTTCACCAGCACGCGGTCCTTGTCGTCGCCGAAGTCCGTCGTCCGGAGCCAGACCGCGCCGTCGGACTCGAAGACGTGACCCTGGTCCCGCAGCGTGGACACCGCCTTCTCCAGCGCCCCGGACTCGTGCAGCGACTTCTCGGAGAAGAAGGTGTCGAAGTGGACGCCGAAGTCGTCCAGCGTGCGGCGGATCTCGGCGACCATGGCGGCCACGCCCCGCTCGGCGAAGACGGCGAGCTGCTCGTCCTCCGGCAGGTCGAGCAGACCGGGGTCGTCGGCGACCACCTGCTGGGCGACCGTCTCGACGTAGTCGCCCTGGTAGCCGTCCTCGGGCACGGGCCGGCCCAGCGCGACCGCCTGCAGGCTCTTCCCGAACCGCTCGATCTGCGCCCCGGCGTCGTTGACGTAGTACTCGCGGCTGACGTCGGCGCCGCTGGCCTCCAGCAGCCGGGCCAGCGCGTCGCCGACCGCGGCCCACCGGGTCGACCCGAGCGTCACGGGGCCGGTCGGGTTGGCCGAGACGAACTCGAGGTTGAGCCGCTGACCGGCCAGGACCTGCGTCCGCCCGTAGGCGGCTCCCGCTGTCACCGCCTGGACCGCGATCTGCCCCAGCGCGCCCTCGGCCAGGGTGATGTTGAGGAAGCCGGGGCCCGCGACGTCGACGCCCGCGATGCCCGGCTGCGCAGCCAGGTCGGCGGCCAGCAGACCGGCGACCTCGCGCGGCGGCCGGCCGGCGGCCTTGGCGAGCCGGAGTGCGACGTTGGTCGCGTAGTCGCCGTGCGCCCGGACCTTCGGACGCTCCACGACGACCTCGTCCGGCACCTCGACCGCGAGCGCGCCGCGTTCGACGGCCGCGGCCACGACGGTCCGGACGACGTTCCGCAGCTGCTCAGGTGTCACCGCACGAGCGTACTGACCGGCCTCCCCGGCCCCGCCGGCCCGCCTCACCCCACGGACCCCACGCTCCCAGGGACCGCACAGGGAGCCGACCTACACTCGCTCGGGGCGTGGGGCCGGGCCCTGCGCCGACCGCGTGCCCCGCGCCGGCACGACCCGTCACCTGCACCCAGCATCGAGGAGAGGCCTTGGCCAAGGACCGCAAGCCCGCATCAGGCACCGGCCGGCCGGCCGGCAAGGGCGGTCCCGCCGGGAAGGGCTCGTCGAGCAGCCGGGGCGGGCGCACCCGGCCCACGGCCAACGTCGTCTCCCCGCAGCGCCCCTGGGGCCTGATCGCCGCGGCCCTCGCGGTCGTCGTGTTCGCCGCCGCCGTCATCACCTACGCGGTGATCCAGGTGAACAAGTCGAACGAGAACGACGTGGAGGCCGTCGACGAGATCGAGGGCATCCAGACCTTCGACTACGCGGCCGGCCAGGAGCACGTCACGACCGCCGTCGACTACACGGAGTCGCCCCCGGTCGGCGGGCCGCACGCGCCGCCGCCGGACTGGGCCGACTGCACGGGCACCGTCTACGACGTGGACATCCGCCACGAGAACGCGGTGCACAGCCTGGAGCACGGCGCGGTGTGGATCACCTACGACCCCGCCGCCCTCTCGGACGCCGACATCGACACCCTCGCCGGCCTCGTCGAGAACGAGGCGGGCCGGATGATGTCGCCCTACGAGGGCCTGGACTCCCCCATCAGCATCCAGTCGTGGAACCACCAGCTGAAGGTGGACAGCGCCGACGACGTCCGCCTCGAGCAGTTCGCCGACTTCCTCACGCTGAACAACGAGTTCACCCCGGAGCCGGGCGCCAGCTGCGAGAACCCGACGTTCGCGGCGAACCCGGTGGTCGCCGAGCCGGCCCCCGCGGCCGACGCCGCACCGAGCAGCGCCGCACCGACGGAGACGGCCGCCCCCTGACCGGCGGCAGCCCGCAGCACCGACCGCACAGCACCAGCCCGAGGACGATCGTGACCACAGCGACGGAGCCGACGCCGACCCGCAGTCCCTTGCGGGTGGTGCTGCTGGCGGTGATCGCCGTCGGCCTGGTGCTGCTCGGCGGCGGGCTGGCGGTGGCGCTCGGCGTCGGGCGGGACGACGCGCCGGGGCCCAGCGCGGTCGACGTCGGGTTCTCCCGGGACATGGCGCGGCACCACCTGCAGGGCGTGGAGATGGCCAACCTGGCCCTCGAGCGCAGCGACGACCCCGCCGTCCGCGGGCTCGCCTTCGACATCGCGTCGACGCAGAACAACCAGGTCGGTCGGATGCACGGCTGGCTGGCCCTGTGGGGCTACTCGCCGACCGGCGGGGACGTGATGGCCTGGATGTCCGGCGGAGGCAGCGGGCACTCCGGCCACGCGACGGGGACGGGCGGGTCGGTGCTCATGCCGGGGATGGCGACCGAGGAGGAGCTCGCCACGCTGCGCTCCCTCGACGGCACCGCCTTCGACGTGGAGTTCCTCCGGCTGATGATGCGCCACCACCAGGGCGGGCTCGAGATGGCCGAGCACGCCGTGGAGCACGCCCGGACGTCGGTCGTGCGGAGCCTCGCCCAGGCCATCGCCGAGTCGCAGACCGCCGAGACGACGCTGATGGCCGACATGCTCGCCGCACGCGGCGGCACCCCCCTCCCGGCGCCGTGAGGGGCTGCGTCCGGCCGTCGCTGCGCTGCTGATAGCGTCTGTTCCGAACAGACGAGCCCCCGTAGCTCAGGGGATAGAGCACTGCCCTCCGGAGGCAGGGGCGCAGGTTCGAATCCTGCCGGGGGCACTCTGTGATGTCTCAGGACATCGGCACGAGCCCGGACCGACGATCCGTCGGGCCGGGCTCCTGCTGTTCGGGGGTCGGGCCGCGTGGTCGGCCGGTGGGCTGGTGGTCCCGTCGTGGGTCGCGGACGAGTACCCGAGGCGCTCGCCGGACGCCGATGTCCCGAGCCCGGACACTGCCGGGGGTGCACCACCGATGACCGACCGCGGCTCGACCCGAGGCCGATACGGTCAGCTCTCCCCGGACACGTTCGCTTCAGCCTCGTCGACGAAGTCGACGAACGTCCGCGCGAACCGGTCCGCTCCGGCGTCGAGGAACGGCGCGTGCCCGGAGCCGGTGAACAGCTCGCTACGGACACGACCGCCCGCGGCCTCGTAGCGCTCCAGCAGCCCCCGTATCTGGGTCACCATCTGCTGTGGCGGAGTCGTGTCCATGCCCGGCCAGCCCGGCACCTGACCGGTAGCCCCGAGGGTGCAGATCTCCCACGGCGAGGAGTCGGCGATGACGATGTCGAGGTCTCCGTGCGCCCACAGCACCGGCGGCTTGGGCTCGAGGTCGACGAATCCGGCCCAGTCGCAGTACTTGGGCGAGAGCGCGTTGAGGATCCCCCGGGTCCCGGGCGCGACGCCCGGCCAGTTGTCCGACGGCACGGCGTCACCCGGATATCCGTCGTCCCCGGTCTCGGACAGGAGCACCTCCTCGAGGAGCATGTCCTCGCGGTCGCGCGGCATGGTGAAGCTCGCCGGCCAGTACGACGTGCGCATGACGTTCCGGGGGGAGAGGGGTGACTCCTCGGAGCGGTCGCCCGCGGCGAGCCGGGCGGTGTACTCGGCGTTGCCGGTGCCGCCGCCACTGCCGGCGTAGTCCGGGAAGCACGGTGTGCCGTCGTCCCTGACCGCGCCGAAGCCGAACGGCGACACCGGGTCGATGAAGGTGACGCTCGCGGCCGGGCGGTCCTGCGCGAAGGCGGCCACTGCTGCCCCGCCGGTCGACCAGCCGGCCAGGTGCGCCGGGCGCTCGATCCCGAGCGCGCGCAGCAGCGCGGCGGCATCGTCGGCCCAGTCGCGCAGGCCACGCGTGGCGTCCAGCGGGAGCCGCTCCGTGCGCCCGAAGCCGCGCATGTCGGGAGCGAGCAGCCGGTACCGGTCGGGCGCGGCCGCCATGACCTCGTCGAAGAAGCGGCCGGTGGACAGGTTCCCGTGGAGGAGCACCACCGGGATGCCGTCGGCCGGGCCCGCCTCGTAGACGTGCAGGGACAGCCGGTCGGTGTCGACGGTGCGCGCGGTGATGCCGGGCGGGAGCTCCATCGCGCGGACAGTAGTACCGGTGCCCCGGACAACGGACGCGAGGCGGCGCGCCGGGCCGGCGGTCAGGCGCTCACGCCAGCACGGCGATCGCCTCCACCTCCACCATGAGGTCGGGCTCGGTCAGGGCGGCGACGCCGATGAGCGTCATGGGCCGCACCGGGAAGCTCCCCAGCCGCGCCGCCACCCGCCCGGCGCCTTCCATGAGGGCGGCCAGCTTCGACGGGTCCCAGTCGACGACGAAGACGGTCACCTTCGCGATGTCGTCGAAGCTGCCGCCGGCGGCCGACAGCGCGGTGGCCAGGTTCACGTACGCCTGCTCCACCTGCGCGGCGAGGTCGCCGGGACCGACCGGCTCCCCCTCCGCCGTGCGCGCCACCTGCCCGGAGACGTAGACCGTTCGTGACCCGGTGGCCACGCCCACCTGGACGTAGGCGTCGGACTTCGGCAGTCCCTCGGGGTCGATCAGCTCCACCGGCATGGCGGTCTCCTGTCCTGGTCACCGCTCTGGTGGCGGTGGCGAGGAGTCAAGCGTGGGGGTCCGACAGTCCGGGGCCACGGTGTGCAGGTCCGGCTGCTCGGCTAGCGTCCCGGCGCATGCAGACCAGCGGCATCCAGCGGGCACAGGTGGGCGACCTCGAGATCGCGTACGAGACCTTCGGCGACGCGGGCGACCCGCCGCTCCTCCTCGTCATGGGTCTGGCCACGCAGATGATCGGCTGGCCCGACGAGTTCTGCGCCACGCTGGCCGAGCGCGGCCACTTCGTCGTCCGCTTCGACAACCGCGACATCGGGTTGTCGACGCACCTGCACGCGGCCGGGGCGCCCGACATCATGGCGATGTTCGGCGGCGACACGTCGTCGGCGGCCTACGGGCTCCCCGACCTGGCCACCGACACGATCGGCCTGCTCGACGCCCTCGGCCTGGACCGCGTGCACCTGGTCGGCGCGTCGATGGGCGGCATGATCGCCCAGCTCGTCGCCGTGCAGGCGCCCGAGCGCGTGCTCAGCCTCACCTCGATCATGTCGACGACCGGCGCGGCCGGCGTGGGCGCACCCGCGGACGTGGCGCTGCCCGTCCTCCTGGCCCCCGCCGCCACCGACCGCGACAGCGCGATCCAGCGGGTGCTCGACACCTACCGGGTCATCGGCTCCCCCGGGTTCGAGTTCGACGAGGCCGCGCTGCGCGAGCGCGCCGGGCTCGCGTTCGACCGGGCCCACGACCCGGCCGGCGTGGCGCGGCAGCTGGCGGCCATCCTCACGACGCACGACCGCACGCCGGACCTGGCGAAGGTCGCCGTCCCCACCCTGGTCGTCCACGGGTCGCAGGACACGCTGGTGGACGTCAGCGGCGGCCGGGCCACCGCGGCCGCGATCCCGGGCGCCGAGCTGCACGTGGTCGACGGGATGGGGCACGACCTGCCGCGCGCGGTGTGGCCGGAGATCGTCGACCGGATCACCGCCCTGGTGGCCCGGGCCGGCTGATTCAGCTGGTGAGCATCCCGCCCTCGACCGGGAGGGTCGTCCCCGTGACGTAGCCGCCGGCGTCGCTGACCAGGAAGATCAGCGCGGCAGCGAGCTCTTCCGGGTCCCCCTTGCGCCCGACCAGCACCCGGGGCATCTGCGACTCGATGTACGCCTCGGGGTAGGCGTCGGTCATCTCGGAGGTGAAGAAGCCGGGGGCGAGCGCGTTGACCCGGATCCCCTTGCGGCCGGTCCACTGCTGGGCCAGGTCGCGGGTGAGCCCGATGAGGCCGGCCTTGCTCGCCGCGTACGCCGCCTGGGGCAGGCCGGCCGTCGTCAGGCCGAGCATGCTGGAGATGTTGACGATGGAACTGCCCGGCTGCATGACCCGTCCGCAGGCCTGCGCCATCCAGTAGCAGCCGTTGAGGTTGACGTCGATCACCTGGCGGAACTGCTCGGGCGTCTCGCGGGTCGCCGGGTAGGCGGTTCCGATGCCGGCGTTGTTGACCAGGATGTCGACCTTGCCGAACTCCGCCGTCGCGGCGTCCACGAGTCCCTGGCAGTCCTCGGGCAGCGCGACGTCGGTGCGGACGGCGATCGCCCGCCGGCCGGCCGCCTCGACGGCCTTCTGCGTGTCGGCGAGGCGGTCCACCCGCCGGGCGCCGAGGACGACGTCGGCCCCCGCCTCCGCCAGGGTCCGCGCGAAGACGGCGCCGAGCCCCGAGGAGGCGCCCGTCACGATCGCCACCCGGCCGTCCAGCCGGAACATGTCCAGGATCGTGCGGTCAGCCATCGGTGGTGCTCCCCTCGTCGCGATCTGTCCGGCGACCGTAGCCGGGATGTGGGGTAGGCCACCTCCCGGACGGGTAGGGCGCTGATCCGGACCTCGACGGAGAGGCGCGACACGTGAGCAACCTGGCCCAGAACCTGCTCGACACGGCAGCCGAGCACGCGGACCGCCCGGCGCTGAAGATGGACGACGCCGGGCTGACCTACGGGGAGTTCCGCGACGCCGCGCTGAAGGTCGCGGCCACCCTGCAGGCGCGTGGCATCTCCCCCGGTGACCGCGTCGGCCTGGTGCTGCCGAACGTCCCGTCGTTCCCGGTCGTCTTCTACGGCGCGCTGCTCGCCGGCGCCGCGGTCGTCCCGATGAACCCCCTCCTCAAGGCGCGCGAGGTCGAGTACTACCTGCGCGACTCCGGCGCCCGCCTCGTGGTGGCCCTCGAGCCGGCCGCACCGGTGGTCGAGGCCGCCGGGACGGTGGGCGTCGAGGCGGTGACGATCGGACCGGCGCTGCCGGAGGCGCTCATCGGCGACGCGGCGCTGGACGCCCCCGTCGAGCGGTCCGGCGAGGACCTGGCCGTCATCCTCTACACGTCCGGGACCACCGGTCAGCCGAAGGGCGCCGAGCTCACCCACGCCAACCTCGCGGGCAACTGCCGGACGACGGCCGACACCCTCGCGGAGAACACCGCGGACGACGTGATCATGGGCTGCCTGCCCCTGTTCCACGTCTTCGGGCTGACCTGCGGGCTGAACACCGCGGTCCTGCGCGGCTCGCTGCTGACGCTGATCCCCCGGTTCGACGGCGGCAAGGCCCTGTCGGTGATCGAGCGCGACCGGGTGACGATCTTCGAGGGCGTCCCGACGATGTTCGCCGGGATGCTGCACTCCCCCGACGCCGGCTCGACCGACGTCTCCAGCCTGCGGCTGTGCGTCTCCGGCGGATCGGCGATGCCGGTGGAGATCATGCGGGCGTTCGAGGAGACGTTCGGCTGCATGATCCTCGAGGGCTACGGGCTGAGCGAGACCTCTCCGGTGGCGTCGTTCAACCACCCGCACGCCGAGCGCAAGCCCGGCTCGATCGGCACCCCGATCGCCGGCGTCGAGATGCGCCTGGTCGACGACGACGGCAAGGACGTGCCGGCCGGCGAGGTCGGCGAGATCGCCATCCGGGGCGAGAACGTCATGCGGGGCTACTGGGAGCGCGCGGAGGAGACGGCGACGGCGATCCCGGACGGCTGGTTCCGGAGCGGCGACCTCGCCCGCCTGGACGACGACGGCTACTACTTCATCGTCGACCGCAAGAAGGAGATGATCATCCGCGGCGGCTACAACGTGTACCCGCGGGAGATCGAGGAGGCGCTCTACGAGCACCCGGCCGTCGCCGAGGTCGCCTGCGTCGGCATAGAGCACCCCGAACTCGGCGAGGAGGTCGCGGCGGCTGTGGCCCTCAAACCCGGCGCGTCGGCGGAGGTCGACGAGCTGCGTGAATTCGTGAAGGCTCGGGTCGCGGCCTACAAGTACCCGCGTCACCTGTGGCTGGTCGACACCCTGCCCAAGGGCCCGACCGGGAAGATCCTCCGCCGCGCGGTCGAGGTGCCCGAGGGGGTCGGTAGGAGATGAGCGAGCCCACCGGACCGAAGAAGCCGCCGCCGGCGTCGCCGCTGTGGCGGCAGGCGTTCGACGCGGCCGAGCGCGCCGTCGCCCCGCGGGCCGAGAACCTGGTCCGCACCGAGTACTTCTCCCTGGGCGTCGCGCTCGCCCGCCGCGCCCAGACCCTCGCGGGGCGCTCCGTCCAGGACCTGACCGCTCGCGCGTGGCACCTGGTGAACCTCCCCGCCGGCAGCGACGTCAGCCGGCTGCGCACCCAGATCGGGGCGCTCGACCGCGAGGTGCGGCGGCTGACGATCCAGCTCGAGTCCGAGCGACGCCGGGCCCGGCCCGCCGACACGACACCCACCCCCACGGAGGCCAGCGATGCCGACGATGCCCAGCCCGCAGACGGTGCTCGACCGCGTCCGGCGCGACGTCGAACGCAACGCCCTGCGAGCCCGTAACGGCATCAAGCTCGTCGCCGGGGTCGACCGTCCCGGCGTGGGCCAGACCCCGAAGGACGTCGTCTGGCAGCGCGGCCGCACCCAGCTCTGGCACTACCGGAACGACCCCGAGACCTACGGCGGCGTCCGCTACGAGCCGCCGCTGCTGCTGGTGTTCAGCCTGATCAGCCGCAGCTACATCCTCGACCTGACCCCGGGCAACAGCTTCGTCGAGCAGCTGCTGAAGGCCGGCTTCGACGTGTACATGCTCGACTGGGGCGAGCCGGACGAGCGCGACGCGGAGAACCGGCTCGAGGACTACGTCGACGACTACCTCCCGGCGGGCATCGACCGGGTCCTGGAGCTCTCCGGCGCCGAGGAGGTCAACCTCTTCGGCTACTGCTTCGGCGGGGACCTCACCCTGCTCTACGCCGCCCACCACCCCGACGCCCCGCTCCGCAGCCTCACCGTCCTGGCGACGCCGGTCGACTTCCGGCACATGGGCCCCCTCGCCGACATCTTCAACGTGGGCGGGATGGACATCGGGACGGTCCTCGGCGCGGACGGCAACATCCCCCCGTCCGTCGTGGTGCAGGGCTTCCGCTCGCTCACGCCGACGGCCGAGGTCAGCCGCTACGTCAACCTCTGGGAGCGGCTCTGGAACGACGACTACGTCGCCTCGTACCAGGCGATGACCGGCTGGTCGGACGACCACGTGCCCTTCCCCGGAGCGGCAGCACGGGAGACCTCCGAGATGCTGGTCCGCGCGAACGGCATGGTGACCGACCGGCTGAGCGTCGGCGGGGACCCCGTCCACCTGGGCGACATCCGGGTCCCGTTCCTCACGGTGCGGGCGAACCGGGACCACATCGTGCCGCCGGCGGCGACGGCGCCGCTGATCGACCTCGTCGGCTCGCCGGACAAGCACGAGCTCTGCCTGGACGCCGGGCACATGGGCCTCGTCGTCGGGCGGACGGCGGCGAAGACCACCGTGCCCACGATCATCGACTTCGTCCGCCGCCGGAGCGATGCGATCGACGCCGACGCCGACGCCGAGCAGGAGGCCTGACGTGCAGATCGAGCAGCTGGGCCCCGAGCGCTGCGACGCGCTGGTGGCCTTCTTCGGCTCGCTGACCGACGGCGACCGGACCTTCATCAAGGAGGAGGTCACGGATCCGGACACGGTCCGCGCGTGGGCGACCGACGCCTCACCGGGCGGGAGGTGGGTGTCCGTCGACACCGGTGGGGAGGGTGGGGACGGCAGAGCCGAGGTGACCGGCTACGTGGCCGTGCGCCCGCTGCCGGGGTGGTCCGACCACGTCGGCGAGGTGCGGCTGGTCGTCTCGCCGACCCGGCGGGGCAGCGGGCTCGGCCGGGAGCTGGCCCGGCGCGCCCTCGTGGAGGCGGTCTCGTCCGGCGTCTCCAAGCTGGTCGTCGAGGTGGTCGCGGAGCAGGGCGCGGCGCTGGCCCTCTTCGCCGACCTGGGCTTCAGCGGCGAGGCGCTGCTGCGCGACCACATCCGCGACCGCAGCGGCGAGCTGCGCGACCTCATGGTGCTGGCCCACCACGTCTCGGAGACGTGGGCCGGCATGGACACCGTGGGCATCGCCGACGAGCTGGAGGCGCCCGCCGGCTGAGCCGTCATCGCTCGGTGACCTGCCCGTCGACGACCTCGAGCCGGCGGGTGGTGGCGACGGCGTCGAGCATCCGGCGGTCGTGGGTCACCAGCAGCAGGGTCCCGGGGTAGGCGGCCAGTGCCTGCTCGAGCTGCTCGATGGCCGGCAGGTCCAGGTGGTTGGTCGGCTCGTCGAGCACGAGGACGTTGATCCCCCGCGCCTGCAGGAGCGCCAGCCCGGCGCGGGTGCGCTCGCCGGGCGACAGCGTCGCCGCCGGCCGCAGCACGTGCTCGGCGGTGAGCCCGAACTTGGCCAGCAGCGTGCGCACCTCCGCGGTCGGCCGGTCGGGCACCTCCGCCGAGAAGGCGTCCAGCAGCTGCTCCGCGCCGAAGAACCGGCTGCGGGCCTGCTCGATCTCGCCCACCCGCACCGCCGGGCCGAGCGACGCGCTCCCCTCGTCCAGCGGCACCCGCCCGAGCAGCGCAGCCAGCAGCGTCGACTTGCCCGACCCGTTCGCGCCCGTGATCGCCACCCGGTCGCCCCAGTCGACCTGCAGGTCGAGCGGGCCGAGCGTGAAGTCGCCCCGCCGGACGACGGCGCCGCGCAGGGTCGCCACGACGGCCCCCGCTCGGGGTGCCGCGGCGATCTCCATCCGCAGCTCCCACTCCTTGCGGGGCTCCTCGACGACCTCCAGGCGCTCGATCCGCCGGTCGGTCTGCTTGGCCTTGGCGCCCTGCTTCTCCGAGGTGGCGCGGTGGTGGTTCTTGACGTGCTTGTCGCCGTCGGAGGCCTTCTTGATCGAGTCGCGCACGCCCTTGGCGAGCCAGTTGCGCTGCATCCGCGCCCGGGCCTCGAGGCCGGCCTTCGTGTCGGCGTACTCCTCGTACTCCTCGCGCGCGTGCCGCCGGGCCACCTCGCGCTCGGCCAGGTACGCCTCGTACCCGCCGTCGACGACGCGGACCAGCTGCTGGGCGAGGTCCAGCTCGACCACCCGCGTCACCGTGCGGGCCAGGAACTCGCGGTCGTGGCTCACCACGACGATGCCCGCCCGCGCGCCGGTGACGAACCGCTCCAGCTGGTCCAGCCCGGCCAGGTCGAGGTCGTTGGTGGGCTCGTCGAGCAGGAGGACGTCGTAGCGCGACAGCAGCAGCCCGGCCAGGCCGACGCGGGCGGCCTGGCCGCCGGACAGCCCGGCCGTCGGTGCGTCGAGCGCGACCCCGGGCGCCACCTCGGCCACGACCTCGACGGCGCGGTCCTCGAGGTCCGCCCCACCGAGGGCGAGCCACTGCTCGAGCGCGTCGGCGTAGTCGTCGTCGGCGCCGGGGCGGCCGGCGGTGAGGTCGTCGGTGGCGGCGTCCAGGGCCGCCTGCGCGGCGGCGACACCGGTGCGACGGGCGAGTGCGACGAGGACGGTCTCCCCCTCCCGGCGCTCGTGCTCCTGGGGCAGGTAGCCGAGGGTCGCCGTCGGCGGGCTCACCACGATCGAGCCGGCCTCGGCCGCCAGGTCACCCGCGAGCGTGCGCAGCAGGGTCGACTTGCCGGCCCCGTTGACGCCGACGAGGCCGACGACGTCACCGGGGGCGACGACGAGATCGAGGCCGGAGAAGAGGACGCGGGCGCCGTGGCCGGCGGACAGGCCGCGCGCGACGAGGGTGGCGCTCATGGGTGGGTGCTCCTAGGGCGGTACGAGAGGGCCGGGAAGGACGGCGACTACCGCAGCGAGAGCACGCCACCACGATAGCCGAGTTCCGCGCCGCCTCACACGGGCTTTCCGTCGTCCCGCTCGTCGTCCTCGTCGTAGGCGTCCTCGTCGTATGCGTCAGGGACGGCCGGGTCGTCCCCGGTGGGACGGCGCCGGACCAGCCACGGCTGGAGGTGGTCGTAGCCGCGCACCGACACCCGGCGCAGCGGCCGCACGCGGTAGGCCGGGTGACGCCGGATCCACAGGGCGAGGTCCGCGTCGACGAGCATCGCCCCGGGACGGGCCAGCGAGGTCAGCCGGCTGGCCAGGTTGACCACCGGCGAGTAGACGTCGCCGAGGCGGGTCAGCACCGTTCCGTAGGCAGCACCCACGCGCAGCGGCGGCCGGTCGTCGGCATCCCATGCGGCCGGCAGGGCCAGCCCGATCGCGACGGCGTCGAGCGCGCTCCCGGCGGTGAACAGCACGCCGTCACCGACGGTCTTGACCACCCGGCCGTGGTGCCGGGCGATGACCTCGGCGGCGATGCTCTCGAAGTCCTCGACCATGGCGCCCAGCTCACGGCCGCCCATGCCGCGGCTGCGGGAGGTGTAGCCCACCAGGTCGGCGAAACCCACGGCCAGCTCCCGCCGGTCGCCCTGGCCGGTCGCGGCCAGCAGCCGGTCGGCGTTGGCCGCGAGGTGCCGGCGCCACACGTAGTCCTGCACCTGCCGGAGCTTGGGCAGCAGGACCCGGGCGGCCTCGATGGCCTCGTGGACCGTCGCCGCCGGCCGGTCGTCGGGGCCGGCGCCGCGGACGAGGGCGTCGGCCAGCATGTCGGTCTGCCAGTCAGCCAGCCGGGACAGCGACTGGCCCATGGCCCGCGCGATCGAGGCCTCGGTGTCGGGTCCGACGAACCCGGAGTCGATCAGCGACGAGAGCACCCCGAGCGCGGCGACGTCGGCGTCGGTGAACGCGGGATCGTCGTCGGCGGCATCCGGGAAGCCCAGAGCGCGCCACAGCCGCTGGGTGCGGGTGGGCTCCATGCCGGCCAGCTCGGCCACCTGGAGCCTCGTGTACCGCCGCGGCCCGTCGAGCAGCAACCGCTCGAGCGCCTCGCGGGCGTCCGGGCCGGGGACCTCCCCCGGGGCGTCCATGCGCGTCGCTGGACGTCAGTCCGTCGTGTGCACGACGAGGACGTCGCACTCGGACCGGCGGGTGGCGTCGGCGGGCACCGAGCCCAGCAGCCGGCCCTTGATGCCGGCGAGCCCCCGATTGCCCACCACGAGCAGGTCGGCCTTCTCGCGGCGGACCACCTCGAGCAGGGTCTCGACGGGCGAGCCCTGCACCGCGACGGTCCGCACGTCCTTCGCCCCGGCGGCACCGGCCCGCTCCGCGGCGCTGCGCACCGTGTCCTCCGCCGGGTGGGAGCCGACGACCTGGTATGCCTCGTCACGGAGGGTGTCCTGCGCGCGGGCCAGCTCGCGGTCGTCGGCCTCCGTGGGCAGGTAGGCGCAGGCGATGACCAGCGTGGCGCCGCACGCACCGGCCAGCGCCCCGGCCCGCGCGACCGCGCGCAGCGAGGAGTCCGAACCGTCGGTCCCCACGACGACCGTCCGGTAGGCGTTCGAGGTGTCGGTCACGGCGCGGACTCTATGTGACCGGAGAACGGGGGTCACGCCGAGATCATCTCGCCGTCGGCGCAGCCCGGCGGCGCGCCGACCGCGGCTGGGGGCTCCCGGGAGCAACCCCCGGTGCGCTTGGATGGGACCGACCCCGCGGCCCACTCGAGGAGACATCATTTCCATCGCAAGCACCGCGTCGGTCGACCCCGTCCGGGTCGAGGTGCGCGGACTCAGCAAGTCCTTCGGCCAGGTTCAGGCCGTCTCCGATCTCGGGTTCACGGTCGAACCCGGATCCGTGACGGGCTTCCTCGGGCCGAACGGCGCCGGCAAGACCACCACCCTGCGGATGCTGCTCGGGCTCATGCAGCCCGACGCCGGGACGGCGACCTTCAACGGCGCCCCGTACACCTCCCTGACCGACCCGCTGCGGACCGTCGGGGCCGTGCTCGAGACGGCCTTCCACCCGGCGCGCTCCGGGCGCAACCACCTGCGGGTCTACTGCCGGGCCGCGGGCCTCCCGCTCACCCGGGCCGACGAGGTCCTGGTCCAGGTCGGGCTGGCCGACGCCGGCAACCGGCGGGCCGGCGGCTACTCCCTCGGCATGCGGCAGCGCCTCGCGCTGGCGACTGCCCTGCTCGGCGACCCCGCCGTCCTCGTCCTGGACGAGCCGGCCAACGGCCTGGACCCCGAGGGCATCCAGTGGCTGCGGGGCTTCCTGCGTCACATGGCCCACGACCAGGGCCGGACGGTGCTCGTGTCCAGCCACCTGCTGTCGGAGGTCGAGCAGACCGTCGACCGCGTGGTCATCGTCGGCGCCGGCCGCCTGGTGCGCGAGGGCTCCATGGAGCAGCTGCGCTCGGGCGCCGACGGTGCCGGCACGGTCCTCGTCCGAAGTCCCGAGGTCGCCCGGCTCGCCGACGTCCTGCGCGCCGAGGGCGCCCACGTCACCCAGGAGGACGGCGCCCTGACCGTCAGCGGGTCGACACCGGCCGAGGTGGGCCGGCGGGCGTTCGCCGCCGGCGTCGAGCTGCACGAGCTGCGCTCGCACACCAGCGGCCTCGAGGAGATCTACTTCCAGCTCACCAGCGGTTCCGAGCAGTTCGCCGCGCCCTCGCCCACGGCTCAGGAGGCAACCCGATGATCCGCCTGGTGCGCGCCGAGTGGACCAAGCTGTTCACCACCAAGGTCTGGCTCGGGCTGCTGCTCGGCTCGATCGTCCTCGTCATCGGGTTCGCGGTGCTCTTCACCTCGTTCGCGGGCAACGCGGAGAGCGGCATCCCGCCGGTCGGCAGCTCCCTCTACGAGGAGCTGGCCCTGTCGACGGCGGCCAACGCCAACATCCTCTTCCTGATCCTGGGCATCATCGGGATGACGCAGGAGTACCGGCACCGGACGGCCACGCCGACCTTCCTGACCACCCCCCGCCGCGGGCGCGTCGTGATCGCGAAGCTGCTGGCCTACGCCGCGGCGTCCGCCGTCTTCGCCCTCGTCGTGGTGGCGGTCAACTACGTCGTCGTCGCCATCCACGCCGGGGCCCGGGGTGCGGCACCCGCGTTGAACGCCGAGAACGCCGCGGTGCTGGGCCGGTCCGCCCTGGCCCTGGTCATCTACGCCGTCATCGGCGTCGGGATCGGGGCGCTGCTGAAGAACCAGGTCGGCGCGATCGTCGGCGGGCTGGTCTACCTCTTCGTCATCGAGCCGGTGATCCGCTCGATCCCGGCGACGGCCGGCGCCTACAAGTGGATGCCCGGCGGCGCCCTGGAGGCGCTGACCGCCACGTTCGAGGGGCCCGAGCTGCTCGCCGGATGGCAGGGCGCGCTCCTGCTGGTCGCCTACGGCCTGGTGTTCGCGTTCCTCGGGACGGTCATCGCCGTGCGGCGCGACGTCGTCTGAGGGACTGCCTGTGACCACTCGCATGACGGCCCAGCGACTGGGCCGGCTGATCGCCGCCGGCGACGGCGAGGCGGTGGGGGCGGCGGTCGAGTCCTCGCCCCGGCTGCTGACCGGCACCGTCGAGCGGGACGGGCAGGGCGGCTGGACGCCGCTGCACGTCGCCGTCGCCGAGTGCCAGGCCGGGATCGCGCGGCAGCTGGTCGCCGCCGGCGCGGACCTCGGCACGCGGACCGAGCACTCCCGGACGCCGCTGCACGTGGCCCTGGAGCACTGCCCCGACCTCGTCCCGCTGCTCCTGGAGCTCGGCGCCGTCCTCGACGCGCCGAGTGCGGCCTACCTCGGTCGGCTGGACGTGCTCACCGCCCACCTCGACGACGGCGGCTCGCTCGACGACGGGACGTCGGGCGTGGACCTGCTGTCCTGGGCCGCACTGGGCGGGTCGGCGGCCGCGGTGCGGCTGCTGCTCGAGCGCGGTGCGGACGCTGACGGCGGCGCGTTGCAGGCGGCGGCCTCCGGCGGGCACCTGGAGGTCGTGCGGCTGCTCCTCGACGCCGGTGCCGACGCCGACCGGCGCGACCCCGACACCGGCCGGGTGCCCCTGCACGCGGCGGTCACCGCCGGCGCGGGGGACTCGCCGGCCGTCGTCGAGGCCCTCCTCGCCGCCGGGGCCGACGTGAACGCCACGACCACCGACGGGGCGAGCGCCCTGGACATCAGCCGGGTGGCGGCGGCCCGTCACCGGCGGGGTGACTCCGGCCGGGCGACGGCGAACGACGCCCTGGCCGATCTCCTCGTGTCCCGCGGCGCCACCGACTAGGACCGTCGCACCCGGTCGGCGAACCCGACGCGGCGTAGACTCGACACCCGGTCCAGCCAAGCCACAGGCTCCCCATCCGGCCTGGGGCACCGCCGCGGCCGAGACAGCACCAGACGCCGCCCACAGACGAAGAAGGCACTCGACCCCGTGTCAAGCGTGAGCTCATCCCGGCCCTCGTCCGCGTCCCCCTCCCCGGTGGCCGGATTCGGCACCAACGAGTGGCTGGTCGAGGAGATGTACCAGCAGTACCTCGCCGATCCGTCCAGCGTCGACCAGGCCTGGCACGAGTTCTTCGCCGACTACCGGCCCGGCAGCCCCGTCGGGGCGGCCGACCGCGCCGAGGCGACCACGTCGCCCAACGGTGCCGCGGCGCCCAAGCAGCAGCCGGCCGCCGCGGCCGCCCCGGCGGCAGCGCCGAAGCCGGCCGCGAGCCCCGCCCCGGCGCAGGCCGCGCCCGCGAAGGCGCCGGAGAAGGCACCCGCCGCCAAGCCGGCCGACAAGCCCGCGGACAAGCCCGCCGCGGCCGCCAAGGCCCAGGTCACACCGATCGCCGCCGGGGCCCAGTCGCCGCTGCGCGGCGCGTCCGCGGCCGTCGTGAAGAACATGAACCTCTCGCTCACCGTGCCGACGGCGACGAGCGTGCGTGCGGTGCCGGCCAAGCTGCTGGCCGACAACCGCATCGTGATCAACAACCACCTCGCGCGGTCCCGCGGCGGGAAGGTCTCCTTCACCCACCTGATCGGCTACGCGCTGGTCCGGGCGCTGGACGACTTCCCGAACATGAACAACGCCTACGCCGAGGTCGACGGCAAGCCGGTGCTGGTGCAGCCCGAGCACGTCAACTTCGGCCTGGCCATCGACCTGCCCAAGCCCGACGGCTCCCGCTCCCTGGTCGTGGCCTCGATCAAGGGCGCGGAGGAGATGGACTTCGCGCAGTACTGGGCCGCCTACGAGGACGTCATCCGCCGGGCGCGCCAGAACAAGCTGACCATGGAGGACTTCACCGGGACGACGATCAGCCTGACCAACCCGGGGACGATCGGCACCAACCACTCCGTGCCGCGGCTCACCGCCGGCCAGGGCGCGATCATCGGCGTCGGGGCCATGGAGTACCCGGCCGAGTTCCAGGGGATGAACCCCGACGCGCTGACCGAGATGGCCGTGTCGAAGATCATCACGCTGACCTCG
>Ga0190265_10000838_pt1 | contig 20411 bp, 16 predicted proteins | sample Popmic124T_FD_133135 | JGI IMG/M metagenome (GOLD analysis project Ga0190265, IMG submission 133135) | Populus adjacent soil microbial communities from riparian zone of Indian Creek, Utah, USA - 124 T | ecosystem: Environmental > Terrestrial > Soil > Riparian zone | place: USA: Utah | collected...
GCAACGCCACCGTTGCCTCCTCTCACGAACTGGACTCGCCAGAGATATTCTGGCAGGCTACTGACAGAAACCGGAACGGTCGAGGGGATGGCGATGCAGTACAAGGCGATCTCGGCGGACGGCCACGTGAACGAGCCGCCCAACCTCTGGGTCGAGAACCTGCCCGAGAAGATGCGAGACCGCGGCCCCCGCATCATCGAGACCCCCAAGACCAAGGGCCATGCCTGGATCATGGAGGGCCAGCAGCGACCTTCGGTCATGGGCTTCTCTTCGATGTACTTCCGCTCGTCGAAGCGGTTCGATCGGGCTTCGTTGGTCGAGGGCTTCAAGCAGATCAAGGACCGCGGCGTCCGCTACGAGGACCTCTTCCCCGGCTCCTACGACCCCAAGGCTCGGGTCGAGGAGATCATCGAAGACCAGACCGACGCCGAGGTGATCTTCAACGGGGTCGGCACCGTGTGGAACGGCATCAAGCTCTGCCCGGACAAGGAGCTCTCGCTCGCGTGCTTCAAGGTCTACAACGACTGGATCGCCAGCTTTCAGGCGTATGCCCCCGAGCGCTTCATCTGCAACGGCACGCTCCCCACGACGGGTCTGACGGACGCCATCGACGAGCTGCGCCGGTGCAAGGCGCTCGGTCTCAAGACCGCACAGCTCGAGTCGTATCCCAGCGGCAACTTCACCGATCCGACCCCCGAGGACGACCGCTTCTGGGCAGAGGCGATCGAGCTCGGGATGCCGATCAACATCCACACCCAGTTCTTCTTCCCCGCCGGCGACCTCGGTTCGAAGGTGGATGCCGAGGGTGTCTCCGACAAGGCGATCCGAGCCAAGAAGCTCGGCATCGACGTCCAGGCCGGCAGCTTCCCCGTGATCCTCTGGCGCATGATCCAGTCAGGGGTCTTCGAGCGGTTCCCCGACCTCGCCCTCGTCGGCACCGAGGTCCAGACCGGCTGGATCCCGTACTACCTCGAGCGATTCGACGACTCCGTGCTGCGCAACCGGCTCGAGTGGCAGCTCCCCTTGCTCCCTAGCGAGTACTTCCGCCGCAACGTCTCGGTCGTGTACATCGTCGACGAGATGGGGGCGGCGAACCGCTACGACATCGGCGTCGCCAACATCATGTGGGGCCCGGACTTCCCGCACTCCTCGTCTGCCTGGCCGGTCGACTACGAGCTCGGCCGCGAGGTCCTCGAACGCGCCGGCTGCTCGGAGAGCGAGATGGAGCGGATCATGTGGAAGAACTGCGCTGACCTCTACAAGCTCCCGTACGACGTGCCCGCGACCACCGCCGTTGGCGCCGCGGCCTGAGGAGACGGCGATGTCCGACAGCACCCCGTACAACCTCATCTCGTCCGAGGCCCACGTCATCGAGCCCCCCAGGGTCTTCGCTGAGCTCCCCGCCAGCCTCCGCGAGCGGGCGCCGAAGCTCGAGTCCGTAGACGGGGGCAGCGCGTGGGTGGTCGAGGGCTTCGAGCCGATCCCGCTGGCTGCCAGCACCACCACGGGTAGCGGCTGGCACCGCGCCGCCGACGGCTTCGCCTCGGATGGGTGCATCTCGTGGGACCAGGTCCTCCCCGCGCTCTACGACGCCTCCGAGCGGCAGCGCGCGCTGTGGACCGACAGCGTCGACGCCGAGATCCTGTATCCGACGCCTGAGCTGTGGGACGCCATCCGCATGCTCGAGGACGTCGACCTCAAGCTCGGTCTGATCCGGACGTACAACGATTGGATCTCCGACTTCAGCCGGCAGGCGCCGGAGCGGTTCTTCGGTCTCGCCAAGCTGCCCACGACGAGCGTTGCCGACGCGCAGGCGGAGCTCGAGCGCTGCGTCGGGGACCTCGGCCTTCGGGGCGCGATCCTCGACGCGTGGCCGAGCGGAGCGCCCGCCGGCGGCAACGAGGCCGACGACCCCTTCTGGGGCACCGTCAACGAGGTGCAGGTGCCGATCAGCTTCCACTTCGGCTTTGGTCCGAAGGCGAGCACGGCGCCGCCATCGGGCATCGCCCCCGGGATGAAGCCGCCGATGGCCGACACACTGCTCCCGATGGTCGCCGCAGGCGTGTTCGACCGCTATCCAGACCTGAAGATCGTCCTCGCCCATGGCGACGCGGGTTGGGCCATGCACTGGATGGAGTTCTTCGACATCAACTACGCCCGGATGAAGCACCTCCCGGAGTTCGCGATGGCGAACCCCGACACCGTGCCGTCCGAGTACCTTCGAAAGCACACCTGGTTCACATTCCATCAGGACCGACCAGCGGTGAAGAACCGGCACCGGCTCGGCGGTGTGCACCTCATGTGGGCGAGCCACTTCCCCTACGAGGACTCGAACTACCCGGACAGCCGCCAGCAGGCCATGCGGGTCACCGACGAGACGCCCACGGACGAGCGGTTCGCGCTGCTCGCGGGCAACGTCGCTCGGCTGTACCGGCTCCCCGGCTTCGAGAAGGGCTTCGCCGAGGACGAGATCACCGCCTTCGATCAGCTCGTCCACCTCTAGCCTCAGGTCGCCATGGGCGTCGACGTCGATCCGAAGACCCTCGAGGTCGCTGCCGCAGCGTCGGCCCATGCCTACGACCAGGCCGTGATCCACGTCGGTGAGGAGATCAAAGCTCGCGACCCGAAGAACCTCACGACGCTCATGGCGTCGTTGGCACCGGAGGGGCCGTACGCCTACACGATCATGCCGAGGGTCGGGGCCGACGGCTCGATCCAGCTCCCGGTGCTCACGACGCGGGAGGAGATCCATGGCGCGTACGAGTTCATCCGCGGGTTGAGCGATCTCCACGAGGTCATCGGGCTAAACGAGGTCGCCGGCGCCTGGTACCTGTTCCAGGACGCCATGACGGTGGGCGGCCCCAAGGACACCGAGACCCGGAACCACCGGCAGACGCTGGGGCTCTTCCCGTCCGGTGCCGAGGCGGGCATCACCGGCGAGCTCGTGTGGCTCCGCAGCCCCCGCGAGGGTCTGGGAGCGCCGGACGATCCCGACGTGTTCGCCGAGGATGATGAGCTGCACGCCCGCCACCGGATCCATGGCCAGTACCAGCGGTACCTCGCCGGGCTCCGAGCGAACGATCTCGGTGGGTTGCTGGAGCCGGTCCACGACGGCGCTGCCTCGGCGGTGCGTGACTACGTCGCCGGCACCGGCGCGCTGATCGAGCTCACCGGCAAGGACGCCCACCAGGCCTTCTACGGCGACCTCCTGGCTGCTTTCGAGATCCGCGACGTGCGAGCCATCCACCTGCTCACGAGCGACTGGTACGTCTTCGCCGAGCTGCGCATCACCGCCGACCGACGGGACGGATCCGGGACTGTCGCCTTCCACACCGCGGAGTTCCACGTGCCGGCTCGAGACGGCCGGTTCATCGCCCGCATCGGCCACGGCACCGATCCGGTCTGACCATGGCTGACCCCACACGCTTCCCGCGCGGCCAAGTGGCCATCGTTGGCATCGGGTGCACCGAGTACTCCAGGGACTCCGGGGTCAGCGTGTTCTCGCTGGCCACCGATGCCATCAAGGCTGCGGTCGCCGACGCGGGCCTCAGCATCGGGGACATCGACGGCCTCGGCACCTACGGCACCAACGACTCGGTCGCGCCGAACGTCCTGGGCCAGGCCCTCGGTGTGAAGAGCCTCAGCTTCTACGTCGACCAGTTCTACGGCGGCAGCACGTCGATGACGATGCTGGGACAGGCCACACTCGCCCTGGCCGCGGGCGTGGCGGACTGCGTGGTCGTCTACCGCGCCCTCAACGGGCGCTCGGGCAATCGGCTCAACGGCTCGACGGCTGGCAGCGCGCCCCGCCAGCCATGGGACATGCAGTTCAAGATCGGGGCTGCCTATGTCGCTCCGTCGCAGGAGATCGCGATGGCAGCGCGGGCGCACATGCTCAGGTACGGCACCTCCAACGAGGACCTCGGTCGAATCGCTGTGCTCAGCCGCACCAACGCGCTCGACAACGAGCAGGCGATGATGCGGACGCCCATGACCCTCGACGACTACCTGGCCAGCCGCTGGATCGTGGACCCGTTCCGGATGTACGACTGCTGCCTCGAGACCGACGGCGCCGTCGCCGTGGTGCTCGTGCGTACCGACCGCGCCGCTGACCTCGCGCACCGGCCCGTCCTCGTACAAGGGGCGGCATGGGGTGGGGGCATCACCATCGTGAACAACGGCCACACCGACATCACGGACTCGCCGGCGAAGCCGATCGCCGAGCGGCTCTACGCGGCCGCTGGGCTGGGCCCTGAGGACATCGAGCTGGCCGAGCTCTACGACTGCTTCACGTACAACGTGCTGTCGCAGATCGAGGGCTACGGGTTCGCCGAGCCGGGAGGCGTTCCCGACCTGCTCCGCGACGGGGTGTTCGACCGGTCCATCGGGCGCCTCCCGCTGAACACCCACGGCGGGCTCCTGTCCGAGGGCTACATCCACGGGATGAACCACGTGTACGAGGCCGTGCTGCAGATCCGTGGCGATGCCGGCACTCGACAGGTCGAGCGACACGACGTCGCGCTCGTCACCGGCCAGCTCGGATACGTCAGCGGCTACTCGTCGGCCGCCATCCTGGTGGGGGCCTGATGTCGCTGCCGACGCCGGACCGCGACACCGCCCCCTACTGGAATGCGTTGGCCGACGGACGGTTCCTGCTCCAGCGCTGCAGTGACTGCTTGCGGTGGACCTGGCCCGCTCGCCCGATCTGCTCCGGCTGTCACGGAGGCAACCTCGAGTGGATCGAGTCGCCAGGGGCCGGTGACGTCTACAGCTGGATCATCACCCACCAGCCCTACGGCGCCGACCTGGCTGCCCTCGTCCCGTATCCGGTGGCGCTCGTCCGTCTCGACGAGCAGGACGACCTCCTCCTCCCCGGTCGCTACGTGGGCTCATCCGAGCTCTCGCAAGGGCTTCGGGTGCGGGCGCAGACCGAGGTTGCGACCGAGGACATCGGGCTGCTCACCTGGACCGATGCCTGACGACGCCGCGCTCCCGCCGGATCACCCCGGCTTCGTCTGGGTCCTCGACTGCCCATGCGGTGAGCGCCTGCGGGGCGACTCCGAGGACCACATCGTCGAGGTCGCGTTCGGCCACCTCGGCGAGAAGCACCCGGACATGTCCTACGACCGGGAGCACATCCTGTTCATGGCGACGAAGTTCCGCCGCTAGCCGACAGCTACTGCTTGGCGGAGGCGTAGGTGGGGCGCTTGGGGTTGGTGCCGCGGGGCGGCACCGGGGCGTACACCTTGCGGAGCGTCCGGGCCGGGCCCTCGATGGTGACGTTCGGGCGGCCGTGCTGGGTGGCGATGTTGTCCCAGGCCACGAGGTCGTGCTCCTGCCAGACGTGGGAGTACACGGCCTCCGGCCGGTAGAGGTGGGCGAACAGCTCCTGGAGGAGCTCTTCGCCCTCCGCCTGGCCCAGCCCTTCGATTCCCTGGGTCATCTGCTCGGAGACGTACAGCAGCGTGTCGCCCGTGCGGGGATGGGAGAGGGCGACCGGCGTGGTGCGGGTCGGGAGGTCGGTGAACGTCGAGACGAGCACGTTCGGGTCGTCGGCAGCGCGGCCGGCCTCGTCGTGGCCCTGTAGGGCACACAGGCCCTCGACCTTCGCCCGCAGCTCGTCGGGGAGGGTCTTCCAGGCGTCGACGCAGCTCACGAAGATGGTCGGCGTGGCGGGCTGCTCCACCATCGAGCCGTAGAGGGACAGGACCTGGAACGTGTGCTCGGACCACATCATGTCGGAGTGGAACAGGAGCCGACCGAAGGGCGCACCGCCACCGTCCGCCTTGTTCGAGACGTAGAACGCCTCGTTGGTCTCGCGGCCGGTGATCGACTCACCTTCGGCGAGCGGCCCGAGACCGATCAGCATCCGCACGAGGTTCGCCTGCTCCAGCATCTCGATGTCGAGGTCCCGGAGGACGAGGACGCCGCGCGTGTCGAACAGGGCCTGGAGCTGCTGCTGCAGAGCGTCGTCTGACAGGGCGGCCTCGGGATCGAGCCCCGTGATCTCGGTCCCGAACTCAGGCGTGAGCTCTCGAAGCTGCATGTCGGCCATCGCTGCCTCCATCTCCTGCGTGCGGCGGTGCCGCCATCGTAGTGCAGTGCCACCGAAGATGGCAGTGAAGTGTCAGATCGGGGACCGTCAGCTCGTGGCGACCTCAACCGTCGCCTCGTAGGCCCAGATCACCCCGTCGTCGGCTAGCGACGCGGCCTCGACCTCGCTGAACCCGTGCTCGATCAGGAGCGCGGTCGAGTGCTCGCCGAGGACGCAGAACGGAAGGGCCCTGGCCGGCGTATCCGACAGCTCCAGCACGGGGGCGTACCGCCAGTAGGTGCCGCCCAGGTCGGGGTGAGAGGTGGTGGTCATCATGCCGATCGCCTCGGACTGCGGGTCTTCGTAGAGGAAGGCGAAGTGGGAGGCGGCGTCGGCGATCGTGCACCCGACGCCTGCGGCGAGGAGGGTCGACTCCCACTCGGAGGCGGAACGTTGGTGGAAGGCGTCGGTGAGCGCTTGCTCGAGGGCCGCCGGTCGGTCCGCGAGTCCCACGGCATCGAGGAGTCGTGCCACCGTCGCGGGGTCGTCGGCGACGACCATCACCCACCGGGGATCGGCGTTGCCGTGCGGCACCACGGCTCCGGTCGAGCTCGGCGCGCACTCGTACAGGCGGTGGGTCGGTCCGGTACCGAGCTGCCGGGGATCCACCGCTGGACGCTCGGGCTTGCCCTCGTAGGACAGAGCGTCCTCGAAGTTGAGGTAGAGGTTCGAGACGATCATCGACGACTCGACCTCCTGGCCCTCGCCGGTGCGGTGGGCGGCGAGCAGCCCCATCACCATCGCGACGGCGTGGCCGGCCGCCGCCACGGGATCCGCTCCGCTCTCGCGCAGCGGCGGATTGCCCTCACCCGTCTGGTGCGCCGTCGAGCCTGCGAACGCGGCGATCACCGGGTCGATGGCGGGCTGCTTGGCGTGGGGGCCGACGGAGCCGTAGGAGGCGGCGTACTGGTACACGAGCTTCGGGTTGATCTCCCGGAGGGTGGCAGCGTCGATGCCCAGCGACTCCGGCACCTTGCCGCGGAAGCTGTGGACGAACAGGTCGGCCTGGGCGATCAGGCGGTGCATGACCTCGCGGCCGCGCGGGTCCTTGAGGTCGATGGCAATCGACTCCTTGCCCTGCATCGCTCGGACCATGTTGTTGTGGCCGAGCGCCGCCACTGGGTCGCCCCCGCCGCGGCCGAGCAGCCGGTAGGGGTCGCCACGTACAGGTTCCACCTTGATGACGCGGGCCCCGAGCTCGGCGAGCAGCGCCGTGGCGAACGGGGTGGCGTAGTAATAGCCGGCCTCGACGATCGTGATGCCGTCGAGCGGCCCACGGAGCTCCCGGCCGTCGGCGTCCGGGAGCGTGATCGGCTGGACCTCCTCAGCCAGGACCTCGTTGGTGTGCTCACCGGGGATCGGGGCTGGCTGGTCGATCGTCGCGGGTGCGCCTGAGATCTTGGCGATCGGCCCGATCTGGAGGACGTCGCCGACCCGCGGGTCCTTGACCGTCAGCACGTTCCCAGTCGCCTCGAGCTGCGGGTGTCGGAGTGCCTCCTGCGTCGTCTGGATCACGTCGGCGCAGACGTTCCCGTTTGCGAGGTACTCCTCGATCCACTCGGCTGACGTCTTCTCCTTCATGCGGGCCTGAAGGCGCGTCACCAGCTCGACCTTGGCGTCGTCGTCCGGGAACCGCCACGGCGCGCCCTTGAACCGCTTGTCCTCCCAGATCCAGCTGAAGCCGATCGCCTCGATCCATGCAGGGAAGAAGTGCGGCTCCGACAGGGAGTGCATGATCCAGCGTCCGTCAGCGCATTGGACGAGCATCCCGGTGAGGGTGACCTCGCGCGGATCCCGATGGTGCGCGAGCGGGTTGATCGCGTCGGGGACCACCTCCGTCGACGAGCCTTTGTCGGCCGGGAGCTCCTCGCCCTCGCGGAGGAGCCAGCGGACCTGCGGGTTCTGCCGGCAGCTGATCGCCATGAGCATGCTGGCGTCGATGCGCTGCCCCCGCCCGGTGAGGTCGCGTGCCCGAAGGGCGGCGAGCGCGCCCTGTGCGGTGAGCATCCCGGCGAAGTAGGTGCCGTCCGGGCACGAGCGGTAGATCGGTCGCTTGCCGTCCTGCTCCCAACCGGGCTGGTCCCGCAGGATGCCCGCCTTGGCCATGACGAGGGCGTCGTCGGCGGGAACATTGGCGTAGGGACCGGTCGTGCCGAACCCCGTGATCGAGCAGTGGATCAGTGCCGGGTTGGCCGCACTGAGGACGTCTCCGCTGAGCTCGAGCTCGTCACCCGCTCCGGGGCTCCAGTCCTCGATGAGGACGTCAGCTGACGGGAGGAGGCCGAGGAGGGTCTGGCGGGCTGCAGGGTCGGCGAGGTCGAACCGGACGCTCCGCTTGCCTCGGTGCAGCAGCAGGTCCTGAGGAACGATCTCGGCCGGCGCACCGGCGGCGGGCTCCAAGCGGATGACGTCGGCTCCGAAGTCGGCGAGCACCATCGCGGCCAGAGATCCCGCCGCCCCGCGGCTGCAATCCAGTACTCGGATGCCTGCGCACGCACCTGCCATCTGACGTCCCCTCGGCTCGATCTCGAACTGACAGTCCCCTGACAGTAGTGTCTCGCTCATGCTCGAGCCGGGGGGCACCCTCGAGGTACTTCGTGACGGCGTTCGTGAGTGGTGCGCGGCCCACGTGCCCAAAGGGTGGCGCGACCAGCAGCGGGGCGCCACCCATTCCGAGCTCGTCGAGTTCCTCCGGTGGTGGGGCGGCGAGCTGCGCGGTTCTGGACTGCTGGCCCCCCACTGGCCGAAGGAGTGGGGCGGTGGCTTCACCGTCGAGGAGCAGGTCGTCATCGCCGAGGAGCTGGCCCGCGGTGACGTGCCCCGAAACGCCCTGTTCCACGTCGCGGTCTTCAACGTCGCGCCGACGCTCTTCCACCACGCCACCCCCGAGCAGCGCGAGCGATTTCTTCCAGGCATCCGAGACGGCGAGATCTGGTGCCAGGGCTACTCGGAGCCCGATGCCGGCTCGGATCTGGCGAGCCTGCAGACCCGGGCGGTCCGCGATGGTGACAACTACGTCGTGTCCGGTCAGAAGGTCTGGACGAGCTGGGCCCGCGAGGCCGACTGGTGCATGCTCCTCGCCCGTACCGACCCCTCGGAGGCGAAGCACAAGGGGATCAGCTGCCTGGTCGTGGACATGCACGCGCCGGGCATCGAGGTCCGGCCCATCCAGCAGGCCTGGGGCCCGGCCGACTTCAACGAGGTCTTCTTCGATGAAGTGGTCGTGCCTGTCGAGAACCGATTGGGGCCTGAACACGGTGGTTGGGGCGTGGCCCAGGGGACCCTGGCCGCGGAGCGGGCGATCTCGATCCTCGAGATGACCGAGCGCTTGCGCAGCCATGGCATCGAGGCGGCGATCCGCGATGCGTCGACCTGGCGCACCGAGCGCGGGGAACCGGCCATCCGGGACGACGCCGTTCGGGAGCTCCTCGCCGAGAGCTACGCCGAGGTGCACGTGGTCCGTCACGTCCTCAACCAGATGATCGACGACATCATCCGAGGGGTCGACGTGGGCGGCACGTCCTCGGTGATCAAGGTCCTGTACTCCGAGGTCCTCGCCAGGCTGATGCAGCGGGTGACGGATCTCCAGGGCGTCACCGGTCAGCTCGATGCTGGCGTCCTCGCTTGCGCCGGGTGGGAGACCGGGTTCTGGATGAACGACTACATCCACGCCTTCGGCTGGATCATCGGGGGCGGCACCAACGAGATCCAGCGGAACGTCATCGGTGAGCGCATGCTCGGGCTGCCGAGGTAGGTGCGACGCCCATGAGCCTCTCCCCTGAAGAGCGCGACGAGCTCCGGTCGACGGCTCGGACCGTGCTCAGCCGATCCTCGAGCTCGGAGGGGGTCCGTACCGCCATCTCGACCGAGCTCGGATACGACCCGGATCTGTGGTCGCAGATCGTCGAGCTCGGGTGGACCTCGATCCACGTGCCCGAGGCACAGGGAGGCGCCGGATGCGGCTACGCCGACCTCGTGGTGGTCGCGCACGAGCTCGGTCGTGCGCTCACACCTTCGCCCTTCCTGGCCAGCGCGGTGCTGGCGACCGGGGCGCTCGTCGAGGCGGATCACGTCGACGCTGCCACCGCTCCGCTGGCCGCGCTCGTCGCCGGCGAGTCCGTCGGCGCGGTGACCTTCGCCTCCGCGGCGGGCAGCTACGAGGTCGACCAGCTCGGTGTCGTGTGGAGCGCCGAAGGTTCGACGATCCGACTCGATGGCAATGCCGGCTTCGTCCTCGACGCCGACGTCGCCGACGTGATGATCGTCGGTGCACGGGCTGCTGATGGCTCGGCCGCCGCCGTTCTCGTCGACCCCACCACTCAGGGCGTGCAGATCGAGCGAGTGCCGTCGGTCGATCTGACCCGCCGTCTCTTCACGGTGACCTTCGACGACGCCCGAACCCCAGCCGATAGCCTGCTCGCCGAACCGGGGCCGGCCAGCGCTCGGCTCCTCGACCGGGTCCTCGCGCTCGGGGTGGTCGCGGCCGCCGCCGACGCGGTGGGTGCTGCCGAACAGGCCTTGGAGATGACGGCGACGTATGCACGGGAGCGCACGCAGTTCGGCAAGCCGATCGGCACGTTCCAGGCGGTGAAGCACCACTGCGCCAACATGGCGGTCAACGTCGAGGCGAGCCGGGCTGCCACTCGGGCGGCGGCCGTGGAGCTCGACGACGATCCGGCGGGCTGGGCGACGACGGCAGACATCACGGCGTCGTATGTCGGGCCGGCCTGTTCGGAGGTGTGCGGGCTCGCGATGCGCGTGCATGGGGGGATCGGCTTCACCTGGGAGCACGACACGCACCTGCAGATGAAGCGCGTGAAGCTCGACGAGGTGCTGTTCGGGAGCCCGTCCTGGCACCGGCGCCGGCTGGCCGACTCGGCGTTCCCGAGCCTGGTGAAGACGTGAGGCACATGGGGGCGAGGAGACCACGATGAGCACCACATTCTCCGGGCGGAAGCCTCGGGAGCTGAACGAGGAGACGATGGAGGAGGTCCGCAAGCGGATCGGCATCCCCGTGCGCTTCTCCCCCCGCAACCACAACGAGGTCTCCTCGACCGACTCGTTTCGACACTTCGCACGCGCCTACGGCGACGACAACCCGCTGTACGGCGAACCGTCCTACGCCGCGGCCTCGTCCTGGGGCTGCTCGATCGCTCCGCCGCTGTACCCGTTCGTGTCCGGCATGGCCCGGCCCGTCGAGCACTCCGATGCGGAGCGCGCCCTGCTGAAGGAAGGTGATCCCCTGGCCGGCATCGGGCAGTACATGTGCGGCGAGCGGTGGATCTTCCCGAAGCCGATCCGGGCCGGTGATGTGCTGTGGCACTCGGAGGCCCTCCACTCGGCCGAGCTCCGGACCAGCGAGTTCGGTGGTGGCGTCGGCGCCCTCGTCTCCCGTCGCCACTCGTGGGAGGACGAGTCCGGGGCTCCCTACGCCCAGCGCTTCCTCGACTTCTGGCACGCGGACCGGGAGAAGTCTGGAAAGGCCGGCAAGAACCGGAAGATCGAGCGCGCCAAGTACTCCGACGCAGACCTCGCCCGATACGAGGCGATCTACGAGGCCGAGTCAGCCCGCGGTGCCGAGCCTCGGCGGCTCGCCGACGTCAGCGTGGGCGAGCCGCTGGGCCCGATCGCAAAGGGGCCCACGAGCGTCACCGACATGGTGGCCTGGCACGTCGGGGTCGGGTGGGGCATGTACGGCGGCGGCACGTCTCGCATCGCCTTCAAGAACCGCCGTCGGGTGCCCAAGTTCTACGTCCCGAACGAGCTCGGGTTCTTCGACTCCGCCCAGCGCTGTCACTGGGACGACGAGTGGGCGCAGCGCATGGGCCACCCGGCGGCCTACGACTACGGCGTCATGCGCACCAACTGGATGGTGCACCTCGTCACCGACTGGATGGGGGACGACGCCTGGATCTGGAAGCTCTCCGCCAGCGTCCGGAAGTTCAACTACCTCGGCGACGCGCACGTCATCACCGGCTCCATCGGCGAGGTCGATCCGGACGAGAGCACGGTCACCGTCTCGGTCTCCGGTGAGAACCAGCGCGGCGAGGTCACCTGCGATGCGCGGGTCGTGGTCCTCCTGCCGCCCGCGTCCGGGGGGCATGCGGTGATCCCCGACTACGACCCGTCGCAGGTCCTCGAAGCCTCGGCGCCGTGAACGTCGACTTCCTCCAGGGTCTGCGCGTCCTCGAGCTCGGTGACGGCGTTGCCGGTGCGTCGGCTGCCGGCCTGCTCGCGGCGCTCGGCGCTGAGGTGACGGCCGTGGTCGACCCCACCAGCCCTCACCGGCGCGGACGGCCTGACGTTGCCGGTCGCGCCGTCCTCGGAGCCGTCCTCGATCGGGGCAAGCAGCTCGTCGAGGCGGGCGATCTCGTCGCAGTGACCGAGCTCCTCTCCGGCCCGGTCGACCTCGTCGTCGTCGACAGGGTCGGCGGGATGCGCGGCGTGCTCGAATCGCTCAGCGAGCTCGACTCCTACCTCGCCTTCGTGTCGGCGCAGAACCCCGGTGCCTGGCTGACCATCAGCGCCTACGGACTGTCGGGGCCGCGTGGCAACGACGCGGCGACCGAGCTGACGGTCGCGGCGGCGAGCGGAATGTTGTCGGCAGTCCGCGACGAGCGCACGGGGCAGCCGCTGAAGCTGGGTGGTCAGCAGTCGCTCCTCAACACCGGGCAGGCCGGCGCCCTTGCCGCCTGCCATGCCGTCGACCTCGCCGGCGAGGGACCTGTCCACCTCGATCTGTCCGCCGTGGAGGCGACGCTGGCGATGGGACCAGTGCTCGAGGTGGGTGGCCTGCTCCTCGAGACGGCGAGCGTGGGCGGCGCGAAGCGCTACGGCGCTCCGGCGAGCTTCTATGCCTGCACCGACGGCCTCGTCCGCATCTCGGCGATGGAGGACCACCAGTGGCGCGGCGTCGTCGCGGCAATGGGCGACCCGCCCTGGGCGGAGCGGTTCGCCACCGTGGAGGCCAGGATCGAGGCGCCGGACGAGGTCGACGAGCACGTTGCTGCGTGGACGCGCACTCGCGCGAAGCGAGATGCCGAGACGGTCCTCCAGGCCAACGGGGTCCCTGCGACTGCCGTCTACTCGCCGGCCGAGATCCTCGAGTCACCACAGCTCGCGCATCGGGGCGCCTTCGAGCCGCTGGCGGTGGACGGAGCGGAAGCGACCGTCGTCGGTCTCCCGTTCGGAGTCGTGTCCGGAGGCAACGCGGCACGACCGGATCGGCGTCGACGGCGTTCGCTGCGCGGGCTGCGCGTGATCGAGGCGAGCCGGGTCCTCGCCGTCCCCCTCGCCGGCGCCCTCCTCGGGTGCCTCGGAGCCCAGGTCGACAAGCTCGAGGACCTCCCGCGGCTCGACATGTACCGCCGGCGCGGACCGTACGTCGACGGGGAAGCCGGGCCGGAGCGATCCGCATACTTCGCGCTGATGAACCACTCGAAGGGAAGCGTGGCGTTCGACGTGGATGCCGACCGTCCTCGGTTGGACGCACTCCTGGCCGCGGCTGATGTGGTCATCGAGAACCTCGGGCCCAAGCGAGCCACTGCGCTCGGCATGGCGGCATCGGTCGCCCCGGTCGCCCACTCAGACGTCCTCGCCGTGAGCTCGTCCGGGTTCGGGCAGGACGGCCCGCACGCCGACTACCGCGCGTACGCCTACAACCTCCAGGCCTCGGGCGCGCTTGGGTACCTGACCCGCAACGAGGCCGGTGAGAGCGCCGAGATCGACATCGCGTGGGCCGATCTCATCTCCGCGTATGCCCTCGCCACGATCATCGCGGCGTGGGTGGTCGGACCCCAGGGCAACGCGGGAGTGGGGGTCGACTTCTCGATGACCGACCTCGTCGTGTCGCACTTCAACGAGTACCTGGCCGCAGCGAGCCTCGACGTGCCGGACGACGCCGTCGATCGTGCGAACCACCTGGCGCCGTACGAGCCGCACGGCGTGCACCCCACCGAGGACGGGTGGATCGCGATCGCGGGTCTCGGCGACGGCGAGGTGATGACGGAGCGAGTCCTCGGCGCGGCGGACCTCATCGAGGACCCCCAGCTCGTGTCTCGTGGTTTCTTCACGTCGGTGCACCACCCGGAGTGGGGGGAGCGTCGCCTGGTCGGTCTCCCGTGGCGTCTCCACGGGGGTGACCCCCTGCCGCTCGACCCACCACCGCTGCTCGGAGCGGAGCGCGGGCCGGTTGCGTCGTGCTGACCTTCGGATCTAATCTTGACAGTCGACTGCCGGTTTCTGAGGTCGCCCAACCGGCCTCAGAGGAGGGGAAGCGCGCATGACCGTTGTCTCGACCGAGGCCGATGCCACATCGAGCCGGACGTCGGCGCCGTACGTGGTCGTGTCGTGCGACACCCACATCGGCCCGCGGCTCATCGAGGACCTCCGGCCCTACTGTCCCGAGGCTCTCCTCGGGCAGTTCGACGAGTACGCCGGGGAGCTCAAGGCGCGCAAGGAGGCGGCGGCCGCCGCCAAGCAGCGGGTCTCCTTCGGCGGCAAGGAGATGGGCGACGACTGGGGTGTGCGCCTCGACAACCTGCAGACGCCGGGCCACTTCGACATCCACCAGCGCACCGCCGACCTCGACGGAGACGGTGTTGCCGCAGAGGTGCTGTTCCATGACAGCCAGAACGGCGAGCCCATACCGTTCCAGACCGACACGCTGCTCCTCCGTGGGGCCAACATCACGCAGGACTTCGACCTGCTCCGGGCCGGGCAACGCATCTACAACCAGTGGCTGGCGGAGGCCTGTTCGGTGGAGCCCGAGCGTCGGATCGGGCTCATGCACCTCCCGATGTGGGACATCGACGCCGCGATCGAGGAGCTGGAGTGGGCTCGCTCGGTGGGACTGAAGGGCATCAACTTCCCGACGCCCAAGCCGTTCCTCGAGCCGTACAACTCACCCAGCTGGGATCGGTTCTTCGATGTCGTCGAGGACTTGAACGTCACGATGTGCAACCACGGCGGCGCGGCGGCCAGCGGCGGGGCGTTTCCGGGGGCCATGTCGATCGCCAAGTTCGAGATCTCGATGATGGCTCGCATCTGCCCGATGGATCAGCTGATCTACGGCGGCGTCTTCGAGCGGCACCCGAAGCTCAAGCTCGTCCTCACGGAGTCTCCAGGGACCTGGTGGAACTTCGTCCTCAAGGAGATGGACAGCATCTACTTGACGGACGTCAAGAGCTACGGCCCGAACGAGAAGGCGCGCGTCCCGCGCCTGCCGAGCGAGTACGCCGCGGAGAACGTCTTCATCGGCGCCAGCTTCCACTCGCGCTTCGAGGCCGAGGACGCCATGCTCAACGGCTACGAGGACCGCGTGATCTGGGGCTCGGACTACCCCCACTTCGAGGGCACCTTCCAGTACGGCGCCAAGGGCCCCAACGGGGAGCCGATGACCTGGGCGTCGTGGCGCTTCCACTACGCCGGCCTTCCGGACGAGAAGATCAGCGCGTTCCTCGGCAAGAACGCGATGGCCGCGTACGACTTGGACTACGACGCGCTGGCCAAGGTCGCCGAGCGGATCAACGCCCCCACCTTCGAGGCGCTCAACAGCGAGCCGGTCACCGAGCGACCCCCGGGCTCCGGGCACCTCGCCTTCCGTACGTTCGGGTTCTGGCACTAGGCCCGGCCGAACCAGGCGCCGGGTCTCCGATGGCGGACGGTCTCAAGGTCGAGCGACACGGCCGCGTGCTCGTGGTGACGGTCGACCGTCCGGAGCGCATGAACGCGTTCAGCCAGGAGATCTACGACGGCCTGCTGGAGACCTGGACCTCGCTAGCCTCCGACCGCGAGGTCCGAGCCATCGTCGTGACCGGGGCAGGCGAGCGCGCGTTCTGCACCGGGATGGACCTGAAGGCCTTCGCCGAGCGCGGTGGTCCTCGGCCGATCAAGGCCGATGTCCACGAGGAGCTCCGGGTGACCCCGCTCCACTGCGACGTCTGGCTCCCAACCATCGTCGCCGTCAACGGGGTGTGCACGGGCGCCGGTCTGCACTTCATCGCGGATGCTGATGTTGTGATCGCATCGTCGACCGCGTCCTTCCTCGACACGCACGTGAGCGTCGGCCAGGTGGCGGCCATCGAGCCGATCACGCTCCTCCCGAGGATCGGCCTGGGCAACGCGCTCCGGTTCACTGTCCTCGGGAGGCACGGGCGGATCGGAGCCGAGGAGGCGCTGCGCATCGGGCTGATCGACGAGGTCGTGGAGCCAGGAGATCTTCAGGTTCGTGCGCTCGAGGTGGCGGAGCTCGCGGCCACCGGGTCGCCGACGGCGATCGAGGCATCCAAGCGCGCGATCCGCGATGCGCTCGAGCTGCCGATGCGCGAGGCGATGCAGGCCGGATGGGATCGCCTCCTCGCGCACCGCGACCATCCCGACAGCAACGAGGGCCCGCAGGCGTTCGCGGAGAAGCGAGAGCCAAGGTGGCAGTGACCGAGGACGTCGAGGCGATCGTCGGCGCTGCGGAGGAGTACTTCCGAGCACAGCTTCCGGCCGCCTGGGTCGACGCCGTGGACCGAGGGGACATCGAGGCCCTGTTCGTCGCTCGCAAGGAGATCGGGCCCGACGAGGTGTGGCGACGCATCGGGGCCGGCGGGTACATCGTGCCGACCTGGGCGACCGAGCAGGGCGGCCTCGGGGTCAGTCCGAAGGCCGGAGGGGCGATCGCTCGTGCCCTCTCCCGCTACAAGATCCCGGGGTTCCAGGGCACTGTCGCCGTCGAGATGGTGGGTCCTGCTCTCCGGAGGTGGGGGACTGAGGAGCAGCAGGAGCGGTACCTCCGCCCGATCGCGTCGTACCAGGAGATCTGGTGCCAGCTCTTCTCCGAGCCGGGCGCCGGGTCGGACCTTGCCGGGCTGGCGACTCGGGCCGTCCGTGACGGTGACTCCTGGGTGCTCAGCGGGCAGAAGCTGTGGACCAGCCTCGCCGAGGAGTCGCCATACGGCATCCTCCTCGCCCGGACCGCGCCCGAGCAGCCGAAGCACCGGGGGATCACGGCGTTCCTCGTGCCGATGGACCTGCCTGGCATCACGATCCGCCCCGTCAGGCAGATCACCGGCGAGGCGGAGTTCTCCGAGGTGTTCTTCGACGACGCCGTCATGCCGGACTCGATGCGGCTCGGACCGGTCGACGAGGGCTGGCGAGTGGCCATCTCCGTCCTGATGAGCGAGCGCACCGCCGTATCGGGGAGCGGCGCCTCGCTCCCTGGGACCGTCACGGGCCGGTCCGTCGCCGCTCTCATCCAGCGTCACGCGCCCCTCGCCGATCCGATGCTCCGCCAGCGCCTGGTCCAGGCCTACATCGAGGACAAGCTCGTCACCTTCACCAACCAGCGTGCCGCCGCCCGTCGGAAGGCCGGCCAGCCGTCGGGGCCCGAGGGCTCGATCTCGAAGCTGTTCTTCAGCGAGCACACGCAGCGCCTGCAGAACCTGGCCGTCGACCTCGAAGGCGCTGCGGCCCAGGCCTGGCCCGAGGATGACCGCTGGCTGAAGGGCACCGCCTGGTCCCTGCTGCGCGTCCGGTCGAAGACCATCGCGGGAGGCACCTCCGAGGTGCAGCGCAACATCCTCGGTGAGCGGATCCTCGGCCTGCCCAAGGAGGCAGAGGTGGATCGCGATGTGCCGTGGTCCCAGGTGCTGCGCTCATGAGCGCTGACCAGCCCACGAGCCTCCTCGACATCGTCCTCCGGAGGACTGACCAGGATCCGGCGACCCCGCTCCTTCTCACATTCGTTGAGGATGGGGGAGAGGAGAGCGTCCTGTCCTATGGCGAGGTGCTGGAGCGCGCAGCCCGCCTCGCCGCGAGCCTCGCTGATGCCGGAGTCGGACCCGGCGATCGAGTCGGCTGCTACCTCTCGAACTCTCCCAGCTGGGTCGTCGCATCGCTGGCCGTCTGGCTCCGTGGGGCAGCGGTCGGCGCCGTCGGCACGCTGCTACCCGGCCCCGAGGCATCGGCGCTGTTCGAGCTCGCGGAGGCAAAGGTCGTGGTCGCGATCGAGGGCGCCCCGGAGCTCGAGGCGGGACCGACGGTGATCCGGGTCGATGAGGACGGGACCGTCGATGGCGCTCCGTCGGCCAAGCTCGATCTCCAACAGGCGGCCCTCCCGGACCCCGAAAGCCTCGCCGTGGTGATCTTCACCTCAGGGACGACCGGGAAGCCGAAGGGGATCACCCACACCCATGGCGACGTTGTCGCGGCCGCCCGTCGCGTCGCCGCCGGGTACGCCCGCACGAGTGACTACCGCCCCGAACCGGCGCCCGCGCACCTTCCACCGGGCGTCGTGTTCAACCCCTTCGGCCACATGGCCGGCTACAGCCGGCTTGCCTTCCGCATGTGGATCGGACGCTCGACGGTGATCCTCCCTCGGTTCACCGTGCCGGCGGCCAAGGCGCTGCTCTCCCGGTACCCGATGGACACGTTGCAGCTCACGCCCACGATGATCCACATGCTCGCCACGTCGGCGGAGGACCTCGACCTGGGAGCGGTGAAGTACGTGACGTCGGGGACGGCGCCCCTGTCCATCGACACGCGTGAGCGCTTCGAGCAGCGCTTCGGCGTGCCAGTGATGCAGGCCTACGGGATGACCGAGCTCGGCGCGGTGGCCCAGGAGCGCTACGAGGACGTCGTCGCCGGCCGACGAGGTCCCGGTTCTGTCGGCCGGCTCGCTGCCGGCGTCGAGGTCCGCATCCGGCCCCTCGATGACGACCGACCGGCAGGGGAGGGCGAGATCCTCGTCCGCACCGACGAGGCGTCAACCGAGTTCATCGGTGGGGCAAAGGTCCCCGTCGACGAGGACGGTTGGTTTGCCACCGGGGACGTCGGCCGGATGGACGACGGGATCCTCTACATCACCGGTCGCGTGCAGGAGAAGATCATCGTCGGCGGATTCAACGTGTACCCGGCCGAGGTCGAGGATGCTCTGCGTCGCTCGCCGCTGGTCGACGACGCCGTCGTGGTCGGGTTGGCCGACGACCGTCTCGGCGAGCGGCCCGTCGCCGGAATCGTCTGGGCAGGTGAGCCCGACGAGCCCGCGCTCCTCGAGGAGCTGCGGAGCGTCCTCGCGGCGTACAAGGTGCCCCGCGAGACCTTCCTGGTCGATGCTGTGCCGCTCACCCCGCGGGACAAGATCGATCGGGTCCGTGCAGCCGAGCTGGCCCATGCCGCCCTCGGCGGCGAGACAGGAGCAACCTCATGACGTGGCGACCGATGGAGGGCGTAAAGGTCCTCGAGGTGGCCCAGTTCACCTTCACGCCCTCGGCCGGAGCGGTCCTCGCGGACTGGGGCGCCGAGGTCGTGAAGGTCGAACATGCCGAGCGCGGGGACGCGCAGCGCGGGCTCACCATCGGAGCCGGTGGTGCGGCAGCCGGCTCCTTCCAGCCGCTGATGGAGCACCCGAACCGCGGAAAGCGCAGCATCGGCCTGTCTCTCGAGGTGCCGAGCGGCCGAGACGTGCTCCTCGAGCTGGTCCGCGAGGCCGATGTGTTCCTGACCAACTTCCTGCCGAGCGCCCGGCAAAAGCTCCGCATCGAGGCCGAGGACATCCGGGCAGCCAACCCGAACATCATCTACGTCCGTGGCAGCGGCCACGGGCAGCGGGGTGATGAGGCAGAGCGCCCCGGCTACGACGGGTCGACCTTCTGGTCCCGCATGGGGTGCGCATGGGGGGTGACCCCACCCGACAGCCGGCGTCTGCTCGGACAGCCGTCAGGTGCGTTCGGCGACTCGATGGGTGGGGCGATGATGGCCGGTGGCGTCGCCGCCGCCCTGTTCTCTCGTGAGCGGACAGGGGAGGGCTCGATCGTCGATGTCTCGCTCATGGCGGTCGGGGCCTGGGCGATGGCGCTGTGGTTGGGGACCGCGATGGTCACGGGTCAGGCGGCACCACCCCTGCCCACCAGTGCGCCCCAGCACCTGGCCGTGAATCCGACGATCGGCAGCTACCGAACCTCTGATGACCGATTCATCACGCTGATGCTGCTCCAGCCCGGGCGGTACTTCGCCGACCTCTGCAAGCACCTCGAGCTCGAGTACCTGTTGGATGACGAGCGCTTCCAGTCCGCCGAGGGACTGATGGCCAATGCCACCGAAGTAGGCACGCACCTGTCGGCGAGGTTCGCCGAGCGGACCTACGCGGAGTGGGCCGAGACGCTGCGGACGCTCGAAGGGCCGTGGGCACCAGCGCAGAACCCGATGGAGATCGTGGCGGACGCGCAGCTGGAGGCGAACGGGGTCTTCTTGCCGGTGGTCGACGCCGACGGGGTCGCGCGCAAGGTCGTCGCCAACCCCGTGCAGTTCGATGAACGCCCCCCCGAGGTCA
>Ga0190265_10000839_pt1 | contig 20409 bp, 17 predicted proteins | sample Popmic124T_FD_133135 | JGI IMG/M metagenome (GOLD analysis project Ga0190265, IMG submission 133135) | Populus adjacent soil microbial communities from riparian zone of Indian Creek, Utah, USA - 124 T | ecosystem: Environmental > Terrestrial > Soil > Riparian zone | place: USA: Utah | collected...
AAGTTGCTATTTGAAGCGACGATTTAGCTGGGCGGCACCACGCCGTAAAGAAAGACCATGGGGCGGACTGGTGAAATCTCCTCCTAGAGCGTCAGCGCGAGAGTGATCGCATCCTGCGCTTGGGCCCGGTCGCGCTGGTAATAGCCCTTGCGCCGCCCGCATTGCTCAAACCCCAACTTCCCGTAGAGCGACAGTGCCGCCGAGTTGTCGCTGGCGACCTCCAGAAAAAGACGGCGCGCCTCGGCCTTGCGGGCCGCGCGGCTGAGCGCTTCGACAAGGCTTCGCCCGATGCCATGCCGCTGAAACTCCTTCCGCACGCAAAGGGCCAAGATTTCGGCCTCATCCGCGGCGAACTGGCCAACTATGAAGCCTGCCGCCTGCGTAGGCTCGCCTACTCGTGCGATCAGTCCCGTGCACGCGGGATGCGCCAGCATCTGCTCAAAAGACTCAACGCTCCAGGCCGGGCTGATGAGTTGCTCGTGCAGCGCCGCGAGTTCCGCGGCATCACTCACGCGAGCCCACAGCAGACTAAGTCGCTCCGGTGCGCTCACGCCTGACCTCCGACCAGCGATGGCGTTTCTCGCACAGTGACGTCCGGCTGGCGCAAATACAGCGGCGCGACGCGTTCGAGAGGCTGCAGGTTGGTGGCCAACTCCGCGACGGAGCCGGCGTGCGGCTGAAGCTCGGGAAGGTCCGCGCGGCAGTCATTGCCGGCGGCTCGCATGGCCTCAGCGACAGCCTCGCCTCCGGAGCCCACGGCGAGCAGCGGGTCTCTCATTTTCGGCGACGCAAGCACCCGAGCCGCATCGGTAGCCGTCAGAAGGGCAGGATCACCTGTGCTGCCGGAAGCACCGTCGAAACACTGCAGATAGATCATGCCTCTCCGGGCATCGACGGCAACAACCATTGGCCAGGATTCATGCTCCGGCTTTAGGAACTGACTGGCGCGATGCGCCATCGCAGCCAAGCTTGTGATCCCTACTACCGGCTTGCGCAGCCCAAGAGATAAGGCGCGCGCCGCGGCGACGCCAACACGAACGCCGGTGAAAGTGCCGGGCCCCAGCGTGACCGCGATGCGATCGACCTTGTCCGCGGGCAGTTTGGCTTCGGCAAGCACTTCTTCGATAAGGGGGAACAAACGCTCGGCATTTCCCCCCGAGAGTTGCTCGTAGCGCACGGCTTGCGACCGGCCGTCTGCGCATTGGACGGCGGCGGAGACCGCGCCAAAGCAACAGTCGAACGCCAGGATATTCATGGCCGTCCCTAGAGAATCTTCGCCATCTCGTCGAAAGCAAACCGCGGACCCCGCGGGCGCATCGCGGCCGCATCTCCATAGCCCAGGTTGCACAGAAAGTTGCATTTCGTGTCAGTGCCGGCGAAAAACTCGCGATCCACACCGTCGTTGTCAAAGCCGGACATCGGCCCACAGTCGAGCCCGAGGGCACGTGCGGCGAGGATGAAATAGCCCCCGGCTAAGGTTCCGTTGCGAAACGCGACCGTGCGCGCCAGATCCGGCTTGTCGTCGAACCCCTTCAAGGGTTCGTCCCCTGCGGGTCGATGCGCGAAGAATTTCAGGTCGTATCCGACAATGGCTGTACCCGGCGCCGACATCGTCTTGTCCACATTGCCCGCGCTCAAGTGAGGCCGGAGGCGCTCTTTCGCCCCTTTGGATTTGACGAAGAGAATGCGCGCCGGAAGGCCGTTGTTTGCGGTCGGCGCCATCTTCATGAGGTCCACGATTTCCTTGAGCAAGGAGTCGGGTACATCGCGTGGCTGCCACGCCCTGAACGTGCGCGCATCGAGATAGAGCTGCTTGAGCGCAGCTTCGTCCAGGCGGTTCGGCATCATGTCCTCCACAAAGCAAAAGGCCCTGCTCGCCGTGCGGGCAGGGCCACTATGCCGTTCAGGGTGGTGAAATGGCTAGACCGGCCGTACCTCTTGCACGTCGGGGCAAAAATGCTTCAGCAGGTTCTCGATCCCATGCCGGAGGGTCGCGGTCGAACTCGGACAGCCGGCGCACGCTCCCCGCATGTGCAGGAACACAACGCCCTCACGGAAGCCATGGAAGGTGATGTCGCCACCATCATTCGCAACGGCGGGCCGCACGCGCGTATCCAGCAATTCCTTGATGGTTTTTACGGTGTCCTCGTCCTTGGGGTCGTAGTGCCTCTCTTCCTCGTCCTCCCCGGCGGCTCCCGCGCTGTCCACCATCGGCGCACCCGACATGTAGTGCTCCATGATGGCGCCCAGGATCGCAGGCCGAATGTGAGGCCACTCCGCATCGCCCTTGGTCACGGAAATGAAATCCGAGCCGAGGAACACGCCGGTTACGCCGTCGATATCGAACAGCCTTGTAGCCAAGGGAGATCCGGTAGCCTCCGCCTTGGACCGGTAGTCCACGCTGCCGTCCCCGAGCACGCTTTTGCCCGGGATGAATTTCAGGGTCGCCGGATTAGGCGTGTGCTCGGTCTGGATAAACATGCGCGGAGCCTCCGCTGGATCAACTTAGAATCACTCTAGTAGATGGGGCCGGGGCGGTCAAAGTTCCAGACCTCACGCAAGCGCCTGGATTTCCTCAAGGGATAGGTCTCCCGGAACGATCGTGATGGGTATGGGAAACTTGCCTGCGGCGTTGCCTGCGGCCAACGAAGACACCAGCGGACCGGGACCGGCGGCATCCTTGGAGGCGCCCAGCACGAGCACGGCGACGTCCTCATCCTCTTCGATCTGTTGCTGTATGGCATCCAACAACTTGCCCTCCCGTATCACCTCTTCCAGGACGACGTTGTCGTAGCCTGCATTTGTGAGTTTGCGGCGGAAGAGGCGAAAGAGCGCTTTCGCTTTGGTGGTTTGCTCGTCGAGCTGCACCTGCCGTACGGCGTCCCAGAACTGGTTGTCGGGCTCGATCACGAAAAGCAGAACGACACGCCCGCCGGCGGCATGCGCTACACGTCCCGCAGCGTAGAACAGTGCGCCTTCGACTTCCGGCGACTCGTCGACTATGACGAGCAGCTTACGATCGTGGCCCTGTTCAAAGACCCGGCGTCTCTTGGACATGGCTCATGCTGCCACGGCTTGTGATCATCAACAATAGACGACAAGGCGCGCTTCCAGCGGGCAAGCGCAACAGTGTTAGCCCCTCAGGCTCGCAGGAACCCCACGATATCCTTAACTTGGTTCATGATGGGCGCAGCGAGCGCCCGCGCGCGCTGAGCGCCATCGCCCAGTATCCGGTCGAGAGCGGCCGGATCGGCGAGCAACCGCGTCATTTCGGCGTTAACCGGTGCGATGCGCGTGACCGCGAGTTCCGCAAGAGCTTTCTTGAAGTTGGAGAACTGCCCACCGCCGAACTCCTGCAGCACCTTAGCTTTCGTTACATTCGCCAGGGCGGCGTAAATGCCGATGAGATTGTCGGCCTCGGGGCGAGTTTCGAGCCCTGCTTCCTCGGAGGGGAGGGCTTCGGGATCAGTCTTTGCCTTCTGGATCTTCTTCGCGATGGTATCGGCATCATCGATCATGTTGATGCGCGAGAGGTCGGAGGGATCCGATTTTGACATCTTCTTCGTGCCGTCGCGCAGCGACATCACCCGCGTTGCCGGCCCTTCAATTACAGGTTCCGGCAGTGGGAAATAGGGGCCCTCGAAACCAGCCGCGCGAATAGCATCTGCGTAGTCATTGTTGAACTTCTGCGCGATGTCGCGCGTCAGCTCGAGGTGCTGCTTCTGATCCTCACCCACGGGCACATGCGTGGCGTGGTAGATCAGAATGTCGGCCGCCATCAGGATCGGGTAGTCATAGAGGCCCACCGAGGCGTTCTCGCGATCCTTGCCTGCCTTCTCCTTGAACTGCGTCATGCGGTTGAGCCAGCCCAGTCTCGCCACGCAGTTGAACACCCACGCCAGTTCGGCATGCTCTGGAACCTGGCTCTGGTTGAAGACGATGCTGCGCCGCGGATCGAGGCCGGCCGCTACATACGCCGCGGCCACCGAGCGGATCGAGTCCTTGAGTTCCTTCGGTTCCTGCCACGTCGTGATCGCATGCATATCCACGATGCAATAGAGGCACTCGTGCGTGTTCTGCATGTCGACCCAACGCGTCAGCGCCCCGAGATAGTTCCCGAGGTGCAGATTGCCCGTAGCCTGCATGCCCGATAGGACACGCGGTTTGAATTTGCCTGCCGTCACGCGGCTTCCTTCACGATTCATGCTCTCGCCGGGCCAAGCGCCGAAGGAAATCGCCCCAGCGCATTACACCGGCCATCTGGATGATTAGCGCATAGACCACAAGGCCCGCGGTCAACACAAGCGTAAGGGCGCCGGCCTGACGCGCCACGTCGGCAGCCGTCGCGAGGGGAGCCGCCAACAAGGCGATCAGAACCCATATGGCGGCGCCCATGCCGACGCTGGCAAGCACGATCAGCATGACGTTCCGTCGCAGTCTGTCATCGACAGTTACGTGCTCGCGCTTGTCGAGTGCCCGCCAAAGCAAGACAGCGTTCACCCAGCCCGAAAGCGAGGTCGCGAGCGCGATCCCCACATGTGGCATGAGCCCCACCTGCTGAAAGGTGAAAAAGAATGCGATGGAACCCGCGACGTTGAGCACCATGTTCCAGACCGCGTAGCGCATCGGCGTGCGGGTGTCCTCGCGCGCGAAGAATGCCGGCTGGAGCACCTTGATCAAAACGAAGGAGGGCAGCCCAATCGCGAACGCCGTCAAGGCCCATGCGGTCGCGCGCGTATCGGCCACACCGAAGGCTCCCCGCTCGAACAACACGCGAATGATAGGTTCAGCGGCCACGGCCAGAGCCAGCGCCGCCGGCAGCGTGAGCAACAATGCGAACTCGATGGACCGGTTCTGGTTGTCCATCACAGATCGATGGTCACCCGCCCGCAAACTGCGCGCCAGATCGGGCAACAGGACTACGCCTACGGCAACGCCGACAATGCCAAGTGGCAGCTGATAGAGTCGGTCCGCATAGTAGAGGTAAGACACCGCCCCGGCCTGCAAGGAAGCAATGACGGTCCCGATCACGATGTTGATCTGGGTGACGCCGCCGGAGATGACACCGGGAAGTCCGAGCCTGACCAGCCGCCTCAAATCAGAATTCCAGACGGGACGCCGGAGCCGGAGATCGATACCGGCCCGCTTTACCGCAATCCAAAGCGCTGCGAGTTGGATCGCACCTGCGGCCGCCACCCCCCACGCGAGCACGACGCCAGAGCCGGGCGTGTTGCCCAACCCCCAGGCTGCCGCCAGCAGGATGGCCAGAATGAGAACGATGTTGAGCAGGATCGGAGCGGCGGCCGCCATTGTGAAGCGGCCCAGTGAATTGAGTACACCGGACAGCAGGGCCACCAACGACATGCAGATGAGATACGGGAACGCGATACGCGTCAGCAGGACCGCCAGATCGAACTTGTCCGGCGTGCCGCTGAAACCAGGCGCCAGCAAATACATCAGCCACGGCATGGCAATCTCTGCCAAAGCCGTCAGCAGCAGGAGTACGAAAAGCAGGCCTGCGAGGGCTTCCTCGGCAAAGACCCGCGCCGCCGTCTGACCCTCACCTTCCAAGCGCTTGGCAAAGAGCGGCACGAAGGCGGAGTTGAAGGCGCCTTCACCGAACAGGCGCCGGAAGAGGTTGGGAAAGCGAAACGCCACGAAAAAAGCGTCCGCGACCGCTCCCGTGCCAAGCACGCCCGCTATAAGCATGTCGCGTACAAAACCAAACACGCGGCTGACCATTGTCAGGCCGCCGACGGTCGCGAATGCGCGGTAGAGCTTCATGGCGCACGAGCCCTACCCAACGTGTTGGCCAAGGGCAAGCGCCGGAGCGACCCAGGATGCAGCATCACTTGCCCGCCTCAAGGCCGCATGCTTGGTGGTGATGGCGACCTGAGGAGAATGCCAGCATGTTCCCTTTAGGAGACGATAACGAGGGCCGCCGCTCCTTGCCCGTGGTCACTTTCGGGCTCATCGCCCTCAACGTCATCATTTTCCTCGTGGAGTTGAACGGGGGCGACGCGTTTATCCGCCAATGGGCCTTCATTCCGAGGCGGTTCGGAGCCGATCCGGCAGGCGATGCCCACACAGTCTTCTCGGCCATGTTCATGCACGGTGGATGGCTGCACCTGGGCGGCAACATGCTCTATCTCTGGATTTTCGGAGACAATGTCGAGGATGCCTTCGGCCCCATCAAATTCCTCGTCTTCTACCTCGTGTGCGGGATTGCCGCGACATTCGCCCAATTCGCCGTGACACCCAACTCCAACATTCCCAATGTCGGCGCCTCAGGCGCCATCGCGGGTGTGCTCGGCGGCTATCTGCTGCTGTTTCCCCACGCGCGCGTCCGCGTTCTGATGGGCAACCAAATCGTGGCGATGCCGGCCATTTTTGTCTTGGGACTTTGGATCGTGCTTCAGGTCTTCAGCGGCGTCGGATCGATCGCCAACACCGCCCAAACAGAGGACACGGGCGGTGTTGCCTACATGGCTCACGTCGGCGGGTTCGTGGCAGGCTTCCTGCTCACCTTCCTGCTCCGGGATCGGTCCGGTAGCCGCTGAGGTATCTCGGCGGTTGCCATTCCAATTCGGCCAAAGCCCGGCAGCTTGATCGCGGGTCGCCTGACATCCACGCCGAGAACGAGGCCGAGCACGTTGATCTCGACGCCCTCTACCCAGGCCAACGTCACGCCGAGCAACCCTGCATACGCGAGTTGAACGCCTGTTCGGCTCGGCGAGAGCCCGACGATCTGGCCGTCGGCACGCCAGTCCTTCCCGATCGCAGTCGGCGGCAATGTGATGCCTGCCTCGGGGATCGCCGCCAGAACATGCGCGATAAAACTATTGGAGTTTGGTCCCGGCCAAACCGAATAGTCCCCGTAGCGCCTATAGGGAAACTGCGCCACGGCAGATCTTATCTTTGGGATCAATCGTTCGGCCTCGGCACCGCGCACGATGCCGACGGGTGTTGGAGCGTCCCCATACCAGCGCGCATCGGGCGCCCAGTTGTTGACCTTGATGGGATTACCCCACCCCACCATGTCGTAGCGGGTGTATCGAGAGGCGCCGCGCTCCTTGGTGACGATCCAGGAGTGGTGCGCGAATATGCCCTTCCAGCGGCCAGTCCGAGCCGCGAAAACATAAACCTCTGCGTCCGTGTCGGCCCGAGCGGGCGGCAACAGTCCCACGCTCGACCAGTCGGCTTCGTGCCACGCGACGGCCTCGTTGTGGGACAGCCACCAGGCGGCATGCGCCGCCAGGGGGACGAGGAAGCCGAACACAAAGATCATCATGGGAAGGCGAAGGATCGACATCGCGCGAGAAGTGGCGTGCGATTGAGCCGTCTTCAAGACCAGCGCACCGCGTCCTATTGCATCGTTGGAGCACCCAACACGCTCATAAGGCGCGCCTTGATGGCCTTTTGCCTCTGCGGGCTTGCAATCTGTTTGTTCGTGAGGTCGGTCACGTAGAACACGTCGACGGCCTTCTCACCGAAGGTCGTGATGTGCGCGCTCGTGATGTCCAGATTGAGATCGGACAGCGTGTTGGTCAGTTCATAGAGCAGGCCCGGGCGGTCGAGCCCAGACACCTCAACAACCGTGAACTGATTGGACAGGGTATTGTCGACCAGCACCTCCGGGGCGACGGTAAATGCACCGATGCGGCTGCTGCGGCGCGTGTGCCGATTGGCCATAAGGTTGGAAAGTCTTACCTCGCCCTTCAGAAGCTTCTCGATGGACTCGGCAATCCGTCGCGCCCGGCGCAACTCGTCCTCGTCGGCTTCGAACTCGCGTGCGAGCAGGAACGTGTCGAGCGCGAAGCCGTCCCGGGTCGTCGAAATGTGCGCTCCCGAGATATTGGCGCCGGCCGCAGCGCAGGCGCCGGCGAAAAGAGCCAACAGCCGGGGGTGGTTCGGCGCAAAAACGGAAAGCTCGGTGATGGCCGTGAAGGCGTCCGTCGAGAAATGGCTGGCGAACTTTCGATCTGCCCGTTCCGCCGTGCGAACCATTTTCGCCTGTTCGACGGCTTTGCGCGTGTCGGTGCGCAGCCAGTAGTCCGGATAATACCGATCGATGAAACGCTGAACATCCGTCGCTGACCAGTCGGAGAGGCTAGTTCTGAAGCGTTCCTGTGCCGTCTCGACCCTGGCTTTCGAGCCAAGCTGGGTGTGGCCACCGGCAACGACAGGTTCGGCTTCGTAGTACAGCGCGCGCAGAAGCTGACCCTTCCAGCCATTCCAGATGCCCGGCCCGACCGCCCGGATATCGGCGACGGTCAGGACCAGGAGAAGCTTCAGGCGCTCCGGGCTCTGCACGATGTTGGCGAAGTCACGCACTGTCTTGGGGTCGCCGATGTCGCGACTGAAGGCAACCTGGCTCATCGTGAGATGCTGCTCGATCAGCCAGGCGGCCGTTTCTGTTTCCGCCGCAGTGAGGCCCAAGCGGGGACCAAGGCTGCGGGCGATGCGCGCGCCGACGATCGAGTGATCCTCGTCCCTGCCCTTGGCAATGTCATGCAGGAAGGCCGCCACGTAGAGCGCACGACGATGTTGCACGGTGTTTATGATGCGGGTGGAAAGCGGATGGGAATCCGCGGCCTCCCCGCGTTCGATGTCCGATAAGACGCCGATCGTCCGGATGAGATGCTCGTCCACCGTGAAGTGATGATACATGTTGAATTGCATCATCGACACGACGCGTCCGAAGTCCGGAACAAAGCGCCCCAGAACACCAGCTTCGTTCATGCGCCTAAGCGTGGGCTCCGGGTTCTTCGTCGAGCAAAGCATTTCCAGGAAGATGCGATTGGCTTCCTTGTCGTTGCGCAGGCGGTCGTCGATCAGCCGCAGCGACCGTCGCAACAACCGCACCGCGTTCGGATGAAAAAATGAGTCCGTCTGTTCGGCCCTGGAGAAAAACCGAATCAGGTTGACGGGATCACGCTCGAAAACACCCGGGTCGGCGACATTGAGCCGGCCATTGTCGATGCGAAAGTCGGTGGTGACGCGTATCTGGCGGCGCGTGCGCCAACTCATCGGGTTCAGCAAGCGACTGAGCCCGGGAGATGCCTTCACCTGTTCCATCTCAAGAGCCGAGCACAGGATCGTCGTGAGATCGCCGACGTCCTTGGCCATCAGGAAGTAGTGCTTCATGAAGCGCTCGACGGCGCGCAGGCTGCGCCGGTCGGAATATCCCAGGCGCTCCGCCATCGGCTGCTGCAGATCGAAGGTCAGCCGCTCCTCGGCGCGTCCAGTGAGGAAGTGGAGATGACAGCGCACTGCCCATAGGAAGCTTTCGCAGCGCCGGAACGTTGCGCGTTCCTCGGGAGTAAAGATCGTCTTCTCCGCAGCAACCTCACCGGGTCCTCCGCCGTAGAGATACTTGGCTAGCCAATGCAGAGTATGAAGATCGCGCAGGCCGCCCTTGCCATCCTTGATGTTCGGCTCGACCCGATAGCGCGACTCGCCGGCCCGGCGGTGACGCTCGTCCCGCTCCGCGAGCTTCGCTTCCACGAACTGCTTGGCGGTGCCATGGACGACCTCACGCTCGAAGCGCCGCATCAGGTCCTTGAAAAGCGGTTCGTCGCCGAGAATGAGACGGGAGTCCAACAGCGCAGTGCGTATCGTGACGTCAGCGCGCGCGAGTTTCAGCGACTGCTCGACATTGCGTGTTGCGTGGCCCACCTTGAGCCCGAGGTCCCACAGCAGATAGAGCACGTATTCGACGACGCTTTCACCCCAGGGCGTCTGCCTGTAAGGTAACAGGAAAAGCAGATCGAGGTCGGAGTGGGGCGCGAGCAACCGACGCCCATAGCCGCCGGTTGCAACGACGGCCATGTGCTCAGCATCTGACGGATTTGTGACCCGGTAGACCTGCCCGACCGCGAAGCCGTAGACGAGTCGAATTAGTTCATCCTGAAAGTTGGAAAGACCCTCGGCGCAGCGGCGACCGTTGCCATCCTCCAGCAGATGCCGGTCGGCCTCTTCGCGCGCAAACTTCAGGAGGCGCTTGAGGCGCTCAAGGACGGCGGGACGCGCGTTCGTCGCGTTCCCATGCGTGGCCACCAGCGCAACCAGTTCGCCACCCACCTCACGCCTGTCGAAGTAAGGCGCCTTGGCTCCAACGCTTTTGTCCATTCGATCCGCCGGGTCAATCTGGCGATATATATGCCGTTCGCCGCGAGCGCCGTTAATCATGTTCCGGCTTCGCCAGATCCTTCAGCCTGTAAAGCATCTCCAGCGCCGCTTTGGGCGAAAGATCATCGGGATTTGCGGCCGCCAGAGCTTCTTGAAGGGGAGAAAGGCGTGCGGCGTGATCGGATGCCTTAGCGTCGCTCAGGGCGAAAAGGGGCAACTCGGTCAAGGCTGTCGCCGTCCCGCCGGATTTTCGATCCGTCGCCTCCAGCGTTGCCAGCACCTCGCCCGCGCGTTTGGTAACCGCCTTGGGCAGGCCCGCCAGCTTGGCAACCTGAATGCCGTACGAACGGTCGGCGGCGCCGCTCCTGACCTTGTGGAGAAATACGATCTCGTCGCGCCACTCGCGCACATCCATGGTGAAGTTAGCAACGTGCGGGAGGCGGCCGGCGAGTGCCGTGATCTCGTGGTAGTGGGTTGCAAACAAGGCGCGGCATGCTGTTACGTTGTGCAGGTACTCAACGACGGCCCAGGCAATCGAGAGGCCATCGAACGTTGCGGTTCCCCGCCCGACCTCATCGAGGATCACGAAGGAACGATTGGTTGCTTGGTTCAGGATTCCTGCCGTTTCAACCATCTCGACCATGAACGTCGATCGGCCCCTGGCCAGATCATCTGCTGCACCGACGCGCGAAAACAATCGGTCCACCGCCCCGATGTGCGCCGAACGAGCCGGCACGAACGATCCCATCTGCGCCAAGACGGCGATGAGCGCATTCTGGCGAAGAAACGTGGATTTGCCGGCCATGTTCGGGCCTGTCACGAGCCAAAGGCGCGCTTCATCCGCTTCATCGAAGCCGGGAGGTGCGTCGCTGCGTGATCTAACCAGGACGCAATCATTCTCAATGAACTGCGCGCTTTTCGCGACCTTCAGGGACTGCTCGACAACCGGATGACGCCCGCCGTTGATCTCGAATGTCAAGCTGTCGTCCACAACAGGGCGAACATAGCTGCATTCGACCGCAAGCTCCGCCAAGGCAGCGTAGCAGTCCAGTTCAGCCAGCGCAGCGGCAAGATCGCCGAGCGCCCTTGCCTCCGCGGCAACGGCATCACAAAGATGGCTGTATGTCTCCTGCTCAAGTGCAAGCGCCCGCTCGCCCGCCGACAGGATGCGGCGCTCGGTCTCCGCCAGATCCGGCGTCGTAAACCGCACTGCACCTGCCATCGTCTGCCGGTGCCTGAAGTTATCGGCGAGCGGAGGCGAAAGCATCGGCTTTGCAGAGGTTGACGATACTTCGATGTAGTAGCCGAGAATGTTGTTGTGCCGGACCTTCAGCCCCTTGATGCCGGTTTGCTGCTGGTATTCCTGCTCCAGCCGAGCCATCACCTGCCGGCTGTTCTCCCGCAACGCCCGCGTCTCATCCAACTCTGGGGAGTAACCCTCGCGCACGAAGCCGCCTTCGCGGCGAAGGTGGGGAGGATTGTCGACGAGCGCGCGCGCCAGCAACGGCGCCAGGTCTTGATCACATCCCTCCAGCCGGGCCGATATGGAAACGAGCGCGTCTGGAAGACCAATGCCCTGCCCTTCAGCGCTGAGAAGGCGGGCACAATGTGATGCGGCGTCGAGACTTTCGCGCACCGCAGAAAGATCGCGCGGGGAACCGCGCTGCAGGGCCAGCCGCGAAATGGCCCGCGCCAGGTCCGGAGAGTGCCGCAGGTCGCGTCGCAGATCTTCGCGCAATGTCTCCCTGTCGACGAGGACGCCCACGGCATCAAGCCGTACACCGACCACTCCCGGATCGCAAAGCGGACTCGCCAAGCGGCTCGCCAGCTCCCGAGCACCAGGCCCTGTGACCGTGCGGTCGATCGCGTAGAGCAGAGTCGATTTCCGATCTCCGGAGAGTGATCGAACGAGTTCAAGGCTCGCCCGGGACGGTGCGTCGATCAGAAGGTGCGCGCGCGAACCGCTGCGTCGCGGAGCGCGCAAGCAGGGCTTCTTGCCGATCTGCGTCAGCTCGACGTATTTGAGAAGGGCGCCGACGGCGGCCAGCTCGGTGCGCGAGAAGTCGCCGAACGCACCCAGCTCGGCCACGCCGAGGTGGGCCTTGAGAAGGCGTTCCCCGGCGAGGCTGTCGAAGCTCGCGGACGGTACCGGCGTTGGGGCGGCCCGCGCGATCGCTACCCACTTGCGAAACTCAGCGTCGGCGAGCAGTGGGTCGGCGGCGATCACCTCTCCCGGCGAGAGCCGCATGATCTCGCCCGGCAGATCGGAGGCCTGTGCTTCCCCGACCTCGAATTCGCCCGTCGAAATATCGAGCGACGCGAGTGCGAGCACCTCTCCGGCATGCTTCGGGGCCTTACAAATGGCTGTCAGATAGTTTCGTGCTTTTGCGTCGAGAAGGGTGTCCTCCGTCAATGTGCCCGGGGTCACCAGACGTACAACATCGCGGTGGACGACGGCCTTGGAGCCCCGCTTCCTTGCCTCGGCGGGGTCTTCGAGCTGCTCACAGACGGCCACCCTGAAGCCGCTTGCAATTAGCCGCTGCAAATACTCGTCCGCGCGATGGATCGGCACACCGCACATCGGAATGTCTTCGCCGAGGTGCTTGCCGCGCTTTGTGAGAACGATCCCGAGGGCGTCGGAGGCGGCTACGGCGTCCTCGAAGAACAGCTCGTAAAAATCCCCCATCCGGTAAAAGAGCATGCAATTCGGATTTGCGGCCTTGATCTCGAGAAACTGCGCCATCGAGGGCGTGACACCGGACTGCGCGGGTCCGCCGGGCGGCAAGGGCCGAGCGCCCCCCTCGTTGGAAAGCTGGCGCGCCGCAGGAGACGCGAAAGCTTCCACCGCCACCTCCGGTGGCTTGGGCACCTCGGTGCCCGCCGGAGGTATGTCGCGTCGCCTCTGACGCTTCGCCTGGTTTCGCCCCATACTACCCGCCGCCGATTTGGTGCCGTAGGGATAGCCCGTCCCTGGCAGCCGGGAAACCCGCGACGGCTCTGGCTCTCTTCCGATGGCCCAGCCACGCCTCGCCACAGGCGGCAGGTGCGACCTAACCCCTATGGGAAACCAACACAAATCGCTACATAATGGTATTCGAGGCTGCCGAATGCCTTGGGGACCGATGTCGCAACAAATCGCCGGCACTTTCCGAGCTGCGCTTATCCAGATGCGCTCGGGCCGAGACGTAGCCAAGAATCTTGCGGATGCCACCGATTTGGTTCGGGAGGCAGCGCAGAAGGGCGCGCAGTACGTCCAGACCCCGGAAATTACCACTCTTATGGAGCTGGATCGAAAGCGCTTGTTCGAGGCGATCCGCGTCGAGGAAGGCAACCCTGCCGTTTCCATTTTCTCCGCCCTCGCCAAGGAGCTGGGCATCTGGTTGCACATCGGGTCGATGGCTGTGCTGCTCAAGAACGAAAAGATAGCCAACCGCTCCTTCCTGCTCGGACCGGACGGCGACATTCACGGGCGTTTCGACAAGATTCACATGTTCGACGTGGAGCTGCCCGGCGGGGAGACCTACCGGGAGTCCAGAAACTACCAGGCTGGCGATACCGCAGTCCTTGCCGCCCTGCCATGGGGCACGCTGGGAATGACAGTCTGCTACGACCTGCGCTTTCCTCATCTGTACCGGGCGCTGGCGAAGGGCGGGGCAGACTTTCTTGCGATCCCATCGGCCTTTACCCGGAAGACGGGCGAGGCGCACTGGCACGTGCTGCTGCGGGCCCGAGCCATTGAGAATGGCTGTTTCGTCCTGGCAGCCGCCCAGGCGGGAAAGCATGAGAGCGGGCGCGAGACTTTTGGCCACAGCCTCATCGTCTCGCCATGGGGAGACATCATTGCCGAGGGTGACGGCGCCCAACCGGGTGTCGTCGTCGCCAATATCGACCCAAGAGCGGTGTTGGAAGCGCGGCAGCGCATCCCATCTTTGCAGCACGATCGGCCCTACGGGATCAGAGCGGTCGATGCCGCCAGGAACGAGAGATGATCCGATACAGGCTCAAATGCGAAAGGCGCCATGAGTTCGACGCCTGGTTTCCCAGCAGCAGTGCCTTTGACCGCCAGGCCAAGCGCAGGATGATCTCGTGCCCACGTTGCGGATCGGAAAAGATCGAAAAGGCGTTGATGGCGCCGCGCGTTGCGAAGTCTGGCAAACGCAAGCTTCCAGAGAAAACAGCGGCGCCACCGCCTGAGTCACACCGCGTCGCCGCCCATGGCGAACTCGCCCAGACGATGCGCAGACTCAGGGCGGAGGTGGAAGCCAAGTCCGAGTATGTTGGACCCCGCTTTTCCGAAGAAGCGCGCAAGATCCACTACGAGGAAACGCCCGCACGCGGAATCCATGGGGAAGCAACGCGCGATGAGGCTCATGCCTTGCGGGAAGAGGGGATCGAGTTCTTCCCGCTGCCTATCCTGCCCGAGGATCAGAACTGAGCCCCTGCGCCCGTCAATCGGCGCGACCGCGCTGGCGGATGTCCTGAGCGACAGCATCGATATGCTCCCGCCAGTGCGCCATGTGCCGAACGAACCGCACCTCGGAATTGGCACTGCCGCGTCCGGCTTGCCCTTCGCAGGTTTCAATGGCGCCCGCAGCCCAGAGCGCCACATTTGGGTCGTCCAGGTCACCTGCTGCGGGATCTTCGTTGGCCAGCCGCTCGGCCTGAGCGTTGATCCACTGCTCCATTCGCGACTGGAGGCAGGTCTCGAAAGGACCGCGCAGCTCCCATGCCAAACTCGCCGAATGCGCCCGCATCGCCCCCGGAATCGCCAAGCAGATCATTGCACCAAACAAAAGAACACGTTGCCCGCGCCTGAGCCCTCTACGCAACATTCAACTATCCCTCTCGCTTCAGTCTCAGGCAGGTCCGCATCTGCCCGTCGTCATGGTCGCACGAGTTTGGTGCCCGCCGCACCTCACCGCGAGCGCGCACGAGGCACGAAAACGACGCGGCTGTCTCAATCAAGATTGAGGCTGTTGATAGGCGGCTTTTGCGGGAGACGGCGCTGCCGTTGGAAATTCTGGTGGAAGTCGAGATCGCAAGCAAATTTGTCGCGGATCAGCTTGCCTTGCCCTCGAAAAATTCTTTCACCCTCGTGAAAAAGCCGGACGACTGAGGCGAGGTCTCGCGGTTGCTCTCGCGCTCGAACGCTTCCAGCAGTTCGCGCTGCTTGCGCGTCAAATTTTTCGGCGTCTCGACTTCGACCTGAATGTACATGTCGCCCAGAACTTTGGAGCGCAGCACCGGCATTCCTTTGCCTTTGAGCCGGAATTGCTTGCCGCTCTCCGTGCCCTCCGGAATCTTCACGCGAGACTTCTCGCCGTCGATCGCCGGAACATCGATCTGGCCGCCCAGGGCCGCCGTCGTCATGGAAATCGGCACGCGGCAAAAGATATCGGCGCCATCGCGCTGAAAGAACTCGTGCGGCTTGATGGAAAGGAAAATGTAGAGGTCCCCCGCAGGCCCGCCTCGCAACCCGGCCTCGCCCTCGCCAGCCAGCCTGATCTTTGTCCCATCCTCGACGCCCGCAGGTATGTTCACCGACAGCGTGCGCTCCCGCATCACGCGCCCCGAACCCTGACAGGAGCCACACGGATCGCTGATGATCTCGCCGCGGCCCTGGCATGCTGGACACGTCCGCTCGATCGTGAAGAAGCCCTGGCTCGCACGCACCTTGCCGTGACCGCCGCACGTCGGACAGGAGGTCGGGCGGGTGCCCGCCTTGGCGCCCGTACCGGTGCACGTCGTGCACGTAACGCTCGTCGGAACACGGACCTGTGCTGCCTTGCCCGAGTACGCCTCCAGCAGCGTGATCTCCATGTTGTAGCGCAGGTCAGCGCCGCGCTCGCGCCCCGAACGCTGCCGGCCGCGCCGGCCGCCCATGAACTCTCCGAACAAATCGTCGAAGATATCGGACATGGACGACGCAAAATCGGGCCCAAAGCCCTGGCCGCGGCCATGCGCCTCGAAGGCGGCATGCCCCATGTGATCATAGGCGCCGCGCTTCTGAGGGTCCTTCAAGACCTCGTAGGCTTCATTGATCTCCTTGAAGCGTTGCTCGGCGGTCTTGTCGCCACCGTTCCGGTCGGGATGGCAATCCTTGGCGAGACGGCGGAAGGCTGCCTTGATCTCTTGTTCGCTGGCGCCCCGTTCCAGCTCGAGAGCCTCATAATAGCAACGCTTGGCCATCAGCAATTTCCAGGTATGTCCGTCGCCGCGAAGTGGAAGTTCACGCACACGCGGGCAAGGCTGGCCCCTCTACCGGTCCGGCACGTTCCTGTTTGCCACGACCGGTTGGGAGAAGGCCTGCATGTTCGGTTCTCCGTCGGAACGACTACGCAGACTTCTTCTTGTCGTCCTTCACTTCTTCAAAGTCGGCATCGACGACGTTGTCGCCAGAGCCCGACTTGGGTCCCGCGGCGGTGCCGTCGGCCTGATCCGGTCCGCCATCCGCCCCGGGTTGGGAGCCATAGAGGGCCTCGCCAAGTTTCATTGCCACCTGCGCCAGGGCCGTGGACTTGGCCTTGAGGTCATCGACGTTGTCGGCCTTCATCGCGTCCTTCAACGCGGTGATGGCACTTTCGACGGCCGTCTTGTCGGCGGCCGCGACCTTGTCACCAAGTTCCTTGACCGACTTCTCGGTCGAATGGATCAAGGCGTCGGCGCCGTTGCGGGTCTCGACCAGCTCGCGCTTCTTCTTGTCCTCGTCCTTGAAGCGTTCGGCCTCCTGCGTCATGCGCTGGATGTCCGCATCACTCAAGCCGCCGGACGCCTGGATACGGATAGACTGCTCCCTGGCCGTGGCCTTATCCTTTGCGGACACATGCACAATGCCGTTCGCATCGATGTCAAAGGTGACCTCGATCTGCGGCATGCCTCGCGGTGCCGGCGGGATGCCGACCAGGTCGAACTGGCCGAGCAGCTTGTTGTCGGCAGCCATCTCGCGCTCGCCCTGAGAGACGCGAATCGTGACGGCGTTCTGGGCGTCCTCCGCCGTGGAGAACACCTGGCTCTTCTTCGTCGGAATCGTCGTGTTACGATCGATGAGGCGCGTGAATACGCCACCAAGCGTCTCGATGCCGAGCGATAGTGGCGTAACATCGAGGAGCAGGACGTCCTTGACGTCACCCTTGAGCACGCCGGCCTGGATCGCAGCACCGACAGCGACCACCTCGTCCGGATTGACGCCCTTATGCGGCTCCTTGCCGAACAGCTCTTTCACGAGCTGCTGCACCTTCGGCATACGCGTCATGCCGCCGACAAGCACCACCTCGCCAATGTCAGCCGCCTTGAGGTCTGCATCCTTGAGCGCCTGGATGCAGGGGCCCTTCGTCCTCTCGATGAGATCGTCGACCAGACTTTCCAGCTTCGCACGCGTGAGCTTCATCGTCAGATGCAGTGGGGACTGCGTCTGTGGATTCATGCTGATGAACGGCAGGTTGATCTCGGTCTGCTGCGAGGAGGAAAGCTCGATCTTGGCTTTCTCGGCGGCTTCCTTCAGACGCTGCAGCGCCAGCTTGTCGCCGCGCAGATCAATCTGATTCTCTTTCTTGAACTCGTTGGCAAGATACTCGACGAGGCGCATGTCAAAGTCCTCGCCGCCGAGGAACGTGTCGCCGTTCGTCGATTTGACCTCGAACACGCCATCGCCGATCTCAAGCACCGAGATGTCGAACGTACCGCCACCAAGGTCATAGACCGCAATCGTCTTGGACAGCTGCTTCTTGTCCAGGCCGTAAGCGAGGGCAGCCGCGGTCGGTTCGTTGATGATGCGGAGAACCTCGAGACCGGCGATCTTGCCCGCGTCCTTGGTGGCCTGGCGCTGCGCGTCGTTGAAATACGCAGGGACCGTAATGACGGCTTCCGTGATGGGCTCGCCCAGCTTGGCCTCCGCCGTCTCCTTCATCTTCTGAAGGATATAGGCCGAGATTTGCGCGGGAGAATATTGCTTGCCCTGGGCTTCGACCCACGCGTCGCCATTCGGTCCCTTCACAATCTTGTAAGGGACAAGGCCCTTGTCCTTCTCGACCATCGGATCGTCGTAGCGCCGACCGATAAGGCGCTTGATCGCAAAGAGCGTGTTGGTTGGATTGGTTACCGCCTGCCGCTTGGCGGGCAGGCCCACGAGGCGTTCGCCGTCGTCGGTGAAGGCAACAATCGAGGGCGTGATATTCGCCCCCTCGGAGTTCTCCAGAACTTTGGGCTTGCTGCCTTCCATCACGGCGACGCACGAGTTGGTGGTGCCGAGGTCGATCCCGATGACTTTCGCCATGCCTTTATCCTCTATCCAGCGGCAGACCGTACGGACCCAACTACGACGGCGTCCGTCTTTCTGGAAGGCCCCCGCCTTCCGGAAACGGTCCCCTAAGAGCTGATTTGCTTAGTTCTGGCGTTATATAGTGGGGGGTGTATGGGCCTGCAACGGGCTGAGTCGCCTTGAATTGGGCAGGAGCGACTGAAGTTGTTGATCGGAGTGGGCAGGCCACACCCGTGGCACCCTAGGACGGGCTATCCTCACCGACTTCGGAGCCGGGCGCACCATCCTCCGGCACAGGCGGCAGCTTGGGTCCGCCTTTGGCGACCCCCACCATGGCGGGCCTCAAAACGCGCTCCTCGATCATGTAGCCTGGCTGAAAGACCTGCACGACCGTACCCGAGGCCACATTGCTGCGGGGGATTTCCATAACGGCCTGATGCAGATGAGGATTGAAGGGCTCGTTCAGGGGCTGCATGCGCCTAATGCCGTGCCGTTCCAAAGCGTTGAGAAGTTCGCGCTCGATGATCGTTACGCCGTCGATGAAGCTTTTAAGCGCCGGATCTTCGTCGGCCGCTCCCGCAGGGACCGCTTCGATAGCGCGCTGGAAGTTGTCGCCTACTCCAACGAGGTCCCTCGCCAGCCTGGAAATTGCGTACTTGGCCGTGTCCTCTTTATCCTTCTCCGCACGTTTGCGGATGTTCTCCATCTCCGCGTGGGCCCGCAGCCACTTGTCCTTGAACTCGGCGCCCTCAGCTTGCAGCGCGGCGATCACTTCGTGCACCGTACGTCCGGCCTGGCCGCCAGCGCCGGCCTCCGCACCGCTCTTTGCTGCCTCGCCACCAGCGACGGAGTCATTCGGCTTGGGATCGGAATTGTTGGATTGCATGTTGACTACTATCCGTTCTTGGCATCGGTTCTGCTGGCGACGAGTGTCGCGTCTGCCAAGCAGAACAGGTTGCTGCGGGAAGCGCGCCCATCCGTCTGCTCACCGTTACTGCGCGATATCGGACAGGCCGCCGGCAAAATCAAGCGAGTACGCGCCCTATCAGCCTGGCGGTGAAGTCCACCATCGGGATGATGCGTGCGTAGTTCAGGCGCGTAGGCCCGATAACGCCCAAAACCCCCACGATCTTGCGCTTCTCGTTCTCGAACGGTGCAACGATGAGGGAGGAGCCCGAGAGCGAGAACAGCTTGTTCTCAGAGCCGATAAAGATGTGCACCCCATCCCCGCGCTCGGCCAGCCCCAGGAGTTGGGCCAGATCGCGCTTGGTTTCGAGGTCATCAAAGAGCTGGCGGATGCGCTCCAGATTCTCGGCCCCATCGACGTCCTTGAGAAGATTTGCCTGGCCGCGAACAATCAGGCTTTGTCTGCCGTCCAGCGCTCCCGACCAGGTCGCCAGTCCAGCCTCGATGACTTTTTGCGTAAGCTGGTCCAGCTCTGCCTTGGCGCTCGCATGCTCCCTTTCGATCTTGGCCTTGGCCTCATTGAGCGTGAGTCCCCGGATACGAGAGTTCAGGTAGTTCGCGGCCTCGACAAGGCTGGAAGGCGGCAGGCCGGCGGGGAGGGTGATGACGCGGTTCTCCACGTCCTGGTCCTCGCCGACGAGGACCACCAGCGCCTTGCCTGGTTCGAGCTGCACAAACTCGATGTGCTTGAGCCGGGCCACTTGCTTGTCGGCGAGCACGACCCCGGCGCAGTGCGACAGGCCGGAGATCATCTCTCCCGCCTCGGCAAGCACGTGCTCCAGCGCCTGCTCGCGTTGTACGCCGATCTGCGATTCGATCACGCGGCGCTCGTCCTCGGCGAGGTCGCCAACCTCGAGCAGGCCGTCGACGAACAGGCGCAGACCCGACTGCGTTGGCAGTCGCCCCGCGGACGTATGGGGGGCGTAGATCAGGCCCAGCGCCTCCAGGTCCGACATGACGTTGCGGATCGAGGCCGGGGACAGCGTCATAGGCAGCTGCCGGGCGAGATTGCGCGACCCAACCGGCTCGCCGGTGGACAGGTAGCTCTCCACGAT
>Ga0190265_10000840_pt1 | contig 20407 bp, 26 predicted proteins | sample Popmic124T_FD_133135 | JGI IMG/M metagenome (GOLD analysis project Ga0190265, IMG submission 133135) | Populus adjacent soil microbial communities from riparian zone of Indian Creek, Utah, USA - 124 T | ecosystem: Environmental > Terrestrial > Soil > Riparian zone | place: USA: Utah | collected...
GGCGCGGCGCCGCGAAATCAGCGTGCGCCTCGCCATTGGCGCGAGCCGTGGACGGTTGATTCAGCAATTGCTCGTTGAGGGTGCGCTGCTCGGCACGCTCGGCGCCATTGCCGCCGTGGCCCTGGCATGGGCACTGGTGCAGGCGTTACAGGGTATCCAGTTGCCGCTGCCGGTCGATGTGGCCTTCGATCTGCGCATCGACGGTCGCGTGCTGACCTTCTCGGTGTTCGTTGCCGCGATGACCGGCATGCTCGCCAGCCTGCTCCCGGCGCTCAAGGCCTCGGCGCCCAGCCTCGTCGCCGACCTGCGCGGCGAAGCGCCGGCGGCGAAACTGGCCGGCCGCCGCTGGGCGCTGCGCGATGCGCTGGTGGTGACGCAGGTGGCCCTCACCGCGGTGTTGCTGGTGGTTGCGGGACTGCTGCTGCGCAGCCTCGGTGCGTCGCAACGCGCTGAGGTCGGCTTCGAGATCAACGGGCTCGCGGCGATTGCGCTCGACACCGATATGGTTCGCTACACGCCCGAGCGATCGCAGGAGTTCTGGCGCCAGGCGCAGGCGCGGGTCGGCGCGTTGCCGGGTGTCGTCGGCACCGGTCTGATCTCGCCGACCATGCCGTTCACGTTCAACTTCAATCAACAGGAGATGCGCGTCGACAATCGCACGTATGGCGAAGGCCAGCGCGGCGAGATCATCGAGAACGTCGCGATCTCGCCGCAGTATCTCGACACGCTGGGGGTGCCCGTGATCGATGGCCGCAGCATCGATGCGAGCGACCTCGCCGGCGCGCCCGATGTGGCCGTGATCAACGAAACGATGGCGCGGAGCTTCTGGCCGAAGGAATCGGCGGTGGGCCACACGTTCCAGACGATCAACCCCACGCGCTCGCGGACGTATCGCATTGTCGGCGTGGTGCGGGACCACAAGCGCCATGGTGTGCTCGAGCGGCCCTCGCCGTTCGTCTACTTTGCCGCGGCGCAACGCCCGGCCCGGTACAACTTCCTGCTCGCGCGCACCACGGGAGACGCCACCACGCTGCTGAACGGCATGCGCCGCGAGCTGCTCGCGATGGAACCCAGCCTCGTGTTCATGGTCAGCAGCACGATGGACCAGAACCTGGCCAATACCCTCTTGCCGGCGCGCGTCGGCGCGGTGCTGGCCGCGGCGTTCGGCGGGCTCGGCACGCTGCTCGCCGCGATTGGCCTCTACGGCGTGATCGCGTTCTCGGTGGCGCGGCGGACGCGCGAAATCGGCGTGCGCATGGCGCTCGGCGCCAACCCGGCGGGCGTGCTCTCCATGGTGATGCGCCAGGGCTTCGTCATCGTCGTCATCGGGCTGGTCGCGGGTGCGGCGCTGGCCGCCGCCGCGGCCACGGCGCTACGCGGATTGCTCTATGGGATTACGCCCTTCGATCCCGTGGCCTGGGGCTTGGCGATTGCCGCCATGATCGCCGCCGCTGCGCTGGCCAACTTCTTGCCTGCACGCCGCGCGATGCGGATCGATCCCATGGCGGCGCTGCGGATGGACTAGCATTTCAAACTGCACGGCCAGCGCCGCCATGTCCGCGCGCACCGGCGCCGTGAAATCCCCCGGGTCATTGTCGGCGTAGGTGCGGAAGTCCTGGAAGTCCTTGCGATTGCGATAACCGGCCACCACGCCATCATCGACGACGATCAGCCGCCAGTGGACCGCGTCTTCCACCTAGGACGCCAGCAGCGGCGTCTTGCCGTCAGCCGTGATGAAGTCGACGAGCGAGTACAACGCCTCAGGCGAATCGGCGCGCATCACGCCGATGCCGCGAGAGCAGCCTTGAAGCTTCACGACCACTGGATGGCCTCCGAGCTGCGTCACCCTCTGATCCAGCAGGTGTCGCGCCGTGCTGTGCACCGAGTAGGTCCGCGGAATCGACAGCCCGGCTCGTTGGAAGATCAGGTTGGACGCTGAGGGGCTGAAGTAGCTCCCGTCGTCGTCGCGGTAGAACGTCGCCACGCCGGGGCCGTAGAGAAACTGCTCGACCCGATCGCCGTCATCGAGATCGCCGGACGGAAGAGCAGCGCGCCGGGTTGCAGCTGGCGCTCGTCGTCGAAGTCGAACCAGCGCGGATCGATCTGCACGTAGGCCACCCCGCGGGCTGCACACGCGGCGCGGAGCAACCGCGTCGTCGCTTCGGGCACGCCGTCATCCACGCAGTGGAACGTCATGCGGCTGGCGGCACGCGGCCGGCCTCGCCGAGCGGCGCGTAAACGAATGCCGTGATGGTGACCTTTTCACCCGTGGCAATCGCCGCGCCCTCGTGGAACGAGCTCTGGTCGGGAGCGCCGTTCGGGTAGTAGTTGAACCAGCTCACCAGCCGGCCGCGTTTCGCGCCCACCGCAACCGGTTCGGGCCAGCCGCGGGGAAATCGCGTCTCGCCGCCACTTTCGCAGTCGACCAGGTGCATGAGCGCGGTCAGCAGCAGACAGCTGCCCGCGATTTCATAGCAGTCGAGGTGTGGCGGATGGGCTTCGCCCGCCAGTAGCGGCGGAACCTGAACGTGCCGCCGTGGCGGATTTCCGCTTCGGCGAGGAAGTTGTCGGCGACGTAGAGGCGCGGCGAGTGTGAGATTTGTCTCAGGACCGGGCCAGCCATGCAGGAGCGAAGTATACTTTCCAACTCCGGAGGAGCCTGTATGTCTCGCACGTGGCGCTCGCTTTCCATCACCGCCGTGGTCGGTTTTGCGGCAGTTCTGACCCTCTCTGCCCAGCAGATGCCGCCGACGCCCGTTCGTGGCGCGTCCGACGGCGAAGGGCCGTTCGATCGGATGGTGATCCGCGGGGTCACCGTGATCGACGGCACCGGCGCGCCGCCGCGCGGCCCGATGGACATCGTGGTGCAGAACAATCGCATCACCGACGTCTCGAGCGTCGGCTTCCCGGGCGTGCCGATGAACGAGCGCGGGCGGCCCGCGAAGGGCACCAGGGAAATCGACGGCACCGGCCTGTACCTGATGCCGGGTTTTGTCGACGCGCACGTGCACTGCGGCGGCGGCCAGGCGCGCGACCCGGAATACGTCTACAAGCTGTGGCTCGCGCACGGCGTCACGACCGTCCGCGGCGTGCCGTGCGGATCGATGGACTGGGATCTCAACCAGCGTGAGCTGTCGGCCAAGAACCAGATCGTCGCGCCGCGCATCTTCTCCTATCACCGCCCCTTCAGCGGCGAAGGCTGGGACCGGTCACGCGGGCAGTCGCCGGAGTCGGCGCGCGAGTGGGTGCGCTTCGCGGCGAAGAAGGGTGTCGACGGCCTGAAGCTCGGCGCCTACGACCCGGAGATCATGGCGGCGCTGCTCGACGAGGCGAAGAAGCACAACCTCGGTTCCACCGCGCACCTCGATCAGATGGGGGTGGCCCGCATGAACGCGCGCGATGCCTCGCGCCTCGGCCTCGGCACCCTCACGCACTACTACGGCTTGTTTGAAGCGCTCCTCAAGGACAACGTCATCCAGCCGTTCCCGGTCAACCAGAACTACAACGACGAGCAGCATCGCTTCGGCCAGGTGGCGCGCCTCTGGGACAAGATCCACCCGCGCGGCAGCGAGCCGTGGAACGCGCTGATCAAGGAATGGGTCGATGCCAGGTTCACGATCGATCCGACCATGACCATCTACTCGGCGGGCCGCGATGTGATGCGCATGCGTGAAGCCGAGTGGCACGACAAGTACACGCTGCCCTCGCTGTGGGACTTCTACCAGCCGAATCGCAACGCGCACGGCGCCTACTGGTTCTACTGGACGACGGAAGACGAAATCCAGTGGAAGCGCTTCTACAACGTGTGGATGTCGTTCCTGAATGACTTCAAGAACGCCGGCGGGCGCGTCACCACCGGCTCCGATTCCGGATTCATCTACCAGACCTACGGGTTTGGCTACATCCTCGAGCTCGAGATGCTGCAGGAGGCGGGCTTCCACCCGCTCGAAGTGGTCCGCTCCGCGACCCTCAACGGCGCGCAGACCCTGCACGAGCCCAAGGGCAAGGCGATTGATTTCGGCATCATCCGTCCGGGCCTGCTCGCCGATATGGTGCTGGTCGATCAGAATCCGCTCGAGAACTTCAAGGTGTTGTATGCCACCGGCGCGGTGAAATTGAACGACACTAACGGCCGCGTCGAGCGCGTCGGCGGCGTCAAGTACACCATCAAGGACGGCATTGTCTACGACGCGAAGAAGCTGGCTGCTGATGCGGCGGCGATCGTCGAGCGCGCCAAGAGACGCACCACGACGTCGGCGGGACAGCAATAAACGATGAAAGTACTGTTGAAGATTGTTGCTGTCCTGGCCGTGCTGCTGCTGGTGGTGGCCGCGGCCGGCCTGGGCTACCTGTATTACGCCTTTCCGAACGTGCCCGTCACGGAGTATCGCATCGAGGCGACACCCGAGCGGCTGGCGCGCGGCAGGTATTTGGACGAGCACGTTGTTGGCTGCACCACGTGCCACACCGAGCGGGACTGGACGAAATTCTCCGGTCCCGTGAAGCCGGAGCGCCGGGGCGCCGGCGGTGAGACCTTCAACCTCGGACCGGCCGGGATGTTGTATTCCAGGAACATCACGCCCGCGGCGATTGCATCCTGGTCGGACGGGGAGCTGTTGCGCCCGGTCACTGCCGATGTTTCGCAAGACGGCACAGCGCTGTTCCCGCTGATGCCGTATCCTCACTATGGCTTCATGGCGGAGGACGATGTGCAAGCCGTGTTGGCGCACGTGCGAACGTTGCAGCCGATCGAGAACAACAGCATTCCGGCACGGGCGTTGAGCTTCCCGCTCAACCTGATCGTGCGGACCATGCCGGCCGCGCCGTCGCACCAGCAGCGGCCGTCGCCGCAGGACAAGCTCGCGTATGGCCGCTACATGACGCGGATTGCGCTCTGCTCCGACTGCCACACGCCGATCGACGACCGCGGCACGCCGCTGCCGGGGATGGATTTCGCCGGTGGCATGGAGTTCTACGAGACCGGCTACCGCGTGCGTTCGGCGAACATCACGCCGGATGCCGACACCGGCATCGGCACCTGGACGGAACAGCAGTTCATCGACAAGTTCAAGGCGTTTGAGACCACCGCGCCGGCGACGCTCAGCGACATCGAGCGGCGGCAGAACACCGTGATGCCCATTACCGCCTACGCCGGGATGACGCGCGAGGACCTCGCCGCCATCTACGCGTTCCTGCGGTCACAGAAGTCCGTCGTCAATCGCGTCAACCGTTTCCCCGACGCCAAATCCGCGCCATAAGAGCGACACATGTTCGAGTATCTGACCGGCATTTACAACATCACGCCCACCCCGTTCAAACCGGACGGCACGCTCGACGAGCCAAGTCTCCGCAAGCTGACCGAGTTCACGCGCGGCACGCGGGTCAACGGCATGACCATCCTCGGCGTGCTCGGCGAAGCCGACAAGCTGACCGAGAGCGAACGCGATCGCGTGACCGAGATCGTCATCGAGACCGCGGGCGCGAGCTTCCCGATCTGCGTCGGCACCACGCACGCCGGCACCGACGGCTGCATCGCCTACAGCCGGCGGGCGCAGCAACTGGGCGCTCGGGCGGTGATGGTGGCGCCGCCAAAACTCGCGCGCGCCAACGACGCGGCCCTCGAGCGTCACTACCTGGCGGTTGCCGAAGCCGTCGACATCCCGGTGGTGGTGCAGGATTTTCCGCCGGCGGTAGGCGGCATTACGATGGGCGTCGAGCTGATTGCGACGCTCGCCGCGGCGTCGCCCCGGCTCGCGTTCCTCAAGCTCGAGGACGATCCCGCGCCGATGAAGATCACGCAGATTCGCGCCATCTCCCGCGACGTGAAGATCTTCGGCGGCCTTGGCGGCATGATGTTCCTCGAGGAACTGCGGCACGGCGCCATCGGGACGATGACCGGGTTTGCGTTTCCCGAGATCCTGGTCGAGATTTTCACGAAGTTCATGGCCGGCGATCGCGACGGCGCCACCAACGTGTTCTACAAGTATCTGCCGATCATCCGCTTCGAGAACCAGCCGCGCATCAACCTGGCGCTGCGCAAGCACATCTATCACCTGCGGGGTGTGATCGCCTCGTCGCGGGTCCGTTCGCCCTTCACGCCGGTGGACGCGGACACGCTGAGCGATCTTGACGACATCCTGTCGCGCCTCTCGTTGTTGACGGCAAAGGTTTAAGAGCACACACATGGATCTCGGACTGAAGGGCAAGCGCGCGATCGTCATGGCGGCGAGTCGCGGATTGGGGTACGCCTCGGCGATGGGTCTCGCGCGCGAGGGTTGCCAGCTCGTGGTGTGCAGCCGCGATCAGCAGCGGATTGAGGCGGCCGCCGACACCATCCGCCGCGAGACCGGCGCGAAGGTGACGGCGCTCGTCGCCGACGTGAGCTCGGCGAGCGAGGCCGGGCGCCTGGTGGATACCGCCGTGGCCGAGTACGGCGGTCTCGAGATCGTCATTCACAACGCCGGCGGACCGCCCGCCGGTGAGACGCTGGCGATGACCGACGAGCAGTGGCAGAAGGCTTTCGAGCAGAACCTGCTCAGCTTCACGCGCATCGTCGGCGCCGCCGCGCCCGAAATGGAGAAGGCGAAGTATGGCCGCGTGCTGACCATTGCGTCCTCGTCCATCAAGCAGCCGATCCCCAACCTGGCGCTGTCGAATGCGCTGCGGGCCGGGGTGTGGGGCATCGCGAAAACCCTGTCGCGCGAGTTGGCGCCGAAGGGGATTCTCGTCAATGTGATCGCGCCGGGCCGAATCGACACCGAACGCATCGCTGAGTTGGATCAGGCGAATGCGCAAAAGGCGGGCAAATCGATCGATGATGTACGGAAGGCCTCGGTGGCGAGCATTCCGCTCGGCCGCCTGGGGCGGCCCGAAGAGTTGGCCAACCTTGTCGTCTTCTTGGCATCGCAGGCGGGCAGTTACATCACGGGCCAGGCGATTACGGTTGATGGTGCGGCTGGCAACGCTTTGTAGCCTCGTCCTGCTGCTGTCGGCAGCCTTGTCTGCGCAGGCGGTCGCGCCCGCGCCGGCTGCAACGCCGCGCCTGGAATTCTCTGAATTTCTCGCCAAACTGAGGGCGCTGGCGCTCGAGAAAGGCGTGAGCGCCGCCACCGTGGAGGCCGCGCTCGGCGGCCTCGAGCCGCTCGAAGTGGTGGTCGAGCGCGATCGCACGCAGGCGGAAACGGTCCTCACCATCGATCAATACCTGCAGCGCCGGTTGACGCGGAGTTTCGTGCGGACGGGGGTCGAGCAATCGCGCGTGCATCGCAAGTCGCTCGCGGCGATCAGCAAGAAGTACGGCACGTCGAGCAGGTTGATCGTCGCCATCTGGGGGATGGAGTCCAACTACGGCCGCTTCACGGGCACGCGTCCCATCGTGCAGGCGCTGGCGACGCTGGCGTGGGACGGCCGCCGCGGCGCGTTCTTCACCGCGGAGCTGATGAGCGCGTTGCAGATTCTCGACCAGGGTTACATCGAGCTCGATCGGATGAAGGGATCGTGGGCGGGTGCGATGGGGCAGACGCAGTTCATGCCGTCGAGCTACCTCGCGCACGCGCAGGACTACGACGGCGACGGCCGCCGCGACATCTGGACGACGCTGCCCGACGTGTTTGCGTCGATTGCGAATTACATGAAGGCGTATGGCTGGGTGAACGGGCAGGCGTGGGGCCGCGAGGTGAAGCTCCCGCGCGGCGGCTTTGCGCCGCTCGTGCAGGAGGTGGGTTTGCGGCAGAGTGGCTGCCGCGCCTCGCGCGAGATGTCGGTGCCGCTGCCCCTGGCCAGGTGGCAATCGCTCGGCGTGCGCACGGCCGCCGGGGCCGCGCTGCCGAAGGTCGATCGTGACGCGTCGCTCTTGAACGCGGGCTCGAAAACCTACCTGGTTTACGCCAATTACGACGCCCTGCTCGGCTACAACTGCGCGCACGCCTACGCCCTCGCCGTCGGCCTCCTCTCCGACCGGATCCCCGGCTAAATGTTGAATAGGTGCCAGCCCCCTCTTTTCAACATTTCCAGCAATTCGTAGCACGAAGTCTCCGAACGGCCACTCTCCGATTTCACTGGTCGTTCAGACGCGGGCGGACCGAGCAGATGATTCGGCTGACGCTGGCGGGATGCAGTCCTACCCAACGCCCAATTTCTGCAAGCGTGTACGCGTGGACCACATGGGCGCGCAACATCGCCGTATTCCGTGCCGCCTTTGACAGGAGCGCTGGTAGCAGCTGTTCGAGGGGCGGGCGGTAGAGAGCTCGGTAGGCCCGCGGAATCGCAGCCATGTACAGTGTTGCGCCGATGTGGGCGCGAACGCCATTCCTGCAGGCGTCGCTGCCGTAGACCACTCGCTCCAGCCATGCTTCGGCGTCTTCAAGCGACGGCGAATTCACGTAGCGCTCGAAGAGGGTCTGCGATTCGGACCTGGATGAAGCGGGGAAGGTTGAATCCAACCAGTCGAGGCACAAGTAGCCGGGCGCAACTTCCAATCCCGCGGTGGCTCGGTAGCTGCTCCACTTCCATTCTGCCGCCGTCTCGGCGAGACCGGCGGTGACTGGGTTCCGCAACACATAGGACATCACGACGCGCAGATACAAGCCCGTGTCCACGAGGATGGGTTTGAACCGTTCTCCGAAGACGTGACCAATGCGTCGGTGACGGCGATTGGAATACTTCGCGTACTCGCCATTGAGGTATCCCATGAACTCGGAAATGTTGGCGCGTGGAGTCTTGGCGACGCCATGGTAATGCGTGCCCAGACGGCATTCACCGAGCACTGGCACCTGGTAGCGTTCGCTCGCCTCGGCGAGGATCTTCACGAAGCGCCGGCGGTCGCCAGTGTCCTCGAAGATCGCTTGTTTTCGGTTACCACGAGCCATCACGTGGTAGATCCCGTTGCGTACGTATAGGCGCTGACCTCTGGGCATAGCGCCAGAACACATTCAACTTGGATGCCGATGTGTTTTGCGCGGAAACATTGCGTTTCGATCGTGCGTGCCGTTATGACGTCGCAGAATGTGAGGGGTTGTCGCGCCAAACGTGATGTAATTTTTTAGATGGGTGGCTTGGTGGCCATCGGGGCATCCGGGCTCGGTCGTTGGATCATCGGGGCGCGACTGTTGAAAGGCGGGGTCTGGCCCCTATTCAACACCCGTCAAATGTTGAAAAGCGGGGGCTGGCCCCAATTCAACATAAAATCAAGGCATGGAGACAAAGAAGCCGTCGGGTGCCGCGGTGGTCGCGGTGTTGTCTCTCGCTGTGGCCGCGATGGCCGCGGCGGTTTATTTCGGCGGGCACGGTCAGCTGCCGTTGGCCATGACCGGGACCGCGCTGTTCGTCATCCTAGGAGGCGTGGGCTTCGAGCTCGCGCGACGTCGCTCATGATGCTTCGTGTGATTGCGCCCGCGGCCGTTGCTGCCGCATTGATCGTGTCCGTTGCTTGCGGAGGGGCTGACAACGCCGCGCCCGCTCCGTCTACCGCTCCCGCACCCGCGGCGGCTCCCGCCACGACGCCGAAACCCGCCGCGACGCTGTCGTTGCTCGAACCGGTGGACGGCGCCATGAGCGGCCACATCGACACCTTCCGCTGGTCGCCCGTCGGCGGCGCCGACGGTTACGTAGTCAAGATCCAGGCCTCGGATGGCCGGGTGGTGTGGGAAAGCCAGCCCTTGACCGTGACCGAAACGAAGCTCCCGGCGACAGTGGCCCTCGAGCCCGAAGTGCACTCGTGGAGTGTGTCGGCGCGCAAGGGCACCGAGGTGCTCGCCACGTCGGCCACGCAGAAATTCACCATCACCCCATAGGGCCGCCGACTAAACCCCGATTAGACACCGACAGCGATAGACACACACATGACGAAGGATCTGCTGAAAGGCCTCAACGACCACCTCAAGCTCGAGTTCCGGGCGTCGCACGAATACCTCGCGATGTCGGTCTGGCTCGCGGAACACGATCTGCCGGGCTTCGCCACGTGGATGCGCAAGCAATCCGGCGATGAAACGCTGCACGCCAAGCGCATCATCGATCACCTCGTCGAGCGGGATCAGAAAGTGGTACTGCCCGCGATTGCGGCGCCGCCGATGCAGTGGAAAACCGCCGAAGACCTCTGCGCGCACGTGCTCAAGAACGAGCAGGACGTCACCGCCTCGATCAATCAGCTCTACACGATGGCCGAGAAGGCCAAGGATCGTCCCGCGGTGGTGATGCTCCAGTGGTTCGTGACGGAGCAGATGGAAGAAGAAGCCGCGGCGCGCGCGGTGCTGAGCCGCATCCGGCTCGCCGGCAATACCGGCGTCGGCCTGCTGATGATCGATCAGGAACTGGCGGGCGGATCGGTGCCCGGCATGCCCGCGTCGCCGACAGACGCCGCGCAGTAAGCACCGGCGGATGGACAGCCTGCGCGGGCCCTGGCCGTGGTACGTCGTCGGGCCGCTCGTCGGCGCCATGGTGCCGTTGTTGCTGCTGATCGGCAACCGCCTGTTCGGCGTGTCGAGCAACCTCCGTCATCTCTGCGCAATCACGGTGCCCTCCGGCATCGAGTACTTCTCCTACGACTGGAAGCGCGACGGCGGCTGGAACCTCGCGCTGCTGGCCGGCATCTTCACCGGCGGCCTGCTGAGCGCTCTTGCGATCGGCGTGCCGGTGCCTGACATTTCCGAATCCACGCGTACGGCGCTGGCCTCGCTCGGGATCACCGACGTGGCCGGCCTGGTACCGGCGTCGCTGATCAGCTGGGAAGCGCTCACGACCTGGCGCGGCGTCGTTCTGATTGTCGGCGGCGGCTTTGCGATTGGATTTGGCGCGGCGTGGGCGGGCGGCTGCTCGTCGGGCCACGCCATCAGCGGCCTCGCCGATCTGCAGCCGGCGTCGTTGATCGCGGTGATCGGGTTTTTCGCCGGCGGCCTGGCGGCCACGTGGCTGATCCTGCCGAGGCTGCTGGCATGAACGCGCGCGAGCTGCTGTGGTGTTACGCGCTCGGCACCATGTTCGGAGTGGTGCTCGTCCAGGGCGAGATCGTGTCGTGGTTCCGCATCTACGAGATGTTCCGGTTCGAAGCCTTCCATATGTATGGCGTCATTGGCAGCGCGCTCGCGGTGGCGGCATCGTCGCTGTGGCTGATCCGGCGAGCGAAGATGCGATCGTTCGAGGGCCAGCCGATTGCCGTGCCGCCCAAGACGATAGGCCATGGCGTGCGGTACATCGCCGGCGGGACGATCTTCGGCTTGGGCTGGGGCGTCACCGGGGCGTGCCCGGGGCCGCTCGTCGCGCAAATCGGCGCCGGCGCAAGCGTGATGATCGTGGCCGCTGGTTCGGCGTTGGCCGGAACGTGGACCTACGGCCTGCTTCGCTCGCGGCTGCCACATTGATCATGGCTGTACAGCAGTGGAATAGCGCGGATGGTCCTTTTTCCGAGTCCGCACTGCGTGCGAAGCTCGAGGCCATGGGGTATCGCGTGGCGAGATATGTCTACGAGCCGGGTACGGTGTTTCCCGATCACAAACATGGCGTCGACAAGATCGATGCGGTGGTGTCGGGCCGCTTCCGGCTGGTGGTCCGCGGCCATATGAAGGTGCTTGGCCCTGGTCAGTGGGTCGAAATTCCGAGCGGCACCGTGCACAACGCCGCGGTGATGGGCGACGAGCCGGTCGTGAGCCTGGATGCGGTGAGACTGTGAAGATTGCGATTTTCGGATCGGGCGGCGTGGGCGGCTACTTCGGCGCGAAGCTCGCGGCGGCGGGAGAGGACGTGACGTTTCTCGCGCGCGGCGCGCACCTCAAGGCGATGCAGGACGCCGGCCTGCACGTCGAGAGCCCGCAGGGCTCGTTCCACTTGCCAAAGGTCCAGGCCACCGATCGTACGCAAGCCGTGGGCCCGGTCGACGTCGTCCTCTTCACGGTGAAGATGTACGACGTGGATGTCTCGGCGGCCACGCTGCAACCGCTGATCGGCCCCGACACCGTGGTGATCACGCTGCAGAACGGCGTTGAAGCGATGGACATGGTGGCCAAGCACGTTGGCGCCGAACATGTCGCCGGCGGCGCGGCCTACATCGTGGTGGTCGTCGATCAACCCGGCCACCTGCGCCACACCACGGCGCAAAGCCTCGTGTTCGGCGAGCGCGATGGCCGCCGCTCCGATCGTCTCGTCGCATTTGAAGAAGCGGGCAAGCGCGCCGGGTTTGGCGCGAAGGCCAGTCCGCAGGTGGACGTGGACTTGTGGATCAAGTTCGTGCGCCTGTCGACGTGGAGCGGCATGACCTCGGTCACGCGCTCGCCGATGGGCGTGGTGCGCGAGGATCCGGCGCTGCTGGCGATGATGATGACGGCGATCGACGAGGTGATTGCCGTCGGCACCGCGCGCGGCATCACCTTCCCGGCCGACATCATCGAGAGCACGCTCGGGATGATCCAGAACTTTCCCGCCACCTCGAAGTCGTCCATGCTGGAAGATCTCGAGCGCGGCCGGCGGCTCGAGCTGCCGTGGCTGAGCGGCGGTGTGGTCCGGCTCGGGAACGAGGTCGGGGTCCAGGCGCCGACCCACCGGTTCATCACCACGGTCTTGACCCCCTTCGCCAGCGGCCAGAAGTAACTCGGATACGATTCTGGGTCTGCGGCAAAGTGTGATGGCAGATGACACGCAACTTCGCGAGCTGATGCGGGCGTATCAGTCGGGCCGGTTCGAGGCCTTCGACGATCTGTACGCCGCAATCGCGCCGGTGCTGCGGCGCTATCTGCTCTCGCACGTACGCGACGCGGCGAAGGCCGACGACCTCGTCCAGGAGACCTTTCTGCAGCTGCATCGCGCGCGTCACACCTACGATCCGGCATATCCGGTGATGCCGTGGGCGATGGCCATCGCGCGTCATGTGCAGCTGATGGATCGTCGCACGCTGTCGCGCCGGCCCTGGGCGCCCGATGACGTGACCGAAATGGACCTGCCGGTCAGGGGCGAAGCAGCGTCGTACGCGGAACGAAGCGATGTGCGCCGCGCCCTCGGGCACGTGGCCCCGTCGCGCCGCGCGGCCGTGATTCAACATCACGTGCTGGGATTGAGCTTCAAGGAAATTGCCGCCCGCACCGGCATCGCGGAAACGGCGGCCAAGTTGCGATCGAGCCGCGGCATGTCGCAATTGCGCGCGCTGTTGAAAGGGCACGGCACCAAGTGACCGGCGTCCCCGCCGAGCTGCGATCGCGCATCCAGGCGGAGTTTGCGGTGGTTCGTCCGCTGCCGTCGCCGTGGGCGCGTGCGTTGTGGTGCGCACCCTTTGCCGCGCTCGCCTTGCTGGCGGCGCCGGCGTTTTTCAACGTGCGCACCGATGCGGGGCAACTGGGCTGGCTCGGCGGCTGGGGCGCGTCGTTCTTACAAGTGGCGCTCGGTTTCGTGCTGATTGCCGCCGCGCTGCGCGAATCCGTTCCAGGACGATCGTGGAGTGCCGGCGCGATCGGACTGTGGCTGGTGATCCCGACCGCGCTCACGATGGCCGTGACCCTCGCCAGCTGGGAGGCCAGCCCCGTGATGCTGCGGCGCGGATGGTGGACGGTGTGGCTGGTGTGTATCAGCGGCTCGGCGGCGACGGCGCTGCCGGTGGTGGCACTGGCGGGCGTGCTGGTTGCGCGCGCTTACCCGACGCGTCCAGCAATTGCCGGCTTACTGCTCGGCATCGGCGCCGGTGTGATGGCGGATGCTGGCTGGCGGATGTTCTGCCACTTCAGCGAGCCCGCGCACGTGTTGTCCGCGCATCTTGGCGGCGTGGCCGTCGCGGCGATCGCCGGATGGCGGCTCGCCATCACGCTAGGAAAACCCTTTCGATAAACCAGTAGACGCCCGCGAGAATCACCGCGGCCGATCCACCCATTGCTGACATGCGCGCCGCCGCGGGGCTGCGCTGCCTGATCAGCATCAAGCTGCCGGCCACCACCGCGACGATCAGCAGCTGCCCGATCTCGACGCCCACGTTGAACGCGAAGAGCGACCACGCGAGCGCGGCCTGCGGCAGGCCGAATTCCTTGAGCACGTAGGCAAACCCGAAGCCGTGAATCAACCCGAATCCCGCCGCCAGCCACGCGCGAATATCGGCCACAGATGGCACAGCTGCCGCAGGCTCGTCTTGAGCGGTTCTGGTCGCGCGTAACACCAGCAGGTTGTCCGCGCCAACGACCACGATGGTGAGGGCGATCAATGGCTCGATGAAATACGACGGCGGCGACAGGAGGTCGAGCGCCGCGAGCGAGAGCGTGATGCTGTGGCCGATCGTGAAAGCGGTGACGATCAGCGCCAGCCTTGCCAGGGTGCCGCCGAGCAACAGCAGGCCGATCAGGAACAGGATGTGATCGGGGCCGATCATGATGTGCGCGATGCCCGAGAGCACGAACGTGCGAATCACGGCGAGCCGGCCCTGCGTGCTGCCGGCGAAGTACTCGACGTTCTGTTTCGTGGCGTCGAGGATCGCCTGGAGCCGGATCGCGTCGTTCTCGTAGAGATTGATAAAGGTCTGGTGGATCGGATCGTACGGAAATACATAGGCCCGGATCGCGACGTGCCCCGGTGAGCGGTCCTCCACGGTGAACGCCAATCGCACGCTTTGCCGTTCAGGAACAACGTCGATGGCGCCCCAGGCGATCGCCACCGGCCGTCCGTCGAACACGAGTGTGATCCTCGGCGCCAGCAGCGCCACCAGCGCGTCGCGATACTTCGCGGCCACGGCTGGATCGAGCAGCGAGTCGGCCTGGGTGAGGCCGAGATCGTGCGCGGCATCGAGATCGTGCACCACCAGCGTCCCCGTGACGCCACCGCTGGCCAGCCGCAGATCGAGATAACTGAATGGGGCCGGGTGGGCGTTGGCGGGTGCGGACCAGAGCAGGAGCGCCACGACCCACGTGGCGCGGCCAATCGCGCGCATCAGGACGGCCGTTCCGCCCGTGCCCTGATCGCGCGCGACCAGGTGATGCGCAGGATCGCGCTGCCGGGAAAGATGATTCGCCAGTACGGCGTGAACCGGCGCAGTGCGGTTCGGTCGGTGGCAAACACCCGCGTCTCCGTGACCAGCCTCGAGGTGCCCCCGCCGGCATCCTCCACGCGGAAATTCATCGTCGCCGTGGCGAGCCCGGGCATCGTGAGCCGTTTGAACTCGTCGGGGCCGAAACGCTCCGGCCGCCGCGCGCGCGGCGGCGCGACGACGATGGTGCCGATGACCACCTCGTGCGGCGGCCGATCCTGCAGCAGCAGGAAGCCGGATCTGGTGGCGACGTCGAGAATCGCCTGGCTTCCCGGCGCGTTCATGATGCTCTCCGGGCCGGGTTGTCCGAAGCGCCTGATCCATGTGAACGCCTGGAAGAGCGCAATCTCGTCCGCCGAGACGGTGCGGATGGCCTCGAAGACCCGGGCGGGCGGTGCGGAAATCGCCGCCGCGTGCTGCTCGCGAAACTGAAACGCGGGCATGAACTCGTCGATGCCGTTGCGCGCGCTGCTGGTTTGCGTGCGCGGCATGCTCCACGAAATGGCCCACGCCGCCGCGGCGCCGATCAGGAACATGACCGCCGCATGCCGGCGTTTGCCGCGATGTACGCGACGAAGCGGGCGGATGATCCCCACCGCGCCGACGAGCGCGAAGATCACCGAGGTGTAGAACGCGATCGACCAGAGCCAGTCGGTCAGGTTAGAGGCCCTCCACGGCCACGATCTGCATCGTTGCGGCGCCGGCGCGCACCTTCCGCGCGGCGGTGTACTCCGGCCCGTTGTAAAAGGCCTGGGCCGCCTCGTAGCTCGGAAATTCGATGACCACCACGCGCGCCGGGGCTTTCTGGCCCTCGAGTGTCAGGCTGCGCCCACCTCGCGTGAGGAATTTGCCCCCATAGTGCTCGATGATCGGCGGCGTCAGTTTCGCGTAGCCGGCGTATTGATCGGGGTTGGTCACGTCTGATTGCACCAGTACATACGCCTTCTTCGCCGGAACGGATTGCGCCCAGGCGCCGCCCACCGCCGCGCCGCCAATCGCCACACCGATCACCATGCTCTTCCAGCTCATATCAACCCCTTCCGAGCACCAGGCGGCTCGTCGCCCAAATCCAGGACAGGCAGATCACCGACGTCAGGACGACGTCGCTCGGCCAATGCGCGCCCAGCGCGACGCGAGCGGCGCAGCCGAGCGCGAGCATGATCGATGCAATCGCGAAGATCGGCCAGCGCCCGGGCGCCTTCCTTCGCAGGTATGCGAGCACGGCGACGGCGCCAAAGGTGACCGCGAAGAAGGTGATCGTGGTCGACGGGAACGTAAAGCCGCTCGGATTACCGACCACCGCGATCAGTTCGCGCGACGGCCGCGGCCGCGCGAAGAGCGCCTTGGTCGATTCCGCCCCGTATTGCTCGAGGGCGAGAAAGCCGCCGGCAATCAGCAGGCCGCGCCACCCGGCGACCACGAATGCGAGCACCAGCGCGACGACCATCACGTAGTACTTGGCGGGCGCCGGGGCGAGCCGGCTGATCGGCGTGGCCCACCACCCCGGGTTCGGTGTGGCCGCCTGGAGGGCGCGGGCCACGTCCACATCACCCGCGAAGTACGGCTCCATCCAGACGCCGATGCCAATCAAGACGGTGACGATGGCAGCAAGCAGGAAAGGGAAGAGAGGCGATTTCATCTGCGCATCACTGTACCGCAGCCGCCGTCTTGAATGCCGCAAACAGGCCGGCGAGATCCTTCGTCTTGATCAGCGCGTAGACCACGCGCCGGCCTTCGCCGTAGACGAGCGCGCGTGCGCGGCGCTGCTCGATGAACGTGAGCGTGCCCTCCGGATTCGACAGCAACGCCTCCTCGGTCAGCCGCGCGATGGCGCGCTCCTGGGTGATCGTCCCATCGAGGTACTGACGAGCGACGTCGGTGACCACGGGAAGCAGCTCGACCAACCCGGCGTCGACGTCGATGAGCGTCGGCGCGAGCGCGGGTGGCAAGCTGGCCTGGGGCAGCATGCGATCGCGGAGGAGCGTCTCGCGCTGCCGGCGCGTGAGGATCACGTCGGCGGCGACTTCGGCGGCGCCTTCGGTCATCAAGAGATGAGGGCCGAATCCCGGCGTCAGCCGCAGTTCGAGCCAGCTCCGTCTGTTCGACAGCTCGCCGATCCACACGTGCTGCGAGTGGTGGCCGCCAAAGCCCTCGTGACACACCAGTCGCATCGCTCTCATCACATCAATCGGGCCGTTGCTGATCTCGATCTCGCTGCCGCGACCACCGTTGGAGCGCGCGAAGCCGTCCCACGCGGGATTGTCGCGGAAGACCAGGTGGGCGCCTTCGTCCAACAGGAGCGGGACAACGGCGTTGGTCGCCTCCATGCATGCTCTCAGCGCCTCGGTCAGCACATCCTCGCGACGATCGGCCGGCACAAGGGTGTCGCGCCGCAGCTTGGCGACACGTTCGTGAAGCGGCCGATCGCCCGGCAGCAACTGATTCAAGGCCGCATGCACACGCGCGGTGATTGTGCTGTCGAACGGCGGCAGCGTGACTCCGAACTCGTCGCGAGCCTGTTCGTCGATGGTGGCCGCGCGTCCAAACTGCCGCTCCGCCGCAAACCGCAGTGCCCTGAGTTGTCCCGCCAGGTATTGCCCGCGCGCGAATTCCTGCGCTGACGAGAGGCCCGATTGCGCGAGCGCGAGTTGCCGGTCGAGGGCGCTGATCTCCTCCACCAGCTGAGCTACCGGGACGCGCGGACCTGGCCGCCATGACGCGGGCCCGCGCCAGTCCTCCACGAGCGAGGGATCGTGCTGGGCCAGCTTCAGCGTCGTGCGGACGTAACCTTCGGCAATCGAATCAAAGGTCGGCCGCGCCGGCCCGCACGAGAGGGCCGGCAGCAACGCCGCCAGGCAGAGCGCAAAACGAATTGACATCCGCTGGTGAGTGAGGCTGAATGCATATTCCATCACACAAGCAAGGCTCCGCCTGAGGAGGGCACATGCGTCGGGTTGTCATCACTCTTTGCGCGTTGGTCGCAGTCGCCGGTTGTAACCAATCGTCTGCGCCGCCGCCGGCGTCCACCGCACCGGCCGCTGCCAAGCTCGGGATTCGCCCCGCGGGCGACACCGAGATTCAACCCGACATGAGCCAGGTGCCGCCGGAGCTGCAGAAGGTCTACGCGCACATCGACGAGAACATCGATGCGCACGTCGAGCACCTGCAGAAGTGGATTCGCCAGCCGAGCATCTCGAACTCCGGCGAAGGCATTCCGGAATCCGCCGAGATGGTGAAGGGCTTCTTCGACGAGCTCGGCTGCCAGCAGACGCGCGTGTTCGACGTCGGCGTCACCGAATACGGCTCACCCGGCAATCCCGTTGTCTATGCGAAGTGCGACGAAGGCGCCGAGAAGACGCTGCTGATCTACTGGATGTACGACACCATGCCGGTGACGCAGCCCGACGCGTGGACCTACCCGCCCTTCGAAGCGCGCCTCGTCGAGCAGGCGCCGTACAAGAAAGTGCTGATCGGCCGCGGCGCGACCAACTCCAAGGGGCCGCAGATGTCGCAGCTGAATGCGCTGCGCGCCATCAAGGCCGTGCACGGCAAGCTGCCGGTCAACGTGATCTTCGTCGCCGAAGGCGATGAGGAGCGCATGGACATTGGCCTGCGCAAGTTCGTCAAGGACCATTCCGACCTGTTGGCCGGAGCCGACGCGATGCTGCTCTTCGGCGGCCAGTCGCCCAGCGGCGGCGGCAGTTACGGCGCCGGTTCCGAAGGCTGTGTCTACGTCGAGCTGACGACGAGCGGCAAGTCGTGGGGCCGCGGTCCGATCCAGTCGGACATCCACGGCTCGAACAAGCGCAGCGTCGACAGCCCGGCGTGGCGCCACATCAAGATGCTCGCGTCGCTGGTGTCGGATGACGGCAACACGCCGCTGATCGAAGGTTTCTACGAGGGCATGCTGCCGATCGAGAAGTTTCATGAGACGGAGCTGCGGACGGCGGCGGAACGCACCGATCTGAAGGTGGCCGCCGAAAACGTCGGCGTCGGCCGTTTCATCTCGGAGGATCCGTTCACGATGCTCAAGATGCAGCGCTACGGCACGTCGTTCAATCTCGACGGCATCTGGGGCGGCAACATGTATGCGGGCGGCGCCGGCGCCATTCTGCCGAACAAGGTCACCTCGAAGCACAACTTCCGCTACGTGCCCAACATGACCGGCCCGGGCATCGTCAAGAAGCTGCGCGCGCAGCTGGATAAGAACGGCTACAAGGACGTCGAAGTGAAAATGATCGGCGACGTGCCGTGGGCGAAGATGAGCGCCGACTCGGACCTCGGCCGCGCCATGCAGCGCACTTTTGAAGTGATGAACATCCCGCACGGCGAGCCGCGCAAGGAATGGTCGATCGGCGGCGGCGGCGCGGGTGCCGGCGGCTATTGGCCCGCCTACATGTTCGGCAACGGCGAAGTGGGCGAGAAGATCTCCAGCTTCAAGGGTGTGCCGATCGTCGGCGGCGGCGCCGGCGCCGGCGGCCGCGCGCACGCGGCGAATGAGTACTATGTGATCGAAGGCGCCGGGAAAGTGTACGGCATGGCCGGCGCGGAGAAGGCCGTGGCGACGCTGGTGTATGCGTGGGCCGGCAAGGTGCCCCCGGCGCCCGCGAAACCGGCGCCGGCGAAAACGAACTAACGGTTGCTGCGTTCCATTCGATGATCGGCGTTCACGACCTGGCCAAGGAATATCACGTCGGCGATCACGTGGTGCATGCCCTGCGCGGCGTCACCATGTCGATCGCCGCGGCCGAGTTCGTCACGGTCGTCGGACCGTCGGGCTCCGGCAAGTCCACCTTCATGCACATCCTCGGCTGCCTCGACCGGCCGACGAGCGGCCGTTACGTGCTGAACGGACGCGACGTGTCGACGTTGCCGGCCGACGAGCTCGCCCGGGTTCGTAACGAGACGATCGGCTTCGTGTTTCAGGGCTTCAACCTGCTGGCGCGCACGTCCGCGGTTGAGAACGTGGAGCTGCCGCTGCTCTATACGCGCAAGGGGGTCGTGAAGGCCTCCGAGCGCCGCGATCGCGCGATGGCCGCGCTCGAGGCGGTGGGCCTCACCGATCGGGCCGAGCATCATCCCAATCAGTTGTCGGGCGGACAGCAACAGCGCGTCGCCATTGCGCGAGCCCTGGTGACGCAGCCGTCGTTACTGCTCGCCGACGAGCCGACCGGCAATCTTGATTCGTCGACGAGTCATGAAGTCATGGAGATCTTTGCGAGCCTCAGGGAAAAGCGGGGCATCACCATCGTGCTAATCACGCATGAGCGCGAGATCGCCGCCTACGGGACTCGCACCGTGGATTTCAAGGACGGGCTAATCGTTTCGGATCGACCGAACCCATTCGACTCGCGTTCCGTCCGCTTTGCGGACGAAACGCTCGCTCAGGGTGGGGTGCCTTGAAATGAAGAGACCCCTCAGGCA
>Ga0190265_10000841_pt1 | contig 20401 bp, 18 predicted proteins | sample Popmic124T_FD_133135 | JGI IMG/M metagenome (GOLD analysis project Ga0190265, IMG submission 133135) | Populus adjacent soil microbial communities from riparian zone of Indian Creek, Utah, USA - 124 T | ecosystem: Environmental > Terrestrial > Soil > Riparian zone | place: USA: Utah | collected...
CCTGGAGCACGTCGAACCGGCCGATGAGGAGGGCGGCCACGACCAACGCCGGGAACGCCAGCAGTGAGTCGATGACGATCGCCAACGCCCGATCGACCCAGCCCTTGAAGTAGCCGGCGATCATGCCGAGTGAGCCGCCGAGGACGAGTCCGCCGACGATGCTGACCGAGGCAAGCGTGATCTAGAGCTTCGCCCCGTAGACGCACCGAGCGAACACGTCCTTGCCCAACTTGTCGCTGCCGAACCAGAAATCGGCGCTCGGGCCGATGCGGTACCGCCCGGCACCCTCGACACGTTGGTTCTCGCCGCGGACCCACGGCAGCCGCGATGCCATGTAGGCGTGGAACGTGGCGACGACGAGCCAGGCGATTCCGAACCAGAGGCCGAGTGGCAACCTGCGCCGTGTCCGGCCGTCGTCGACCGTGACCGCCGCCTCGGGTACGACCGACGGAGCTGCCAGTAGATCAGTCACTGTTCCACCATCATCCGAGTTGCCTCATGTGGCGGATGCGGGGGTCGATCACCGCGTAGAGCAGGTCGACGAGGAGGTTGGCGATCACCACGCCGACGACGAGCACGGCCGTGATGGCCTGGATGATCAAGATGTCGTTGCCCTGGATCGCGAACACGAGTCGTTCGCCGATGCCCTTGGGCCCGAAGAACGTCTCGCTGATCACGGCGCCACCGATGAGCGCCGACGTCTGCAGCGCCACACTCGTGACGAGTGACAGCACCGACGCCCGCAGGGCGTGGACCCAGAGCACCCGCCCCGGCGAGACCCCTTTGGCCTTGGCCAGCATGATGAAGTCGCTCTGGAGCGTGAGGTTCATGTCGGCTCGCAAGAAGCGGCTCCAGACCGAGCCCAGACCGAGTCCGAGCGTGAGCGCCGGGACGAAGAAGTTCTTGAAGTGGCCGATCGGGCTGTCCCACGGCGCGACGTAGTTGGACGCGCCGACGGTGGGGAAGTAGCCGAAGCGCACGACGACGAGGTACAGCAGGGCGACACCGACGACCACCGGCGGCATCGAGATCACCCCGAACGAACTGACGCTCGCGATGCGGTCGAACGGCCCGTCTCGTCGGTAGGCGCTGTAGACACCGATGGGCACCGCCAGCAAGAGGCCGATCACGATCGCCCAGAAGGCGATGAACAGCGTCGCCGGGAGGCGCTGCTTGAACATGTCGATGCCCTCTTGGCTCTGCAGGTACGACCGACCGAGATCGCCCGTCACGAAGTCGCCGAGCCAGTAGACGTATTGCTGCACGAGGGGCTTGTCGAGGTATGGGTAGTCCTGCCTGACCTCCTCGATCTGCGCCTCACCCACAGCGCCGCCCGCGAGATCGCGGACGGGATCGCGGCTGCCGATGCGCGTGAAGACCATCACCACGAAGGTGACGATCACGAAGACGATCAGGAACTGGAAAAGGCGCTGGAGTACGTACCGCATGGTCGGTCAACGAGGTGGGGCCCGCCACGGGCGGACCCCACCTCGATTCGTGTCATTCGGCGAGGAACACCGCGGTCAACCACACCTGGCCCGGGAAGCCCGCACCATCGCGGGCGAAGCCATCCCCATCGGGGAGCGGCGTGCGACCGATGTTCTGCACCGCGGGGTCATGGATGACACCCCACTGGGTGAAGTCGGAAACGATGATGTAGCACTGATCGGCGAAGCGCCGGTTGATGTCCTCGGCGATGCCGCGGCGGACGTCGACGTCGGCTTCACTCCTCGCCGCCTCGAGCAGCGCGTCGAGCTCCGGGTCCTTCAGGCGACCGAAGTTCAGCGCCAGGCCACCGTCGTCGGTCGCGGCCGAGCTGTGCCACCAGAAGTACTGCTGGTCGACGAAGAACCCGGCGTGGTTGCGCCAGCCGAAGGCGCCGAACAGCGGATCGCCGAACAGGGCGTTGTTGATCAGCGTCGACTGCTCGATCTGGTTGATCGAGATGTCGACTCCGATCGCGCCCCACGCGTCGGCGATGAACTGGGCTCGCGTGAGGTTCGACGCGGTAGGAGTGGTCGAGTAGTTGATCGTGATCGGACCGTTGGCCGCCTCGTACGCGTCGATCGCCGCTGTCGCGGCCTCGGGGTCGTACTCGGGCCCGCCGTTGTCGGCGAGGTAGCCCTCCTGGCCGGGCGAGAACGGCGCGTTGGCCGGTTCGCCGTAGCCCGAGTTGGCAACGTCGATGTAGTCGACCTTGTCGATGGCCTGCTGGAGCGCGCACCGCACGTCGCGGTTGTCGAGTGGCGGGATGGTGAGGTGCAGCAGCCAGTAGTTCGTCTCGGCGAACTGGGCCTGTAGCACCATCGGGAAGTCGGGATTGTCGACGTAGTCGACGATCACGTTGTTGTCGGACGTGGCGATCATGTCGACATCACCGGACTCGAGTGCCTGAGCACGCACCTGCGAGTCGACGATCACGCGGAACTCGATCTCGTCGAGGTACGGCAACTGGTTGCCGTTCTCGTCGGTCCGCCAGTAGTCGGGGTTCTTGGTGACGATCAGGCGGTCGCCGGGCGCATAGCTCTGGAACAGGAACGGACCCGTTCCGACGGCGTCGGTCGGCTGCGCCGTGCCGGCGTCGACGGCCGCGAGCCACGTCGGCGAGGCGATGAGGCCGGCCTGACCATTGAGGTAGATCGGGAACGTCGGCCACGGGATCGGCTGCTCGGGATCGCCGTTGAAGCCGGTGAACAGCGTGAACGTGAAGTCGTCGACCTTCTCGAACAGGATCTGCGGATTGTCCGGGTCTGGGCCGGGGTCGGCGAGGTTGCGAGCGACGTCCTTCACGGCGGCGCCGATGAGCAGGCTGCGGAAGCTGCGGTTGATGTTGTCCATCACGGCGTCAGCGTCGAGCGGCGTCCCGTCGTGGAACGTGATGCCCTCGCGAACCTTGATCGTGAAGGCGGTCGAGTCCTCGTTCGCCGTGATGCTCTCGGCGAGGTAGGGCGCCACCTCGAGCTCGTCGTTCACTGTGAACAGCGGGTCGTAGAACGCGCGGACGCGCATCTGGCAGTACGAGTCGCACTGGACGTTGGCGGGCGTCCACGGGTTGGCCGCCTCGGCCTCGCCGGCGACGACCAGCCTGCCACCGATCACCGGGTCGAACTCCGACTCCGGTGGTTCGGTCACCACGGGTGCCGGCGCCTCGGTCGTGTCGGACTCTGGCGTCGTCACGTCGGCCGTGTCCTCGGTCGCGCCGTCGTCGGGCGGCGTGGTCTCTTCAACCTCTGGCTCGGTGTCGTCGCTCTCGACCGCCTCGTCATCCTTCTTGTCGCCACATGCCGCGGCGACGAGTGAGAACGACACCAACGCCGCGGCGATGTAGCGACCTGCCCGGCGCCGGTGTGTGGTTGGACGTACGTGCATCCGTGTGCTCCCCCATCTGTCTGGTGTCGCCGTCTGGTCTGCCCCAGTGCCTTCCGCCGTGTGACGGCAGTCACGGCACGGCACGCGGTCACCATAGCCAGCGTGCTCGCCCGGAGCCGTACACGGAGCGTCATCGTCACCCGATCGTCGCTCGGCCCCCCCCAGACCAGTCGCCGGGCCATGACGCGGGCGGTACGTTGGCTCGCATGCCCGACCGCATGCTGGCGACGTGCCGTGTCGGCTCGCGCATGAAGCTCTCCGAACACGATCCGAGTGAGACGTTCGGTTGGGACAAGGAGACCGCCAAGCTGCAACTCGCCGAGGAGCTCATGGTGTTGTCGGATCTTCAGACCCGGCTGTTCGCTGCCAAGCGCGATGCGGTTCTCGTGGTGCTGCAGGCGATGGATGCCGGTGGCAAGGACGGTGTGCTCCGCTCGTTGTTCACCGGCCTCAACCCGGCGGGTGTCCACGTGAGCTCGTTCGGGGTGCCATCGCAGGAGGAGCGATCCCACGACTACCTCTGGCGGATCCATCACCGTTGCCCGGCGAAGGGCGTGATCGGGATCTTCAACCGCAGCCACTACGAAGACGTCGTCGTCGTACGCGTCAAGGCGCTCGTGGCGGCGACGACCTGGAAGAAGCGCTTCGGCCACATCGTCGACTTCGAGCGGATGCTGACCGACGAGGGCACGCACGTCGTGAAGCTGTTCCTCAACATCTCGAACGAAGAGCAACGCAAGCGGTTGCAGGACCGCGTCGACAGCCCGGACGAGCGCTGGAAGTTCCGCCGCGGCGACCTCGACGACCGAGCGCTGTGGGACGACTTCATGAAGGCGTATGCCGATGCCATGACGAAAACCTCGACCGACTCGGCGCCGTGGTACGTGGTGCCAGCCGACCGGAAGTGGGTTCGCAACCTTGTCGTCGCGCGGATCCTGCGTGACGTGCTCGAGCGCATCGATCCGCAGTTCCCCGAGCCCGAAGACGACATCGAGGGACTGGTCGTCGCCTAGGTACAGTCGCAACCGATGCCGGTCGTCGTCCCGCTCACGTTGCGCGAAGCAATCGCCGCCCTCGCGGAGCATCCCGACGCGATGGTGCTCGCCGGCGGCACCGATGCGCTGGTCGAGATCAACGAGGGCCACCGGGCGATCGCGAGCGGCGCGTCGTCGCCATTCGTCGTCGCCGTCGACCGTGTCGCCGAGCTCCGATCGTGGACGATCGATCCGGCCTCGCGCACGATCACGATCGGTGCGGGTGTCACCTACGACGAGCTGATGGACGACCCCCTGGCGACGCTGCTTCCGGCACTTGCCGAGGCGTCACGGACCGTCGGGTCGCCGCAGATCCGCATCGCCGGGACGCTCGGGGGGAACCTCGCCACGTGCTCACCCGCCGGCGACGCCCTCCCCGTGCTGTCGGCGCTCGACGCCGTGATCCAGCTCACCGGACCGAGCGGCGACCGCACGATGGCGGTGCACGACTTCATGGTCGGCGTCAAGCGCACCGCGCTCGCGGCGGGCGAGCTGATCACCTCGGTGACGTTGCCGTTGCTCGACGGTTGGCAGGGATACTCGAAGGTCGGGGTGCGGAACGCGATGGTGATCGCCACCGCGAGCGCGTGTCTCGCCGTCGACGCGCCGGCGCGTTCGGTTCGGCTGGCGCTCGGCTCCGTCGGTCCCACGATCATCCGCGCGACGGAGGCGGAGTCGTTCGCTGCCGAGGCCGTCGACTGGGACCACACCGCGATGTCCGACGACGACGTCCGCCGCTTCGGCGAACTGGCCGGTGCCGCCAGCCGGCCGATCGACGACCACCGTTCCACGGCGGTGTACCGCCGTCACGCGATCGGCGTGATGGCAGCCCGCCTCGTGCGTCGGGCGGTTCCTGGCGGCGGGTCATGAACGAGCAGTACACACTGCACGTCAACGGCGTCGACCGCGCCGTCACCGACGCCTGGCTGGGCGAGAACCTGCTCTACGTGTTGCGTGAACGGCTCGGCCTCCTGGCTGCCAAGGGGGCATGCGAACAAGGCGAGTGCGGGTCGTGCAGCGTGCTGGTCGACGATCGCCTCGTGTGCTCGTGCCTCGTTCTCGCGGCGAGCGCCGTGGGACGCCGGATCCTCACCGTCGAAGGGCTCGCCGAGCGCGGCGCGCCGAGCGACGTGCAGCAGGCATTCGTCGACACCGGCGCGGTGCAGTGCGGGTTCTGCACGCCGGGACTGATCGTCGCCGCCCATGCCTTGCTCGATCGCAGCCCCGACCCGTCGGATCTCGAGATCCGCGAGGAGCTCTCGGGCAACGTGTGCCGGTGCACCGGGTACGGCCGGATCATCGAGGCCGTTCAGCGCGTCGCGGTCGCCCGTCGGGAAACACCTCAGGAGCCGTCGTGAGCACCGTCGAGACGGTCGAGACCCGCGTCGAGGGCCGCGCCCGCGACGGCGTCATCGGCACGTCGCCGGTGCGCCCGGACGGCATTGCCAAGGTGCAGGGGTCGTTCGCGTTCTCGTCCGACCTGTCGGCCGAGGGTTGCCTGTGGGGGGCGACGCTGCGGTCGCCTCACCCATACGCCCGCATCGTGCGCATCGACGCCGGGCCGGCGTGGCGGATCAGCGGGGTCGAGGCGGTGATCACCGCCGACGACGTGCCGGGACGCCTCACGTACGGCCTGATCAGCCAGGACCAGCCGGTCTTCGCCAGCGGCCATGTGCGGTACGTCGGCGAGCCCGTTGCGGCCGTCGCCGCCGACCATCCCGAGACCTGCCGACGGGCGCTGGCCGCGATCGTCGTCGAGTACGAGGTGCTCGATCCGCTGCTCGACCCGGAGGTCGCGGTGGCCGGCACCCGCGACCCGATCCATCCAGATGGCAACGTGCTACGGCACCAACGGATCATCTGCGGTGACGTCGACGCCACGGGGCCGATCGTCGTCGAGGGCACGTACGAAATCGGGATGCAGGACCAGGCATTCCTCGGGCTCGAGGCCGCGCTCGCGATCCCCGATCCGGGCGGCGGCGGGGTCGAGCTCCACATCGCGACCCAATGGCTGCACGAAGACCGCAAGCAGATCGCGGCCTGCCTCGGGCTGCCCGAGACCCACGTCAGGTTGGTGCTCGGAGGAGTCGGCGGGGCGTTCGGCGCCCGCGAGGACATCTCGTTGCAAGTGCACACATGCTTGCTCGCATTGCGGCTGTCACGACCCGTACGGATGCAGTACAGCCGCGCCGAGAGCTTCCTCGGTCACGTCCACCGCCACCCGGCGACGGTGTGGATGCGGCACCACGCCACCGACGACGGCGTGATCGTGAAGGTCGAGGCGAGGTACGTGTTCGACGGTGGCGCCTACGCGTCGACGTCGTCAGCCGTACTGCTCAACGCGATCACCCACACGCAGGGCCCGTACCGCTGTCCCAACGCCGTCGTCGACGGGTGGGCCGTGCGCACGAACCACCTGCCGTGCGGCGCGATGCGCGGGTTCGGTGTCGTACAGGCGTGCTTCGCCCACGAGAGCCAGCTCGACCGGCTCGCCGAGGCGAGTGGTCTCGATCCGGTCGAGGTCCGGCTGCGCAACGCGATCCACACCGGCGACGTGCTGATCACCGGTCAGGTACTCGAGAGCGTGGCGCCCGTCGCGCGATGCATCCGCGAGACGGCCGAGCTCCCGCTGCCCGACGAACCGATCGGCGGTCACGACCGCGACGTGATGCGGCTGCCAGGCGGCGCCGGGCGAACGGCCGACACCGGTCACATCCGGCGTGGCATCGGCTGGGGCGTGGCGATGAAGAACCTCATGTACTCGGAGGGCTTCGACGACTACTCGACAGCACGATGCCGCCTGGCCGACGGCCGGGCGACGATCAAGTTCGCCACGGCTGAAGTCGGCCAGGGCTTCGTGACGATCGCCGTCCAGATCGCCCGCACGATCCTCGGCGTCGACGACGTCGCGATCGACGTGATCGACACCGCGATCGGGTCCGCCGGCTCGACGTCGGCGTCGCGCCAGACGTGGATGAGTGGGGGCGCGGTCGATGCCGCCTGCCGCGCCGCGCGCGAGCGGCTGTTCGAGCACGTCGGGTCGGTGCACGGCGTCGATCCGCTGCGCTTGGCGATCGACGGGATCGATGTCGTCGACACGTTCCCGGAGTCCGGCGGGCCGGCGCTACGGGTGCCCGTCGCCGAGGCGTCGGCGGGGATCGACATCGACGAGACGGTCGAGTACCGCCACCGCCCGACCGAGGATCTCGACGAGAACGGGCAGGGCAATTGCCATGTCGCGTTCGCGTTCGTCGCCCACCGCGCTGTCGTCGACGTCGACCCCGACCTGGGGCTGATCAAGGTGATCCAGGTGGCCACCGCCCAGGACGTCGGCCGCGCCCTCAACCCGCTGAGCGTGCTCGGCCAGATCGAGGGCGGCATCGCCCAGGGCCTCGGCCTGGCGGTGATGGAGGAGATCATCCAGATCGACGGTCGGATCCGCAATGCCAGTTTCACCGACTATCTGCTGCCGACGATGCTCGACATGCCACCCGTCGTCGCCACCCTGGTCGAGGAACCCGATCCGCAGGCCCCGCTCGGCGCCAAGGGGGTCGGTGAGCCGCCGTGCATCTCGGTCACCCCGGCGATCGTGGCGGCCATCCGCGACGCCCTGCGCCAGGTCGACGGCGTCGGCAAGCCCCTCACGAGGGTCCCCGTCCGCCCCGCCGACATCGCACTGTGAAGATAGATTCGCCATCGATGTCCAGCGAACGCGAGATCATGACCTGGGAGATCTTCGGCGAGGCGTCGCGGGCGCTGGCGCAGGCGGTTGCCAACGACGGGTACGAGCCGGACATGATCCTGTCGATCGCCCGTGGCGGGCTCTTGATCGGCGGCGCGCTCGGCTACGCGATGTCGGTGAAGAACACGTACACGATGAACGTCGAGTTCTACACGGGCGTCGACGAACGCCTCGAGGTGCCACGGATCCTGCCGCCGGCTCCCGACTTCGTCGATCTGCACGACGCCAAGATCCTGATCGCCGACGACGTCGCCGACACCGGCCACACGCTCAAGAGCGTCGAGTTGTTCTGCGAGGGCAAGGTCGGCGAGGTTCGCACCGCGGTGCTGTACGAGAAGTCGCACTCGGTCGTCAAGTGCGACTACGTGTGGAAGCGCACCGACTTGTGGATCAACTTCCCGTGGAGCGATCAGCCGCCGGTCACCAAGCGCGAGTGGTCCGTCCGCGACGCCTGACTACGGATTGGCAAGGATGCGGTCGCGCAGCCTCGCCGCCGGGACGACGCCCAGCAGCTTGCCGTCGCGCCAGACCGTCACGACTGGGCGGCGCGGGTTGAGCCGCGGGAGGACACTGGCCAGATCCTCGTCGGGATCAGCCTGCGCCAGTCGGTCGAACGGCACCATCAGCTGGGTGAGCATCACCCACGGCCGCTGATCGGCCGGGATCGCCCACATCTGATCCTCGAGCACCAGCCCGTCGAGTTGCCCGTCAGGGCCGGAGATGGCCACCGCGCCGGCCATGCCGAGTCGCTGGCGCTGCCACAACATCGTGTCGGCGTCCATGTCGTCGCCGGCCGACGCGATCCCGAACCACGTGAGGTCGCGCACCTTGACGCCCTCGAGCCGCTCGGCGATGTAGGCCGACATCATCTCGGACTTGGCGTTGACGGCGATGAAGGCGCCGGTGACGAGCAGCAGGAACCCGGAGCTGCCCGACAGCATCAGATACAGGCCGGCGCCGGCGATCGCCCAGCCGAGGAACGTCCCGGCGCGAGCGGCATCGCGGGTGGCGCGATGGCGATCGCCGTGGATGTGCCAGCGGACCGCCTTGACGATGCGACCGCCGTCGAGCGGTGCGCCGGGCATCAGGTTGAACAGCGCGAGGGCGAGGTTGATGAATCCGAGCCAGCCGAGGACCGCAGCAACGGTGGGGACGTCACCTCGCGAATCGAGCGCGAACCAGCAGCCGAGCGATGCGGCGGCGATGGCGATGCTCGCGAGTGGGCCGGCGGCGGCGATCCAGCCTTCGGCCTTCGGTGACGGCGACTCCCGATCGAGGCGGGCCATGCCGCCGAGCGCCCACAGCTCGATCGACCGCGTCCCGACGCCGAAGCGCCGGGCGACGAGCGCGTGCGACAGCTCGTGGCCGAGGATCGAGGCGAGGAACAGCACGACACCGGCTGCCGCGGCCGCCAACCCGAGCGGTGGCGCGAGACCGCCTCCGAGCAGGAGCGCGATGAGAGCGACACTCCAGTGCAGGTTGACCGAGATGCCGGCGACCCTGCCGAGTTTCAACGACGCTGCGAGCACGGTCACGTAAATCTACCGGCGCGCCGCGTGTTCCAGCACGACGGCTGCGCAGTTCCTCCCGCTCGCCCCCCACACGCCGGCACCCGGGAACGTCGCCGCTCCGGTGAGGTACAGACCGCTGACCGCCGTCTCGTAGCGGGTCAACTCGGGGTTCGGGTTGCGGACGGCCGCCAGCGGACCGCCGGCGAAGCTCGTGGCGTGACCGGCCGGGAGGTGGAACTCGCGCTCGTAGACGTCGGGCGTCATCGCCCGCCAGTCGACGATCGAGTCGAGGAAGCCCGGCTCGCAGAGATCGCCGAGCAGTTCGAGCCACCGCCACGGCTCGGTCGTGTCCGACCAGCCGCCGCGCAGCCGGAACGGCGTGTAGAGGACCTCCAGGCTCACGACCTGCGTGCGGGGATCTTTCGCCACCCCGTTCGGATCGGTCATCGAGGGATCGAGCAGCGACGGCACGTTGAGCAGCAGGCCGGGGGTGGGGTGCACCTGACCGTCGAGCATCAAGCGGTGGGCGCGATCGATCTCGACCAGGCTGGGGGCGACGATCGTCGTGGTGCCGAGCGGCGCGTCCACCGCCCGCAGCCGCGGCGCGGTCGACACGACGGCGTCGACCTTCGATTCGTACCCGTCGGGATGCGGGATCGCCCGCCAGCGCCTGACGATGTCGCGAGCGCTCGGGGGAGGGTCGCGCAACCACTCGAGGAACGTGCGGTGGGGATCGCATGCCGAGACGACGACGGGAGCGGTGATCTCTGTCCCGTCGGCCAGCGCGACGCCTCGCACTGCATCGCCGTCGCACAGGATGGTGTCGACCGCGCTCTCGACGCGCAGGATCCCACTGTGATGCTCGTACGCGCGAGCGAGTGCGGTCGGCACCATCCCACTCCCGCCGGCTGGGCGACCGACGCTGGCGACGTGGCGCATGGCGTGGGTCAGCGCCCCGAGGCCGCTGCGGGGGAGCTCGGGGCTGATGCCCCAGACCATCGGCCCACTCACCGCGGCGGTGCCCGCCAGCGCGTCATGACGGAAGAACGAACGCAACACGTCGGCGGCGCTGCGGCGGCTCCAGCGCAGGATCGTCGGCACGCCCGCCAGCCGCTGTCGCACCGCCCGACGGCTCAGGGTGCGGACGCTCGGTGGCTCGCACGCCACGGCCAGGATCAAGTTCACCGCCGGTACCGCCGCCCGCAGGTATCGGCGGTAGCCGTCGACCTCTTCGGGATGTGTTCGGCCGAGCGAGTCGAGCGTCTGCTCGACGCCGTGGTACTGGGTCCACGACTGCCCGCCGCTCCACGCCATGTGGTGTTGCGCCGGTTCGATGTCGATGTACTGCAGCCCGAACGACGCCAGGTCGAGCTCCGCCATCACCGGAGTCGTGCGGAACGTGAGGTGGTCGCAATTGCAAACGTTGACCGTCACGCCGGCGAACGGCTCGCTGGCCGCCGTCCCACCGACGTCGCGGCGCGCTTCGAGCAGCATTGTGCGCAGTCCCGCCTTGGCGAGGTAGGCCGCGGTGATCAGACCGTTGTGGCCGGCGCCGACGACGATCGCGTCGAAGTCGGCAGCAGGCGCCCGGCGCATGACCTGCATTGTCGCTCACCGGTAACGTTCCGACGTGATGCCGTTGACGCGACGCCTCGGAGAGCTGCGAGCCCCTCAGATCGCGGCCGCCCTCACTCCCGACAGCATCGTCGTTCAGCCACTGGGCGCGTTCGAGCAGCATGGGCCGCACCTGCCGTTCAACACCGACCTCGTGATCGCCGACCGCGTGGCGGCGGCGGCCGTCGAACAGGTCGGCGAAGCGCTCGACGCGTGGCTGCTGCCGGCGCTCGCCTACACGAAGTCCAACGAGCACGCCTGGTCGCCGGGCACCGTCTGGCTGTCGGCGTCGACACTGCTCGCCGTGCTCGACGACCTCGGACGATGTGTCGCCACGACTCCCGCCCGCAAGCTCGTGTTCCTGAACGGGCACGGCGGCAACTCGGCGCTCGTCGGTGTCGCGAACCGTGAGCTGCGTCTCCACCACGGCCTGATGACGTTCCTGGCCCATCCCGGTCTGCCGCCCGACCAAGGCGGAACGTCACCACCCGAGGAGTTGGGAATGGGCATCCACGGCGGCACCGACGAGACGTCGCTGATGCTGTACCTGGCGCCGGAGACGGTCGACATGTCGGTCACGACGCGAAACGTGCCCGAGTGGCTCGCCGACAATCGCTACGTGCGCTTCGGCGGACCGGTCGGGTTCGGATGGTTGTCGGACGACTTCGGTCCCGACGGTCACATCGGCGACCCGACCGTGGCGACCGTAGAACGCGGCAAGCAACTGTTCGAAGGTGCGGTCGACGCGTTCTGCGAGGCGCTCGCCGAGATCCGCACGTTCGATCTCGGCAAGTAGCCCCAGGCGCGAACGAGGGCGCCGGTCGCACCAGCGCCCTCGTGCGCAACCAACGGAGACTTACAAGCCGATGCTCGGATCGATGAACTCGTTCGTCACCACGTCCTCGGCGGTGAGGCCGTCCTTGGGTGGCTGACCGAGCGCCGTGTAGACGGGGATCGCCTTCTCGATGAGCTCGTTGACGCGATCCATGTCGAAGTTCCCGATCGTGTCGTCAGGGCCGTTCGAGAGCAGTCCATCGGCCTGCATCGTCTCGACGGCGTAGTCGGCGACGCCTTCGGTGTAGACCCAGCCGTTGTCGAACGCCTCGACCGCTTCCAGGATCAAGGCGTTGGTCTCGGCGGGGTCGTTCACGTAATCGACCGTCGACTGCTGGATGATCGGCACGAGCGCCGTGAGGCACTCGCGGTTCTCCTCGAGCCGGTCGGCCTTGATCGCGATCGACTCGGCGTAGTTCTCCCACCCGGCGTCGTTGATGTACGCGTAGGCGATCGGCTTGGCCCAGTCGGTGACCTCGTTCTCGTAGATGTAGGGCTCGGCCGACCCGAAACCCTGCTGCGCCGAGGCGCCCTCGTCGGCGACGAACAGCGCCGGGGTGCCGTCGTACGAGCCGTCGACCTGGTCGGAATTCAGGATGCCGGTCTGGGTGAAGTAGTCCATGTACGCCGCGCCACCGAAGTAGCGCACGAGGATGCCGGCCTCACCGACGTCGGCGATGGTCTCGACGTCGGGGTACGTCTCGGGATCCCACATGATCATCTGCGGGTTCTTCTCCATGCCGGCCATCACGGCCACGGTCGGGAACTCGACCGAGTTCTGGATGCCCTCGTCGGTGTACACGTAGCCGAGCAGGATGTCGTCGTCGGCGTAGAGCTGTGAGGTGACGGTCTGGAAGCCGATCGCCGGCCCACCCGATCGGATCTCGATCTCGACCCCGGTCTCGACGCCGCCGGCGACGAGCGGGCCGCGCACGAGGACGCCGTCCTTGTCGATCGTCGGTTCGTCGCCGACCATCTCGTAGATCCAGCCGTGCTCGGCCTCCGGGTTCCAGTCGGTCTGAATCGTCACGACGTCGGGACAGATGCCAGAGAGCGCCCCCTCGGCGCCGCCTGATGGTTCCGTGCCGGACGGTTCCGTGCCTGCCGGTTCCGTGCCCGCTGGTTCCGTTCCGGCCGGTTCAGTGCCAGCTGGCTCGGTGCCCGCTGGATCGGTGGGAGTCGAGGTGTCTTCGGTCGCCCCCGTGTCGGTCGTGGCGTCTTCGTCGTCGTCGCCGCATGCGGCCAGCACCATCACCGCGGCGATGGGCAAGGCCAGCAGGCGGGTGCTGCGGCGGGTTGTCATGTGGTGTCTCCTGTTCATTTCTGCAGTTCACGCTGCGTGAGTCGGGGAGCCGGGGCTCGCTGATGGGTGGATGGAGTTTGTTCGGAGGTGGCGATCAGCTGCTCTTGCGCGTCGATTCGTGCCAACGCCCCACGATGGCGTGACCGAGCCAGCCGAAGAACATGAACACGGCGATCCCGAGCAGCGACGAGAGCACCAGCGCTCCGTAGGTGAGCGGGTACTGGGTCCGCTGGCGGTACTGGTCCATCACGATCCCGATGCCCTTGCTGCCGCGGCGGAAGAACAGCTCACCGACGACCGCGCCGATCACCGACAGGCCGGCGGCGATGCGGAACCCGGTGAAGATCGCGGGCAGTGCCGCTGGCAGTTGCAACTTGACCAACCGCGTGCGGCGCGACGCGTCGTGGAGCGTGAACAGGTCGTGCTGACTCCGATCGGCGGACAGCAGCCCGAACAGCGTGTTCGACACGATCGGGAAGATCGAGATGATGACGCAGACCAGGATCCGCGAGCTGAACCCGTACCCGAAGATGGTGCCGATGATCGGCACGATCGCCAGGATCGGCACGGCCTGGGCCGCGATCAGGTAGGGCCAGAACGACCGCTCGAGCCACGTCGCCTGCGCCATCACGATGGCGAGGAACATGCCGAGCACGATCGAGATGCCGAGGCCGGTCAGGGCGACGAACGTCGTCCAGCCGAGCCCGCGCAGCATCTGCTCACGTGGGATCGCTTCGAGGTAGGAGTCCTCGACGACGCGGTGCGGCGCAGTGATGAGGAAGCTCGGCTTGTCCCACAGCGCTTCCAGCGCCCAGTAGTGCATCAGATACCACAGCCCGACGAATACCGCGAACCCGATGATCGGGGCGACGATCCCCGACCAGCCGATGCCCTTGCGATGTTGCGCGGCGAGATCCTGGGCGGCGTCATCGGAGCCAGCCACGGCGATGCCTTGCACGCTCATGCGTGGGCTCCCCGCAGCGCGTGCGACACCTGGCCGGCCAGTTCGGCGAACGCCGGATCGAATCGCAATTCGGGTGGGCGCGGATAGGCGAACGGCACGTCGAACGATGCCACGAGGCGGCCCGGACGAGCCGACATCACGAGCACCCGGGTCGACAGGAAGATCGCCTCCGAGATCGAGTGGGTGATGAAAAGCGCCCCGAATCCCAGCCGCTGGAACAGCGAGATCAGCTCGTCGTTGAGTCGCTCGCGTGTGATCTCGTCGACGGCGCCGAACGGCTCGTCGAACAGGAACACATTGGGTTCGAGCACCAGCGACCGCGCCAGCGAGGCGCGCATCCGCATCCCCCCTGACAGCTGCTTGGGGTACTTGTTCTCCGAGCCGGTCAGGCCGACCAGGTCGATGCTCTCCGCGGCCCGTCGGGTGCGCTCGGCCTTGGGGATGCCCTCGAGCTCGGCGAACAGCTCGACGTTGCGGCGCACCGTGCGCCACTGCAGCAGCGTCGCGTCCTGGAAGACGTACCCGAGGCTGGACCGGTCGACGACGACGTTGCCGGTCGTGGGTGGGGTGAGACCGGACGCGATCCGCAGCAGCGTCGACTTGCCACACCCGGACGGGCCGACGACGGTGACGAACTCGCCCGAATTGACCGCGAAATCGGTGGTGTCGAGGGCGTGCGTCCCGTCCGGGAACGTCATCGAGACGCCGTTGAAGACGAGCACCATGTTGCGCGGCTTCGGGTCGCGTGCGGCTTCGATCTGCTCGCGGAGGGACTCACCGCTCGGTGGTGTGCTGACATCGGACATGGTGGTGGTTCTCAGTGCATGATCATCCCACCGGTGACGTTGAACGCCTGGCCGGTGAGGTAGTCGGCGTCGTGTGACGCGAGGAACATGGCCATGTTGGCCACGTCGGACGGTTCTGCGAGGCGGCCGAGCGGCGACTTCGCCGACCACGTCGCGACCATCTCGTCGGTCCGCGTGGCAGCGCCCATCTCGGTGAGCACGTAGCCGGGGCAGATCGAGTTGACGTTGATCGAGTGCACGCCGAGCTCGGCGGCCGATACTTGGGTGAGCGAGATCACGGCGGCTTTCGACGCCGCGTAGTGCGCCTGGCCGGCAGCACCGACCTTGCCGCCCATGCTCGCCAGGTTGACGATCTTGCCGCCGCGTCCGGCGCCGATCATCGAACGCGCCGCGACCTGCGTGGTGAGCAGCATCGCCCGGGTGTTGATGCTGAAGACCCAATCCCACTCGTCGGCGCTGATGTCGAGCAGCGGGGTGATGCGGAACACACCGGCGTTGTTGACGAGGACGTCGATGCCCCCGAGGCGGTCGATCGACGTCTGGGTCGCTTCGGTGGTGGCCGCCGGATCAGCGAGGTCGCAGATCACGGCGACGCCCGCCAACTCGTCGGCCACCGCCCCGCACTCGTCCGCGAGCCGGTCGATGACGGCGATCGAGGCACCCTGGGCGGCGAAGCTGCGGGCGATCGCCGCCCCGATGCCACGGGCGCCACCGGTGACGACGACGCGCGCCCCAACGAAACGCTCGCCGGCGGAGGGCGAGTAGGAACCCGTTTCGACCATGGTGGCCGCAACCTTACGTCGCCGCTCGGATTGGCCTTGCGCCCGCCGTGTTAACGCTCGATTTCGTCGATCCGGATGCCGCGCTTCCAGACCCGGCGACCCGGCGGTCCGCTCGCGATCGCCTCCCGCACGGTGTCGGCGCGCACGGCCAGGAGATCCGCCGGCGCCCCGGCGGTGATCGCGACCGGAGGCAGCCCGAGCGTCCGGCGCGACGCGTCGGAGACGGCCGACCAGGCGACGGCCGGCAGGTCGTGCACCGACATGATCATCAGCCCGGCCGTTTCGAACGGGCACGCCCGACCGACCGGGTTGAAGGGATCCTGGAGGTTGTCGGCTCCGGCAGCCACGTTGACGCCTGCCGCTCGCAGCGCCGCCACCCCGGTGAGCCCGCGGGGCATCGGCGCGGTGCCGCGACCCTGAAGGAAGAGGTTCGTGTGGGGCAGGGCGATCACGTTGACGCCGGCCTCGGCGACGAGCTCGGCGACCGCCCGCTGCTGGTCGAGCGGGAGCTGGCCGAGGCTCACGCAGTGGCTGGCCGTCGCGGCGTGCGGGAAGCCGGCCAGCACGCCCCTGGCGAGCTCCGACAGGCCGCACGCCGCCTGTTCGAGCGTCTCGTCGGTGTGCAGGTCGACCGGAACGCCGAACTCGACCGCGAGCTCGAGGAAGAAGTCGGTCGCCCACGAGCTCGCTTCGCCCTCGAGGTGCGGGCAGCCGCCGACCAGATCGGCCCCGGCCTCGAGCGCCTCGCGCAGCAGCGCTCGGTTCGTGGCCCCGGCGGCGCCGGTCATCGGCCAGCCGCAGAGGGAGACGATCTGCACGTCGATCACGTCGGCGACCCGATGCTTCACCTCGAGGAGCGCCTCGATGCTGCGCATCCCGTTCTCCTGGGTCGTGTCGGCGTGCGTCCGCACCGCGGCGTAGCCGTTGGTGGCCATCAGCCGCGCCGCCCGTTCGGCCCGTTCGATGATGTCGGGCACGTCGAGCAGGTGCCGGCTGGCCTGCATCGCGAGGATCGCGCCCATCAAGTCGCCGGTCGGGTTCTCGATCCGCTCGGCGAGGAACGCCTTGTCGAGGTGGGCGTGGGGCTCGACGGCGGAGGCGAGCAGCAGGTGGCCGTCGAGATCGAGCACGACGTCGTCTGGCTGCGGTGTGATGGTGGGCGCGACCGCGTCGATCGTCGCGCCTGCGATCCTGACGTCGACGACGTCGCCGTCGGCGGTGCTCACGCGCTGCAGGACGGTTGCGCTCACGTGTGCGACGATAACGAGGTGAAGCCTGAGATGAAGATTGGCGCATTCTTCTTCGGGGGCGTCGAGATGGACGACGCCGGTGGAGGCCCACCGGCGCCGATGGACCGGCGCTACACGAACGAGCAGTGTTGGAAGGCGACGCTCGACTACATCGACTCGGCGGTCGAGGCCGACCGGCTCGGCTACGACTCGTTCTGGACGACCGAGCACCACTTCCAGCACGAGGGCTACGAGGTGATCCCGAACGGCCTCCAGCTCTCGACGTGGGTCGCGGCGCGCACGTCGAACGTGCGTCTCGGCACGATGTTCAACGTCGTCCCGCAGTGGAACCCGCTGCGTCTCGCCGAGGACTTCGCCACATTGCACAACCTCTCCGGCGGGCGGGCGATCCTCGGCGTCGGCCGCGGAACGGTGCCGCGTGAGGTGCTCCATCTCAACGACAAGGGCGTCTCGATCGGATCCCACGACAACCCCGACCAGCAGGCCGCCGACGTTCTCAATCGCGAGGTCTTCGAGGAGTCGATGGAGATCGTCCGCCGGGCGCTCGACAACGGCTCGTTCTCGTTCCAGGGCAAGCACTTCCAGATCCCCGTGCCCGGGATTCCCGATCGAGGTTCCACGGTGCAGGAGCTCACGCTGATCCCGCGTCCGCTGTACCCGTACGAGATCTGACAGGCGGTCACCAGCCCGCCGACGCTCGACTACGTGCCCGTGGTCGCCCACGGGGCGGTGTTCTGGAACCAGCACCACGCGTTCATCAAGCGCTTCTGGGATACGTACGGCGAGCGCTACGCCGAGGCCCACGGCGTGGAGTTGGCCCCCCACGAGAAGCGGATGCTCGTCGTCGCCGTGCGCATCGAGGACAGCTATGAGAAGGCGCGCGAGACGGCGTTGCCGGGTCACGACGAGTTCTGGAAGTTCCTCGGCCCGTACGGGTGGAGCCGGGGCTACATGGGGGCCGACGGCAAGCCCGCCAAGCCGGGCCTGATCCCGACCCTCGACGAGTCACTCGAGAACAAGACGATCCTGCTCGGCACGCCCGAACAGGTCGCCGAGGGGATCCAGTTCTACCGCGACCTGCTCGGCCTCGAGCACCTGACGATCTTCCCCCACATGCTCGGCGACCCCTACAAGAAAGCCGACGAGCAAATGGCGAGATTCATCACCGAGGTAGCCCCGCTGGTGTCCTAACCCGTTCTGTCTGCTTCAGAATGCTCGTGGCCTCGTTTGAAGCAGACAGAACGGCTGTTGAGGCCTAGATCGCCGCGACCGCGCTGACCCGCGCGCGGGGGTCGGCGGCGCCGACGAGCATGCCGGAGGGGTCGATCACGATCGCGTGGGCGTGGCCGTACCCGCTGTCGTAGGCGGGACCCTGCTGCACGACGTGGCCACGTTGGGCGAGACCGATCCGCCAGGCGTCCGGTGCCTGACCTTCGACCGACACCGCCGGGCCGCCCGGACCGGTCCACGTGTCGAACCCGCTCTGTGGTCCCTGCAGCGCCCACCGGCCGGCATGCACCGCGGCCGCCGGGCTCTGGCCGTGGCGGAACATCCGGGCCGCGAGTTGCAGGAGGATCTGGGGTTGGGCGTCGCCGCCCATCGTGCCGAACACGGCGGCGAGGTCGCCACCCCGCGTGGCGAGCGCCGGCGACAGCGTGTGCGGCGGCCGGCGACGCGGTCCGAACTCGGCGACGTGCCCGGGTTCGAGGGCGAACCCCATGCCGCGGTTGTGGAGGTTGATCCCGGTGTTCGGCTCGACCAGCCACGAACCGAACCCGGCCGCGTTCGACTGGATCAGCGACACGCCCATCCCGTGAGCGTCGGCCGTGCAGAGGTAGGTGGTGTCACCGGCGCGCGCGGGTGTCGGACGCCGGCCGGCGCGCTGCGGATCGATCAGGTTCGATCGGGCCTCGATCGCGGCGAGCAGCGCGGCGCCGTCGGCCCGTTCGTGCAGGACCGCGGGGCGATCGAATCCGGCCGCCGTGGCCGCCTCGATCAGCAGGTGGGCCCATTGCGGATCGTCGGGGTCGTCGGGGAGGCCGACCTGGTTCGCCAGTCGCGCTGCTCCGAGCGTCAGGTAGCCCTGCGAGTTGGGCGGGATCGTGTGGAGACGGACACCGAAGGCGTCGGCCGCGAGCGGCGTGACCCAGTCGGCCTGCGAACGCTCGAGGTCGGCGGCCACGAAATAGCCGCGTCCGAGCGCCAGTAGCCCGGCGGCGAACTCACCGCCGTAGAAGCCGTTGCGGCCGTTGGCGGCGACGGCGCGCAGGGTTCGGGCGACTCCGTACCGGTGGACGAGCGCACCGACGTGGGTGGCCTGGCTGGCAACCTCGTGGAGATTGGCGCGGGCCGCGTCGTCGATCGTCGCCAGCGACGCGACGAGCAGCGGGCTGGCGGGGAAGCCGTGCTCGGCAACCCTGATCGCCGGTTCGAGCACGTCGGCGAGGGGGATCGAGCCGAACCGCTCGTGCAGCGAGATCCAGCCGTCGACGCAACCCGGCAGTGTCACCGATCGGATGTCGTGGCGGAATGGCATCTCGGAATTTCCGGCGGCGCGCATCGCGGCGGGGTCGGCGCCCGACCCGGATCGCCCACTCGAGTTGAGCGCGGCCACCGACCGTCCGGTGTGCACGAGGACGAACAGGTCGCCCCCCAGCCCGCACAGATGCGGCGACGTCACTGCGATCGCGGCGTTGGCGGCGATCGCGGCGTCGACCGCGTTGCCGCCGCGGTGGAAGGCGACCATGCCGGCCTGCGTCGCGATCTGGTCAGCGGTGGCGACCATCGCCGACGCGCCGCGGGTCGATCCGACGGGGGGCGCGAAACCGGGCACGGATCTCACGCTACGTCCAGTCGTACGCTGGTCGCGTGATCGTTCGGCGTGACTCGGCCCACGTCGTGCTGACGATCGGGGCGCTGGTGACGATCATCGGGTCGTTGTGCCCCTGGGTGGCCTCGGGGAGCGTGGATCGGTCGAGCTACGAGGTGATCGATCTCGTCGACCGCCTCGGCTTCGCCGAATCGGGGCCTGTCGGAGTCGCCCTGCGGGCCTGGCCGCTGATGCCGCTGCTCGTCGTCACCGGCCCGGTCGCGATGTGGTGGCGACGACGAGTCGTCGGGCTGGCACTCTCGGTGACCGGTGCGGTCTACGCCGCGGCGGTCGCCCTGACGGTGCGGTTGGCTCCGTCGACC
>Ga0190265_10000842_pt1 | contig 20399 bp, 15 predicted proteins | sample Popmic124T_FD_133135 | JGI IMG/M metagenome (GOLD analysis project Ga0190265, IMG submission 133135) | Populus adjacent soil microbial communities from riparian zone of Indian Creek, Utah, USA - 124 T | ecosystem: Environmental > Terrestrial > Soil > Riparian zone | place: USA: Utah | collected...
GATCTTGTCGAGATAGCGTCCGGGCGAGATGGGCTGGCCGTTGAGGTTGAAGCGGGGCCCGAGGAAAAAACTCATCGAGACCTTTTCGCGCACGGTGCTGAAGTCGATTTCGATGCGCACGTCACTGAGGTTGGTCACCATCATGCGGCCCAACTGGCGGCGGAACGCTTCGATGGCGTTCACCGTTTCGAGCGTGGTCGGGTCGGTGTAAGTGCCGCCATCTTCAAAACCAAGGAAATCCTTGCGCACCGAGAAAGTGCTCAAGTGCGGCTGCCGGTTCAAACCCTGGCCGATGGTCGAGTCTTTGTTGATCAGCGCCAGATACAAAAGGCGGAGTTCCTCGGCGTTGCGGACTTTGAAGACGGAATTGGCGTTCCAATTGCGGCTCAGGTGGCCGTTGTTTACAAAGGGCGTGTTCCACTTGTAATGAAAAGCGCGCGTGAGGAAGAAGACCCACTTCTGCGCGTCCTCGAAGGAGAAGTTCGCCGCGATCTGATTCATCTCGGCAATGATGCGGTGAATCGGATCGGCGTAATAACGATTGCTGAGTTCGGATTTGGCTTCGGCGATGCGCGCTTCCAGCGCCTGCTTCTCGCGATAAAGCGCGACCAGGCGGGCCATCTCCTGCTGGAGCAGAATGGCGGCTTCCTGGGAGTCGAGCACGAGTGTGTTCATCTGGAGCAGCAAGGTCTTCACGGTGGCGGCGCTGTTGATGCCTTCAACGGTCGCCTGCTCCAGTCCGGCGAGCCGCTCTTTCTGCGCCTCAAGCCCGCCTTTGACTTCTTCGGCGCCCGCCTGGATGCCGGCGTTAATCAGGAAGCCGATGAACAATCCCGTGGTGAGCTTCTCCACCGTGAGCGACTCCGCCAGCGCGTTGGCGCCGGCCTGCACGGCCTCGGCGTGCGCGATGTGCTCGGCAATGGTCGCCCGCTGGTCGCCGAAACTGATGAACGCATTCGACACCGCCGCCGCGCGCGTGATTTCGATCTGCACCTGCTGTTTCAGATTACTGACTTCAGTCGCGTTCCTGAGGATGCGCAGTTGCGCCAGTTCGATGCTGCGGTACTGCTGATCGAGTTCGCTGCCGCGATTGTTGGTCGGATTGTCCGAATAAGCCGGCGTGTTCGGATAAGCGCCGACGATGTGGAAGAGCCGGTCTTCGTAGGAACCCGTGGCCTGGCCGAGCTGGTCTTGAAGCTGGTCTTCATACCCGCGGTATTGGCTGTAATTGGCATGCGCGAGCTGATAGTCCGCCATGGCGATCCCGATTGGCGTAATGGGGGAAACGGGATTCAGCCGGTTCGCGAACGCGTCGAACGAATCGAAGAAATTCGATCCGCCGCTGCTGATGCGTTCCGAGAGCATCAGGAAATCCGGATCGAATCCCAGCGGATTGGCGCGCCCGTTCAGGGCCTGTTGCAGCTCGGTGAGTGAAGTCAGGCTGCGATTCAAGGAACGGATGGCCTGCGCCAAGCCTGATGGATCGTCTTCCGGCGGAAGATTGGTGAACAGGTTCTTGAGCACGTTGCCCTGAAGAAAGACGAACTGCTGCGCTTCGGCGGCAACCTGTTTCGCCCGGTCGAGGTCGCCGGAATCTCCGCGCGCGAAAAGCAGTCGCCCCAGTTCCGCCGCATTATTTCCGTAGCGGCTGAGCTGGTTGAACAGCAGCACGAGATCCTTGAAACCATCGAAGAGCACGGCGTTGGTTCCCACAGTCAGGGTCGAGCCGGCGCCGTTGGTGTAAGTCGCCGCCATCTGCGCGCGCGTCGGCACGAGAGCCTGGAACAGCCGCGAGCCGAAGTGAAATTCGGTCATCATGATCCGCGGCCCCGGCCCGGGAATGCTCACCGCGTCGATTTCGTTCCAGCCCGTGACCGCGGGCGAATTCAATTCGATGCGAAGCGCGTCCACGGGGAAACTCGTGAGCGGAAACGTGACGGTGAAGATGCGTGCAGTGTTGCCGGCCAACGCCGCCGTGCCAGACCACACCAGCGTCCAAAGTTCGGTGGCAGGGTCGCGCACAGACACTTTGTCCACCGCGCCGGGGCGCAAGGTTTCGTAAATGGAAACCGAATCGATCGGCGACGGATTGTCGTAGCCGAGTTCAAGAAACTCGCGTTGGTTGTCTGCTTGCAAGCTCGCCCACGCGGTGGGGAGGTCGCCGTGGGTCGGAAAAGTGTCAGGTTCGCCCAACGCCTGGACAGCGTACCAGTTGACCGGCCCGGCGTCCGTATATTGGCTGCTGAAACGGAGCACTCGCGCGGCCCAGCGCGTCGTTGTGCCGACCGGGACTTCCGTCTCCAAATCCCGCTTTAACAAATCGAAGTAGCCTTGCAGCGCGAAGCGATTCGTCTCGAGCAGTTGCTCGTAGAGGGCGATTTCATTGTCGATGAGGAATCCGCTGGCCGGGGGAAGATTCGTGCTGATGGGATTTCCGTATCGCGCCGTGCGAGCCTGGGACTCGATTTCCTGCGCCAGAATTGTCTCTGCCTCGGCGCGGCAGTAATAAATATCCAGCAGCAGTCCGCCGAGGGAGGCATCGCCGGGATTCAGTGCCAGGCTGCGCCACACGAGGTCTTCTGCTTCCCGCGCACGCTGGCGTTCGTTCGGACCGTAGAGTGATGGCATCGTTTCGAATCGCGCACGGACTCCCGTGGCGTCCTGCCCGTAGAGCAGATGCTTGTAGCGGAACGCCGCCAGATCTTTCGCCAACTCCCCGCTGGTGGCGGCGGGATAATAGAGCATTTGATTGACGTGATTCACGATGGTCCCGCTCTCCGCATAAGCCGGCACCTGCACGAACACCGCGCCCGCCTCCAGGCCCAAGCCGCTACAGCCTCCCGAAACGCCCACGGCGATGGTTTCACCGTCAATCGCCGCGATGATCGGACCGCCCTCGCAGAAATTGGGATAATCGCGCTGTGTGCTGAGCGTCCAGACGCCATTCTTTTGAGTGAAGATGTAGCCAGTAAAAACTTCGGAACCAACTACGACCGTATCGCCATCCATCGCGACCGAACTTCCGAACCGATCATAGTCCTGAATTGGCGTCAGCAATCGTGTGAGCGTGCTCCACACGCTGCCAATGCGCTGACTCACATAAACCGCTCCGGCGGGAGCCTCGCTCTCGGTAGCCGCGACTTCAGGCGCGCCGATCACGATCCTCTCACTACTGATGTCCACCGACGCTCCGAACTCGCTCCCAATCTGGTTGTCTGGATTCGGCGCGACGAAGGAAGTCTGTTGCGTCCAGTTTGTCCCGCTCCGCACGAACACGTAAGCGCGTCCCATCGTGCTGAAGCCAGGGGCGCCAACGATGATGGTGTTTCCATCAATGGCGACGCTTCGGCCAAAAGTGCCATTGGCCACCGGCGGGTTTGCCGTGAGCATCGCTTGTTGCGTCCAATTCGATCCCTGCCGCACGAACACGTAAGCCGCGCCGCCGCCCGCACGATTCGGCGCGCCAACAATCATCGTGTCCCCTGAGATGTCGATGCTGCGGCCGAACGAGTCGCTGGCCGCACCGCCAATGGCCGTGACGCGTGCCTGCTCCGTCCAAAGCGTGGCAATGTCCGGCGTCAGCGCTTCCTGAGAAGTATTGGCGGCGCCTGTTGTTCCCAAGATCGACCATCCCTGGGCCAGCGGCTCGATGGTCGCCGGCGCGGTGCGGGGCGTGCCGGCGTCATAGCTGGCAAGAGTGTTGGCACTGTTCATATCGAAGCGCACCTCGTGCACGTTGATGCTTCCCCGGTTCCCTGTTGAACCGGCGCCCCAGCGAATGCCTTGAGCGGTCGTGATTGCCTGGCCGGCCCAGGTCCTGATCGGCAGGCCGTCGAAACGGTAGGTCGCCTGCCGAGTGGCCGGATTAAACTCCAATTCATGCAGATGAAAGTCGTCGGCGCCCAGGCCGTTGGTCGTGAGGAGGTATTGATTTGGGGAAGCGCCTTCGAGCTGCGCGATCAAATCGCCATTCGCATTGAAATCCAGGAAAAAGATGAACCGGTTCGTCGTGTTGCCGTAGGAGAAATATATGCACCCACCGCCGCCGAAATCATGCACCATGCGCGCGGTGACGCTGTATCGCCAGGCGTTGGTCAACAGGGCGGTGTGCTGGGTCGCGGCCAGCGAAACGATGTAGGCGGGCCCAACGGCGGTGCTGCTGTTGTCGGTGATGTTCCACGCGTTCAAAGCCGGTCCGCCGCTGCGCACGAACGCGTAGGCCGCGTTGTTCTGGAAATTGTCGCCCACGACGATCGTTTCATTGTCCACCGCCACCGAAATCCCAAAGCCATCAAACTGGTGCGCGCGTGAATCACTCAGCCGTCCCATCCGCTGCCAGCTCGTGCCCGTGCGCTCGAAGATGTGTGCCGATGCAAACGGATCGCCGCCCTCGACGCCGACGACAATGATGTTTCCATCCAGCGCCACGTTATTGCCGTAGCTGTGCCCGGTGAAACGATCGTTGCTCAAGATGGCTTGGTCCTGGAGCAAAGTGCCGGGCAAGCCAGCGGCCAGTATGTTTGCGGAAAAGTGGCCGGTGACGATTCCAATGGCGATGAGGTAGGGCGCCGCTGTCCTCAGCGCGCCGTCGTTCGTTGGCAACCAGCGGCTCAGCATTCCAGTGCGTGGCTCGGCGCGGTGAGGACACCGTCGCCCTACCGGGAAGTGCATTTGGACAAAGTGTTTCATGGCGGTTCCTTTCTGGTTCACGGCACGTTGGTGAGTTGCACCTGATTGGTGGATGGCGCGACGGGCGGCTTGATGAGCAGGAACCGCCCTTGATTCGTCGTGTTCAAATGCGACTGCCCGACGACCGCCGTCACCAACATCGCTGCGCCTTCAATTTGCGTCGGTGTCACCGATTGGTTGGTCACGCCGTTCGCCGCGCTCAGTGAAAGCGTGAGGAGCATCTCCGAGTTCAACAGCGTCGCCGTGGGCGGAATCGAAATGTTCTGTGCCGTGGCGGAAAAGAAATTCGCGTTGAACGTGATCGAGGCCGGCGTCTCGTTCGTGGGAAAGAAGCCGAAGCCATCGCTTTTCACGCTGGCTGTATGCACGCCATTGAATTCCTGAATGCGCAGCACGAAACCAATCGTCGCGTCCTCGCTGATGAAACTTCCCTGCCAGTCCGCGTCGTTTTCGAGAATGTTGATCGTGTTCTGGCTCGTCGCCCCGAGTTGATAACCCGCGCCGGCTTCCAGCGTCAGCGTGAGCGACTTCAATTGCCCGATGAGCTGGTTGTCCGTGAGCGTGATGGGAATCGTCGCGGTCGTGCCATTCACAAACACTTCGCCGCTCGACGAAACGTAGTCACCCGATGCCGCCGTACCGCCAATGGTGTAGCGAACCGTCCCGATGAACGGCGCGCTGAAGACAATCGTGGGCGCGACCATCGTGCCTTCGTTGGCGTTGAGGCTCGCCATGCTGAAGCTCGCCGTGACGAGCGCGACCGAGCCACCCAGTCCGCGCACGCGAAAGAATCCCACGGTCGTCTGCGGCAGAGCCGTCGTGACCTGGTAATTGCCTCCGCCAAGTGAAGTGATGACCGCACCGCTGACATTGCTCCACGAGCCGCCCGCGCCCACCGCCGGAGCAAACTCCACCACGTAATTCGTGGCGCCGCTGCCCGAGTCGCTGAAGGTGAACTGCACCGGGTTTCCTGGCGCGACTTGAATCGAGTTCAGCCGCAGCAGAGGCGAGACTTGCGCCATCGCGGCCAACGGCAGGAGAACCGCGAGCGTCACGATGGCTCCCGGACACAACCGGACAAAGAAGGTACTTTTCATAATCTCCAGATTCCTGTTCTGGCGGTTACTGCGGGGACGAGAGGGGGATTGTTACTGAAAAGTTCGCATTCTTTTTCCGGCTTTAGTCCGAAGTCGAAATGGGTGGCACGGGCTACCCGTCAGGCGGGAGAGGGGGAACGTGGCTTGAAAGAGGTTGCAACAAAGCACGCTCATGCCCTCCTTCATTCCGCGGATCGCCTGTGCTACTTGGGAAAGCACATTCTTTAACTCGTTTCCAGTCGCCGTAGCCCGCATATCCGGGACCGTTTGCGCGGTGGAGAAACTTTGCGAACAAATCCTGGATTACTTGCGTAATGCTGTGGCACGCACTTTCCGTCGCGTAACCTTGTCTTCCTCGCCTCGTCTGCTTGAATGTGCTCGGTATGCAACGGCTTTTCAGGACCATGATGTGCGCGGTGTTTGTCGCGTGCCTCGTTATGGCCGTCGCTGCGGGCGAACCCGCCGAGAAGCGTTCGGACCGCGAAGAATCGGAAAAACGAAAAGAAGAGTGGAAGAAGCTTTCTCCCGAGGAGCGTGAAGCAAAAGGGAAGGAATGGCGCAAGACCAATGCCGCGCCCGCGCGCGAGGAATGGGAGAAACGCCGCGAGCAATCCCGGAACATGTCGCCCGAAGAACGGGTGGCCAAACGCAAAGAGATTAAAGGCCGGCTGGAAAAACGGATCGCTGAGTTGCGCGCGAGGCAGGTCAACGCGACAATCACCGCGCAGGAGTCACGCGAACTTGAGCGGCGCGAACAGATTTTGGAACGATTTGAGGCCGAGGGCCCGGTCGCGCCGCGCGCGAAGAGTGTGCTCACCAATGCGCCTGTTAAAAATTGAGAGTATGAAAACCAAATTGTGCTTGTTCGTTTCGTCCATGCTGGCCGTTCGTTTGTTCGCCGCGGAACCGGCCCCGACGCCGCGCCGTCCCGCCGCCCCCGACACACCGAACCGGCCGCAAACTGGAATGGCCGGCCCCGCTGTCGGCATGGGCGCATTCGATCGGGTGCTGACCGATGAGCAGCGCCAAAAGCTTCGCGAGTACACGCAAGCGAGTTCCGAGAAATCGCGCGCCACGCAAATGGAGTCATTGAAGCTTCGGCGCGAACTTCAGGAATCCGTCATGAACGGCGATGCGACTGAGGCCGCCATCAAACAAAAAAGTGAGGCCATTGCAAAATTGGACGCGGAAGTCCTTGCGGCGCGAATGAGCGCCATGGCGAAAGTCGCCGTGACGTTGACTGCGGAGCAGAAACAAAAGATCAAGGAAACGAGCACGCAAATGCGCACCGCGCGCCCCGGGTTGGGTGCTGGTCCGCGCGAGGCTGCTCCACCCGTGCGCGAACCGGCCGCGCCGCCTCCGCCGGCCAAGTGATTTTGTGACGGGTTTGTTCGGTTCACACGGGCCACCGCGAAGGCGGTGGCTTTTCTTTTAGCTGTGCCCGAGCCACTGCCAGATTCAGCACCCGTGCAACGCAGCGATGCGGAACTCATCCGCGCTGTGTTGAAGGGGGACATTGCGAGCTTCGAACCGCTCGTGACCAAGTATTCCCCGCGTCTTTTTGCCACGGCGCGCCGATATGCGCGGCGTGAAGATGAGGTCGAAGACATTGTCCAGGAAATCTGGTCGAAGGCTTTTCATAAGCTGGCGAGCTTCCGCGGCGATGCCCCGTTCGAGCACTGGCTGATGCGAATGGCGGTGCGCACCTGCTACGATTTTTTGCGCGAGCACCAGCGCAATCGCGAGAACACGTTCACCGAACTCACCACCGAGGAAGATGACTGGCTGGAACGCATCATGAGCGCGCCGGAGCAGGCCAGTGACCATGCCGCCGCCGCCCGGCAGTTGGTCGAGAAACTGCTGAAGATGCTGTCCCCCCCCGCGCGCCTCATCATTCAACTTTTGGAGATTGAGGACCGATCAGTAAAAGAGATTTCCGCTCTCACCGGGTGGTCGGTGCCGCTCGTGAAAGTGCGGGCGTTTCGCGCGCGCGCTGAAATGAGGAAGTGTCTCGCGAGGATTGCGCGCGACAAGTACCTGTGAGGAATGGAATGACGATTAGGATTAGGACGAGAGTTGCGAGGAAGCCTGTGGCAATATGCGTTTCTTTTCCCAATCGTATTGCCCGTCCGCTGACAACGGATGTAACCGGGATGTAAAATCACTCGTCTGCTGACATGCGGCTTATGAATCTGGAAAACCTGCAACGCAAATTGATCTCAGCGGCGCGCGCGATGCCGCTAACGGACCGTGTTCCCTACGCTTTTGAGAAGCGCATCATGGCCCGGCTTGCCGAGGCGCGGGCCGATTTGCTGGGCGCGTGGAGCACAGCATTGTGGCGCGCGGCGGTCTCATGCCTGGTGGTTGTGATGCTGTCCGGCGCGTGGTCGCTCTGGTCCACCCACCGGCAGGGCGGGGCCGATTTTTCCCAGGAATTTGAAACGGCGGTGTTTGCCAGCGCCGGTTCCGTGGATGAAACCTGGTGAAAATCTGGAAAGTCATTCTTGCGACGATTGTGATTTTCGCCGCGGGCGCACTGGCGGGCGCCATATGGGTTAAAGCGCCCGTTCCCTCAGCGTCGCCGCCCCGGCCGCCGGTTCCGGGAATCCTCTCGCAACAACGTTTTCAGGAGAAGCTGAAAAAGGAATTGCAACTCAGTGCCGACCAGACCAATCGTGTGGACAAGATTTTTCACGAGAGTAGAAAGCGCATCGAAATTCTCTGGGGTTTGATTGGTCCGGAAGTGCAAAAGGAGCGGCAGGAGGTTTACGAAAGCATCCGCGGCATTCTCATGCCGGAACAGCGTGAGAGATTCGAGCAACTCTTGAAGGAACCCCATCGCTCTGATGGCCAGCGCCGGAGTCCTCGTCCCGGCACGAACTCAGCGAGTGCGGAGACAAAATAGTTCCCACTCTTCGTCAGTCCTGAGCAGCTTGTATCGGCCAGCCGTTGTTCATGCGGCACGTGCGTTGAATGCTGCCATCCAGACATTCGCGCACTGTTTTCACGAGCAACGAAGCGTGATAGGGCTTTTGCAACAAAGAGACACCCAGTTCACTCGCGCTGCTGCCGACCAAATCCAAACTGTAACCACTGCTGTAGATGACGCGCAGATTCGACTTCACTCGCCGCAACTTTTCCGCCAGTTGCTTGCCGGTGACTCCGCCGGGCATGACCATGTCGGTGAGCAGTAACGCCACACCGTTTGATTCGCGGTCCCATATCTGCACTGCTTCTTCCGCGTTTTTTGCCGACAAAACGCGATAGCCGTGCGAGGTCAGCACGTCCTGCACAAATTCGAGGAGCAACTCTTCGTCTTCGACGACGAGAACCGTTTCGTGGCCGTTGAGCTCCGTGTGCAAGGTCTGCGGTTTGCGGAAAAGGGCCGTGTCATCGAGTTCTACTGAGATGGGGAGGTAAATGCGAAATGTCGTGCCCTGGCCGATGGCGCTCGCGACATCGATCCAGCCCTGATGCTGTTTGAGAATACCGTACACGGTGGCGAGTCCCATGCCGGTGCCTTTGCCCGGGCCTTTGGTGGTGAAGAACGGTTCAAAGATTCGCGCCTTCGTCGCTTCGTCCATCCCCGTGCCGGTGTCAGTAATGCGGATGCAAACGAAATGGCCGGCCGGCGAATCCGGCGGCCGGTCGGACGATTCCTGCGTATGCTCAGAAGCAGAGATGGTGAGCTTGCCGCCCTCAGGCATGGCATCGCGCGCATTGACGGCGAGATTGATGAGGACCTGTTCAATGTTGCAACGGTCGGCAAAAACGCGCGGCAGATCAGTCGGGCAGTGGAATTCCACCTCGATATGTTCCCCAATCAGCCGTTCCAGCATCGCTTCGATCTGTTCAAAAAGTGAATTGAGCTTCAGCGCCCGGCGCTCAATGACCTGCTTGCGACTGAACGCGAGCAACTGGCGCGTCAACGTGCCCGCCCGCTCGCTGGCGGCAAGGGCCTGGGACAAAGCATGGTGTGTTTTGTCCGCGAGATGGTTTCGCGAGAGCACCAGAGAAATGTGGCCCTGCACGATCGTGAGGATGTTGTTGAAGTCGTGCGCGACGCCGGCGGCGAGCTGGCCAATGGCCTCCATTTTATGCGCTTGCCGCAAGTCGGCCTCCAGCTTGAGGCGTTCGGTAACGTCCTCCAGCAGCACGAGCCGGCAGGGTTCCATCCCCACATCAAAATGTTGCGTGAACAGATAGGCCATCCGCTCTTCGCCCGAACTGGTGCGAATGGCGACCAGCCGGTCCTGCGTTTCCCTCGTGCGGGCGAGCACGTCGGCGGTGGCCATTTCTTCGCCGGGCCAGATTCGCAATTCGATCGTAGTCCGGCCAATCACTTGTCCCATTTCCCGGGCCAGGAGACGCAGGAACGCAGGATTCGCGTCGAGGATTTTTTCACCGTGCAGGCTGTGAATGAACATGGCCAGCGGATTGTCGCGAAACGCTTTGCCAAAACGTTCTTCTGACTGCTGCAGTTCCTGGGTTCGGACAGCCACGCGCCGATCCAGTTGCTCGATCTGAAGGTTGGCCATTCGCGTGACGTTCCACTTCGAAGTCAATGCGTAAGCCAGTTGCAGGACTTCCATGTTGTCGAACGGCTTTTTGAGAATGAGCAGGTTTTCGGACTCGCCGAGGCGTTTTCGCATGTCGTCCCACGAGTAATCGCAAAAGGCGGTGCAAAGGACGACCTGCAGGTCGGGGTGCCGTTCCCAGATGCGTGCCGTGGTTTCCACTCCATCCCAGCCGGGAGGCATCCGCACGTCGATGAAAGCCATCGCATAGGGCCGCCCCGCCAGGGCGGCGGCGTTCACCATTTCCATGGCCTGCTGACCTTGCAGCGCCGTGTCGATCTCGAACCGCACCCGAGGCGGGTGCGCAGAATCCGAGCCCGATAACTGTGATGAGGCGCCTGCTTCGGCGCTCCGATCTTCCAGTTGTTCGAGCAGAATCCTTTCGAGGTCGTGAATCGCTGGATTGTCGTCAACCAGCAGAATCCGACGATTCTGGCTTAATGCATTCATGCCTGCCTCATTAGGAATCGGCATCTGGGAGAAAAAGTTGTGTCCTATTCCGGCCACTTCCTCCCAGCCGTGAAACATCTGCCGTGGTGGAGATAAGTCCTCTTGAGTCAGAAAAACTCTTTCCTCCCCGCGCGGCTTTCTCCAAGTTGCGCCCGCATGAGCCTGGAAGACCATTGGGGCGACATTATCCGCAAAGCGCGCAAGGCCGCGAACGTACCCGCCGAGCAAGCCGCCAAGGCTGCGGGACTGTCCGTCGAGCAGTTAAGCGCGTTGGAGAGTTCGGGACAATCAGCGGCTCCCGTAAATTATGCTGCGCTCGCCCAGGCGCTCCACCTGAGTGCGCCAAAACTGGAAGGCATCGCCAAAGGCTGGTTGCCGTCCGCAAAAGATCTCAGCACCTGGCGGGAAGTGCGAGTCATCCCGACTGAGCAGGGTGGCAACACCGTGAATTGTTATTTGGTGTGGGACGAAGTTTCGCGCGAGGCGGCCCTGTTCGATACGGGATGGACGGCGGAGCCGGTTTTCCAAATCATCGCTGCGGAGAACCTGCAGTTGAAGCACCTGTTTCTCACCCACTCACATGAGGATCACATTGCGGCGCTGGGGCCGATTCGTGAGCGCTTTCCGAAAATCCTCATTCACACCGATTCGAAAAGCGCGCCGCCGCAACACAAGAACCGCCGGAACGATTGCATTCACCTAGGCAGCCTTCGCATCACCAATCGCGAGACACCCGGCCACGCAGAAGATGGCGTTATTTATCTCGTCGGAAATTTTTCGGAGGACGCGCCGCACGTCGCCATCATCGGTGACACGCTTTTTGCCGGCTCGATGGCGACTGGGTTTATTTCCTGGGAAGAGTTGAAGAAGCGCGTGCGCTCGGAGATTTTTTCGCTGCCGCCCGGGACATTGCTTTGTCCGGGCCACGGCCCACTTACGACCGTCGCCGAGGAAAAACAGCACAATCCATTTTTTACGGATTAGGCCGTCGCGCCGCCCTCGACCCCCGAGCCGCAATTCAAGTGCGGTCTATTGAAGATATAAAAAACGTGAACGTCGGGCAGCCCCAGCTTCTCGCAGAATTCTTCCGCCGTGTCGCTGTGGACAAAGTTGTGCGCCTGGAGTCCGGAGGCTACCCATCCGCCCGCGCCGTTGAAATACTCGCCCGTTTTCCGGTTTCGCAATGTCACTTTCATAATTCGCCGTCCCCGTCCCCCTGCCGTAGCAGGCGATTTGCCACTCGAAAATCCCCTTCAAATGGGCCGCTTTACGGTTAATGGGCTCGCCGCAGGCCGATTGGATTGCATTGCTCCATGGAGAGGCCCTGCAACTGTCCATTTTTCTTCCTCCCCGACACATGGCTGACCGGGATAGGAGCAGGTCGCGGAAGAAATTTTGAACATTTGCCCGAACGAAATATCCAACCGTGACGAACGGCGCGGAATGGCACTGCCAGGCCACTCCGAAGATGTCAGATAGCCTCTTTACAAGCAGAGGGTGAATTGTTATCTGCTGCGCCGTTTCCAAACGGCAGTAGGGCAAACAGGCGATGATTAAAGTTGAAAATCTGGTCAAAACATTCGGCACCAAGCGCGCCGTGAACGGCATTTCGTTTTCGGTCGAACGCGGCGAAGTGCTTGGTTTTCTCGGCCCCAACGGCGCGGGCAAGTCCACGTCCATGCGAATGATCACCGGGTTCATCCCCCCCACCGAAGGGCGGGTCACAGTCGGTGGCCATGACATGGTGGACGATCCAATTCCGGCCAAGAGGCTCATCGGCTACCTGCCGGAAAACGCGCCAGCCTACACAGACATGACCGTGCAGGGCTTTTTGAGGTTCTCCGGCGAGTTACGTGGTTTGCGCGGGGACGAGTTGAAGCGCGCCGTCAATCGCGTCGTGGAGATGTGCTTCCTGGAAAACGTTGTCCATCAAAGTGTGGACACGCTTTCGAAGGGCTATCGCCATCGCACCTGCTTCGCGCAATCGATTATTCACGATCCGCAGATTCTAATTCTCGACGAACCGACCGACGGTCTCGATCCAAATCAAAAGCACGAAGTCCGGCAGCTCATTCGCCGGATGGGCGAGAAGAAGGCCATCATCTTCTCGACTCACATTCTCGAAGAAGTCGAAGCCGTTTGCTCGCGGGCCATTATCATCGACCGAGGGCAAATCGTCGCCAACGGCACGCCCTCCGAGTTGAAACAACGCTCCGATGTGGCGGGCGCGGTATCGTTGCGCGTTATTGGTGTCGCGGCTGACGGAGTCAGGCAACGGCTTGCGGGCATCAGTGGCGCCAGCAAGGCGTCCATTGTCAAAGAAGAGGCGGGCGTGGTTTGGGCGCGCGTTTATCCGAGCGACAAAGCGCGGAACGGAGAGCTGGCCCGGGCGGTCGCCGACGCGGTCACGCAGTCGGGTTGGAAGTTCGAAGAATTACACACCGAGGAAGGCCGTCTGGATGAAGTATTCCGACGCATCACATTGCCCGACACCAAAGCAGGCGCCACGAGTCATGAGAACAAAGTTACCGGAGGTCATCAATGAGTGACTCGATTCGACATATCTGGACCATCGCCAAGCGCGAACTGAGCGGCTACTTCGCGTCGCCGGTCGCCTACGTCGTCATCGTCATCTTCCTGCTGCTGATGGGTTTCTTCACCTTCATGCTCGGGCAGTTTTTCCGCGTCGGCGAAGCGTCCCTCTCCTTCAGCTTTTTTCGCTGGCATCCGTGGCTCTACCTGTTCCTCGTGCCGGCGGTCGGCATGAGGCTGTGGGCGGAAGAGCGGCGGCAGGGGACGCTGGAGCTTTTGCTCACCATGCCCATTACGGCCTGGCAGGCCATCGTCGGGAAGTTTCTCGCGTCGTGGTTGTTCCTCATCATCGCGCTGGCGTTGACGTTTCCGGTGGTCATCACCATCAGCTATCTCGGTGATCCTGACGGTGGCGCGGTCTTTGCCGGCTATGTCGGAAGCGCGCTGCTGGCGGGCGCTTATCTGGCGGTGACGTGCTTTACCTCTGCGCTCACGCGCAATCAGGTGATCAGTTTCATCCTCTCGGTGGTGATTTGTTTCTTTCTGATCCTCTGCGGCTGGGAACCAGTCACAGAGATGCTGGTGAACTTTTCTCCGGCACTGACCAAGCTCGTGGCCAGCTTCAGCGTCATGCCGCACTTTGCCGGCTTCCAGAAGGGCGTGATCGATTCGCGCGATTTGCTGTTTTTCCTGTCCCTGATTGGCTTCGCGTTGTTCTGCAACGGTGTGGTCATTCGCAACCTGCGCGCGGGCTAAATCAAATTCTTCGAACGATGAAACAGAAAAAATTTGAAACATTGCTTTATTCCGCCATCGGCATCGCGGTGATGTTCGTCGTGATCGTCGCGGTGAACCTCATCTCCAACGCGGCCAAAGCGCGGATGGATCTTACCGAAGACAAGCTCTACACGCTTTCGCCGGGGACGAAGGCGATTCTCAAGAAGCTCGACTCGCCCGTGGAAGCGCGTTTCTACTTTTCACAAAGTGAGTCGCGGGTGCCGTCGCAAATCCGCACTTATGCGAGTGAAGTCGAAGACCTGTTGGAAGAATTTCGCGAGGTGTCTGGAGGAAAAATCCGCATCCGAAGGATCGATCCCAAACCTGACAGCGACGCCGAGGAGGCCGCGCAAGCGGACGGCGTCGAAGCGCAGGCGAGCGGACCGCTTGGTGAGAATTTCTATTTTGGTCTCATTATCAGTTCGGATCCGGAAAAAGCGCTAGTGCCGCTGCCATTGGAACGCGAGCGCCTGCTCGAATACGACATAGCCCGCGCGCTCGGCCAAGTTATCAGCACGACCAAACCCGTCGTCGGCGTCATGACCGGGTTGCCGATGTTTGGCGCGCCCAGCAACCCCATGATGATGCGCATGGGCCAGCGCGGCCAGCGCCCGTGGGTGTTCATCCAGGAACTGAAACGCGACTACACAGTTAAGCAGGTGGAGATGGAGGTGGACCAAATCGAAGACGATATCCAGGTGCTCATCGTGGCGCATCCGAAGAATATCACCGACAAGGCGCAATACGCGATCGACCAATTCGTGCTGCGCGGCGGCAAATTGCTCGGCCTGCTCGATGCGATGTGTTTCATCGATCGCGACCAGTCGCAGCCGAACAATCCGTTGGCCGGCATGATGCCGGGCGGCGGTTCTTCATTACCCCGGCTGTTGCAGGCGTGGGGGGTGGCGTTCGAGTCCACCAAGGTCGTCGCAGACCTCGGCTACACGCGGGAGATTTCCTTTCAGGAGGGACAACCGCCCCGGCCGATGCCCACATTCCTGTTCGTTAATCCTGAAGGCATCAACAAGGAAGACATTGTCACGGCGCAGATCGACAACCTGCTGCTCGCGCAAGCGGGTTCGTTCTCCGGCACGGCGGCCACGGGCTTGAAGCAGACCGTGCTGCTGCACACGACGAAGAAGTCCGAGTTGGTGGACGGCATGACGGCCCAGTTCTCCCCGCAGAAGATTATGGATGACTTCAAGGCGTCCAACGAAGAGCGTCCGCTGGCGATTCGTTTGCAGGGAAAATTCAAGACGGCGTTTCCCGAGGGCAAACCGGCGACGCCTCCGGCCGATGGCGAAGAAAAGAAGGACGAGGCGAAACCCGCGGACAATTCGCTGAAGGAATCCAAGACCGACGGCGTGGTCATCCTGATTGGCGACGCCGATTTCCTCTTCGACAACTTCTGCGTGCAGATCAATCCACTCTTCGGCATCGCGACGCCGATCAACGGCAACCTTGGACTGGCGCAGAACATGGTCGAACAGCTTTCGGGCGATGCGAACCTGGTCGGTACGCGCTCGCGTGGCGCGTTGCGCCGCCCGTTCACGGTGATGCAGCGGATGCAGGCCGAGGCGGAAGACGCCGGCCGCGAAAAAATCCAGAAGCTCAACCAGGAGCTTCAAAACGCGCAGAACCAGTTGAACGAATTGCAGGCGAAAAAGGAGCCGGGGCAGAAGCTGATTCTGTCGCCGGAGCAACAGTCGAAGATCGCGGAGTTCCAAAAGAAGCAACGCGACACGCAGCGCGAGTTGCGTGACCTGCGCAAGAACCTGCGCCAGGACATTGACTCGCTGGAGAACCGGCTCAAGTGGGCCAATATCGCGGGTGTGCCCGGACTGGTCATTCTGGCGGGACTGGGCACGTTCTTCATCCGCAAACAGCGCACCAAAGCACAATGAATCGCAACCAACTCACACTCCTGATTGTGCTCGGAGCCGTTTTGGGCGGCCTCGGCTACTACGTTTACAACAAAAGGCAGTCGAGCTACGAGCGCGGCGTGGCGGCCGAAGAAGGGCAGAAACTGCTCCACGGTGTGCCGCCCAGCGCGATCAACGACGTGGCGCAACTCACGATCAAGCAGGCGGCCAGCGAGTTGAATCTTGTCCGCGCGAACGACGGCTGGACAGTGAAGGAACGCGGTGGCTATCCCGCCAACTTCAGCACGATCAGCGACACCGTGAAAAAGTTGTGGGACTTGAAGGTGATGCGGCCTATCGAGATCGGTCCATCGCGGCTGGCGAAACTCAAGCTGACGAAGGATGAGGGCACGCTGATCGATTTGAAGGATGACAAAGGCAAATCAATTGCGACCGTCACGCTGGGGTTGCAGACCTCCAAGGAGTCGGGAGAGGAATCGCCCTTTGGCGGCGGCGGCTCATTCCCGAATGGCCGTTACGTGATGCGCGGCGATGACGTGAAAACCGTCGCGCTCGTCAATGACCCGTTGAACGTGGAGGCAAAACCGGAAGACTGGCTGAATAAGGAGTGGTTCAAGGTAGAGAAGGTAAAGGCGGTCTCTGTCGTGACGACGAACACGACGAACAATTGGAAACTGGTGCGCGAGACGGAAAACGGTGATTGGAAAATCGTGGACGCGAAACCGGATGAGACCGCCGACAGCAGCAAAGCGGGTGGACTGAATTTTTTGCTTTCTTCGCCCTCCTTCAACGACGTGATTGTCGATCCGAAACCTGAACAGACCGGGCTGGACAAACCGATCACCGCCACGATTGAGACGTTCGATGGTTTCACTTACACGATCAAGCTGGGGAAGATGGCAGGCAGCGAAGAGAATTTTACGTTGCAGATGAATGTCATCGGCAGCTATTCAAAGGAGCGCACTCCGGGCAAAGATGAGAAGGCGGAGGACAAGGAGAAGCTCGATAAAGAATTCACCGAAAGCCACAAGAAGCTCGAAGACAAACTCAAGAACGAGAAACAGTTCGAGAAGTGGACTTACAATGTCGCAAAGTGGTCTGTCGATAATCTTCTCAAGGAGCGCAAGGACTTCCTGGCGGAGAAAAAGGAAGAACCCAAACCAGACGAAGCTCCCGGCGACGCGCCCAAGAATGAGGTCAAGCCTGCGGAGAAGCCGTAGGCAAGTGCCAACGAAAGTCATCCCACGGGCGTGCGTCCTGTAACGCAGCGACTTTCATCCGTCCGAGGCGGTGGCAGGCATCCGACGTTTCACGCCGTTGGCAGGACTGTTATCACGCCCCGTCGCGGCCGGACGTTGCATTGAAGGAGGGAGCTTCCTGTTCGCTTTGAAAGGCAGGGGATTCAGGCCTTCCCAACAACGTGCCATGAACAGGCGTAAGATCGTCCAGCAACTGAGCGCATCCAGCGCATACGTTTGGGTTTCCCGATGACGCCATTTCCATTCGTTCCCCACAGCAGCGGCAGACCCTCGACATGTCCGCACAATGAGGAGGAAGGGCGCGAAAACTAGAAAAACTTGCTCACAATTTTCCTTAGCTAGGTTTCGACTGCCGTCAGCCCGGAAAATGAAAGGGAGAGATCGAGCACGTGGTCCCAGGTGTGGTCCTGCACCGCCTGACGCGCCGCATCACCGAGGCGAAAGCGGGTTTCCGCGTCGAGTTCGAGTCTATTCACGGCCTGGGCCATGCCCGAGGCGTCTCCCGGCCGCACGAGCACTCCTGTTTCGCCATCTCGAATCACTTCCTCAATCTGGCCGATACGCGTGGCAACAATGGGCAGTCCTGCCGCCATGTATTCATAAAGCTTTAGTGGCGAAGAGTAGAAGTGCGCCAGCGGCGGATAGGGGGCCAGCGCCACATCCATCGAGGCGAGGTAGCCCGGCACCAGCTCGGGCGGCACAGCGCCGGTGAATTGCACGCGTTCCGTCAAACCTCGCGCCGCGATCTCGCGGTCGAGATACTCACGGTCTGGACCGTCGCCGACGATGAGAAGTCTGGCTTTGGCGGACTGATGCGCCATGAGTGTGAAGCTTTCAATCAACGTGTTGAGGCCGTGCCGCGCCCTCAGCACGCCGATGTAGCCGATCACGAACGCTCCGTTCCTGGGTATGGCTGGCGCGATGTCGCCAAAGCGTTCGGGATTAACCGCGTTGGGCACGATATGAACTTTCCCGCGCGCGCTGGGATGCTGTTCGAGCAAACAGGCGAGTTGGCGGGACACTGCTGTAATCGCAGTGGCCGACCGAAATGCGCGCATGGCGGCGTCTTCTGCTGACCTCTGATCGATCAGCATCCGACAACTCACCTGCTCTTCTATGAGCGGCGCGTTCACCTCCAGGATTGAAGGGATGGAATGCTCGCGCGCGAACTCCATGCCCGCATAACTCCAAAGCGATTGCCGTTCGTAAATGAGGTCGAACGGCGCCTGTTCCGACTCCCGGGCGAGCGCATCCTGCAGGAAAGTGTTCGTGGCGAGGGCGGCCCGTTCCAACAGCGCGGCATCCTCCGACGGCAGTTTTGGCAACAAGTGCAATTGCAGCGCGGTGACATCAGAAGGCGTATCATCACCGAGCCGGCTGGTGAACAGATGAACTTCGCCCCCCCGTTTGAGCATGGCCAGGATTAACTCCTGCACGTGAACGGAAGATCCCTGTGTGCCAAAGACAGGCACATTCGGGTCGGCATTGATATACGCAATTTTCATGGGCGGCGACAACGCTGCTGCATCGGGTTATCGGCTTAAACCAGCGCGGCCTGAAACATGGATTTGTACTTTCGCATTGATCGGCCAAAAACGCGGTTGCTACCTTGGCCGCGCGACGAATTTCCCAAAGGACGACTCATGGCCAAAAAAACTGAACCGACCGCTCCGGCGGTGAACAATTTCCCCAAACTGCACAACGCAATGTGGCCGGGCCTCGTAGGCAAAGGCTCGCCCGGCGCAGAGCCGTGCATCGAGCTCGACACCATGCTGGAGCTGACGGCGAAGGCGGAGGTGAATGGGGTGAAGTTTGACGGTGTGGACATTTTTCTTTTCGAGCCGCACGTGAACATTGATTCGAGCGACGATGATTTGAAGCGCCTGGCCGAAAAGATTGAGAGCAAAGGACTGGTGGTTGGCTCGGTCGTCGCGCCGATTTGGCCCCCAACGGGTGGAGGCTCGGCGATGGGCGGAGACGAGGACCGGGCCAAGTTTGTGGAGCAGGTGCGCAAAGGGTCCCGCATCGCGAAGAAGCTGCGCGAGTTGGGCGTGCGTCCGCATGGCGTCGTGCGCATTGATTCGGCGAGCGGCGTGGGAGATTGGGAAAAAGACCCGAAGGGCAACACGAAGAAAATCGCGAAAACGTTCAGAGAGGCGGGCAAAGTCGCCAAGGACCATGGAGAACGGCTCGCGGCCGAAGGTGAAATTTGCTGGGGCGGCATGCACAGTTGGAAGGCGATGCTCGATCTTCTGGAAGAGGTTGGCCAACCCAAGCTCGTTGGTTTCCAGGCGGACATGGCGCACACCCTTCTTTATCTGCTCGGCTACAACGAACCGAAGCACCGGATCGTGCCGGAGAAGTTTTATTGGGAGCCGGAAGTCTTTCACAACGCGATGAAGAAGATGACCAAGGCATTGCGGCCCTGGACGATTGATTTCCACGTTGCGCAAAACGACGCGACCGTCCACGGCTCCGGCACGCACGACAAGACCGGCCGCCATTGCCGCGTGAACGATCCAAACGGCAAGCTGAACATCCCGCGCGATTCCGGCTATTGGATGCGCAACGACGGTGGTCAGGTCACGAAGAAGTTTCAGCACATCTGCTGGGACGGGTGCATGTTCCCGAACGCCGTGATGATGCAGCAGGAAACGTGGAACAACATTCTCGCCGCGATGATTCAGGTGCGAGAGAACCACGGGTGGCGAGCATGAACGTCACCATCACCGACAAAGACTGGTACCAGGCGTGGGTGGTCTCGGCCGATTTTGGGCAGCCCAAGACTTATCTCGTTTACATGGAGATGTTCAATCTCGAGAGCGGCAATTATTTTTACGAGAAACACATGAAGGACTCCGCGAACGAGGGTCTTGCCCGCCGCAACTTGAGCGCTTTCCGAGCTGATGATCTTTCCGGGCGCGCCGATGCCGTGGCCAGGACCAATGTGAAGCTCAAACCCAACGCCCCGGGCCTCGAAGCGAAGGGAGCGCCGAAGACAAATACCGGCATCGACTGGGACAAGACCAATGTCAAATCGGTCGCGTTCCAGTTCGCGGAGGCGCTGCTCAACGAAATGTTGGCCGGCAAATTTGGCGATCATCTCAAAGACGCCAAGAGTGGTTTTATCGATGA
>Ga0190265_10000843_pt1 | contig 20398 bp, 17 predicted proteins | sample Popmic124T_FD_133135 | JGI IMG/M metagenome (GOLD analysis project Ga0190265, IMG submission 133135) | Populus adjacent soil microbial communities from riparian zone of Indian Creek, Utah, USA - 124 T | ecosystem: Environmental > Terrestrial > Soil > Riparian zone | place: USA: Utah | collected...
CTCGGCGAGCTCGGTCCGCACTGTCTTGATCGCCACGCGCCGGCCGGACGCCGAGCGCGCGAGATAGACCAGCCCCATGCCGCCGGCACCGAGTCGGCCGAGCACCTCGAACGGGCCGATCCGTCGCGGATCGTGCTGCGTCAGCTGCTCCACCACTTGCCTGCCACCTCCCCGTAGGGGCTCTTCGACTTCCGCCCCGTGCAGCTTCTCACTGCCGTACCGGACACACGGTCCACAGGCCGATTCTTCCTGCCGGAGCCGACGGTTGCGAACCCGGGGGCGGCCCCGCGATGTCTCGAATCGATCGCTGGGTGCACCGAGCCGGGACGAGTCCGGCATTCGCCACGCAGCGGACTTCCCCTCACGTCACACCCGCGGCCGCTGCCCGTGGAGCCTGCAGCACAGCGAAACTCGCCCCCTGATCGTCGACGAGGACGGCGTACCGCCCGTACGGCGTGTCCTCCGGCTCGAGCAGCACCCGCCCGCCCAACCGTACGGTCGTGTGCGCCGCCGTGTCGCAGTCGTCGACGGCGAAGTAGGTCAGGAAGTGGGCGGGCATCTCCGCAGGGTAGGTCCCCGCGATGAGGCACCGCCCGCCGATCGCGTGTTCCTCGTCGACCGGTTCACCGGCCGGCGCCCACATCATGAAGTCGAACCCCTCCTCGCTCCCGCCGACGTCCTCGCTTCCGCCCGCGACTTCGCCCTCATCCGCGACTTCGCCGACAGTCTCGCCGAGCTGGCGCATGCCGTAGCCGAAGACGTCGGCGTAGAAGCGGTCGACGGCTGCCTTGTCCCGCGTGTGGACCTCCGACCACACGTACGCGCCATGCTCCTCGCGTACCCCGAAGCCGCCCCGCGCACCGGCCTGCAGCAGCCCGAAGACCGCACCCGAGGGGTCGGCGGCGACGGCGACGACAACCCTCCCCCCGGCGGCGCCGGACCCGGCGTCGGCCGGCCCCGTCAGCACGTTGCCGCCCGCCTCGCGGATCCTTGCGACGGCGGCTTCGGCGTCCTCGGTGGCGAGGTAGAGGTTCCAGACGGTGGGCATCCGGCCGTCGGGCTTGGCGAAGAGCCCCGCGGTGTGCCTGCCGTCCAGATAGGCCATGGTGTAGCTGTCCCGCTCCGACTCCGGCTCGCCGAACGTCCAGCCGAAGAGTCCGCCGTAGAACCGCTTGCCGGCCTCGACGTCGGAAAGCATCGCGTCGGCCCAGCAGGGCACGCCCTCCGCGAATGTCTCTGCCCGTACGGCCATGACCGAGCCTCCCGTACTTCACGCCCCGCGTGCGCGTCCGTTCGTACGGGCACGCTAGCCGCGTTCGCGGGCCCTCGCAGTCCAACGATTCGAACGAACGGTCAATACTGCGTGCTCCAGGGCGTACCACCCCGGCAGCAGACCGGGCCGACCCCATTTGCATGCGGCCGAATCGCGCTGTCGTTCCCCGTCGATAAGCTGACGGCATGACAGGACAAGTTCGAACCGTCGACGGGCGAGTAGCAGGACGCCGCGGGCAGGCGACGCGGCAGAAGCTGCTCGACTGCCTCGGCGAGATGCTCAGCTCGTCGCCGTATCGCGACGTCAAGGTCATTGATGTAGCCCGGAGAGCCGGCACCTCTCCGGCGACCTTCTATCAGTACTTCCCGGACGTCGAGGGCGCGGTCCTCGAACTGGCCGAGTCCATGGCGAAGGACGGCACCGCGCTCAGCGAGCTGGTGGCGGAGCGCTCCTGGGCGGGCAAGGCCGGCTGGAGTACGGCGGAGGACCTGGTCGACGGGTTCCTCTCCTTCTGGCGCAAGAACGACGCCATCCTGCGCGTGGTCGACCTGGGCGCGGCCGAGGGCGACAAGCGTTTCTACAAGATCCGGATGAAGGTCCTGAACTCGGTCAACGGTCCTCTCACGGAGTCCATCAAGGACCTTCAGGCCAGAGGCAGGGTCGACAAGGACGTCAATCCCGCCGCGACAGCCGGCGCCCTCGTGACCATGCTCGCCTCGGTGGCAAGTCACCAGAAGGGCTTCCAGACTTGGGGCGTCAAGCAGGCGGAGCTGAAGCCGAACCTGGCGCTGCTGGTGCACCTGGGAGTGACCGGCCGCAAGCCCACCAGATGACCAGCGGTTCCCAACTCCCCAAGAAACGTTTCTCCTTCACCTCGCGGCAGCCCCACTCCCAACTCCCGGGAAACCGCCACGGCGTGCTCTTCCCGTGATGCTTCCGTGACGGGCGTACCACGTCACCAGCACTAAACTCTCCGTCATGCCCATGACCGACGACGGAGTTCCCGTTCACATCATCGGCGCCGGTCCCGGCGGGCTGGCGACCGCCGCCGCCCTGCACGAGCGGGGAATCAGCGCCGTCGTGCTGGAGAAGTCCCCCTCCGTCGCCGCCTCCTGGCGCGCCCAGTACGACAGGCTGCGGCTGCACACCACACGCCGCTGGTCCGCACTGCCCGGCCTGCCGATCCCGCGTTCGTACGGGCGCTGGGTCAGCCGTGACGACTTCGTGCGCTACCTGGAGAGCTACGCCGAGCACCACGGCATCGAAGTGGCCACCGGTGTCGAGGTCGACGGCATCGAGCGCGGCGAGTCGGGCTGGGTGCTGCACGCCAACGGCGGACGGCGGCTGACGACACCGGTCGCCGTGGTCGCCACCGGCTACAACCACACCGCTCATCTGCCGTCCTGGCCGGGACGCGAGAACTTCGGCGGCGAGCTGCTGCACGCCTCCCGCTACCGGAACGCGAAGCCGTACGCGGGCAAGGACGTGCTCGTCGCCGGCGTCGGCAACACCGGTGCGGAGATCGCCGCCGACCTCGCCGAGGGCGGAGCCGCACGCGTCAGGCTCGCGGTGCGCACCGTCCCCCACATCGTCCGCCGGTCCACGCTGGGCTGGCCCGCGCAGGCCAACGGCATCCTGTGCCGCCGCCTGCCCACGCGCCTGGTGGACGCCCTCGCCGCACGCATGGCGAAGGCGGCGGTCCCCGACCTCGCCGCGTACGGGCTGCCGCGCCCGGACACGGGCCTGTACACGCGTGCCCGTCAGGGCGCGATACCCGTGCAGGACGTGGGGCTGATCAAGGCCGTACGCAAGCGCAAGGTCGAGCCCGTCGCGGCGGTCGAGTCCTTCGACGGGGCGAAGATCCAGCTCGCGGACGGCACGACCATCAGTCCCGATGCCGTCATCGCCGCGACCGGCTACCGGCGCGGTCTGGACGACCTCGTCGGGGGCCTGGGCGTACTCGACGCCGACGGACGTCCTCTGCCGCACGGCGCCCGTACCCGCCCCGAGGCTCCGGGGCTCCACTTCATCGGCTACACGAACCCGCTCAGCGGGATGCTGCGCGAACTGTCGCTGGACTCGCGCAAGATCGCGCGGGCCGTCGCACGGGCGGTTTCGTGACTCAGCACCGGGCGTCGTGGATGCCAAGGCCCGTGCCGCCCGGGGCGATCCACGGCTGAAGCGTCAGGTCCTCGTCGTAGTCGCCGCCGCTCTCGTGCCGGTACGACAGCGGTGCGGCGCCGGGCAGGGCACGCAGCCGTTCGCGGAGCTCACGTGCGCACTCGCGGTAGCCGTCCTCCGTCATACGGTCGGCGCCGTACACCACGAAGGGCTCGTGTGCGGCCATGCCCGTGTACCAGAACGTGCCGTGCAGCAGCGGCCACAGCACCTGGCTGACGTGACCGTGGATGCCGCGCGGTCCGAAGCTGCTCTCCCGGGCGCCGACCGAGGTGATCACCATGGCGCGCTTGCCCGACAGGCCGCCCTCGCCGTAGCGCAGGGTGCGGCCGTCCGCGCCGTGCACTCCGAACGCGAAGCCCTGGACGAGTACGCGGTCCAGCCAGCCCTTCATGATCGCGGGCGGTCCGAACCACCACAGGGGGAAGTGGAAGACCAGGGTGTCGGCCCAGGTGATCTTCTGCTGTTCCCTGCGGATGTCCTCGCTCTGTTCGTCGTCGAGGTACGCGCGTTCCTGCTCGGCGCCGACGGCGAGGCGGGGGTGTCCAACGGGCGCTCCGTCCGGGACGGTCCGGGCCTTCGGCCGTACGTCGGAGGCGTCCAGCACGGCCTTCCAGCCCATGGCGTAGAGATCGGAGACCTGACTTTCGTGGCCCGACTCCGCGAGTTCGCGCAGGCCCTCATACATGAGGGAGGTGTTCAGGGAGCGCTGCTCGGGGTGGGCGTGAATCCACAGAACCTTCATGGCTCCGATGGTGCGATCCGCCTTCACCGGGAACGAGTGGCCAGATAGCCAGCTTGTGAAAGAATCTGGCCATGCCCTCGGTGATGCCCTCCGTCATGCCGCCCGTTTCTCCGGCCGCTCCCTTCCGCCACGACGGACGTCACCGGGTCGCCGTGCTGGTGCGGCCAGGGGTGATGCCGCTTGAACTGGGGCTGGTGCACCAGCTGTTCGGAGCCGCGAAGAGCACCGGCGACGGCAGCCCGCTGTACGAGGTGGCGACCTGTGCGCTCACCCCCGGCCCGGTCCGTACGAACGCGGACTTCCCCATTCACGTCGCGCACGGAGCGCACACCCTCGCCGAGGCCGGCACGGTGATCGTCCCGGCCACCCACGAGGAGGACGAGCCCGAGACCGCGGGACGCCTCGGCGACGCACTCACCGGTGCCCTGAGCCGCATCCGCCGGCCCGGTACGCGCGTCGCCTCCATCTGCACGGGCGCCTTCGTGCTGGCCGCCGCGGGCTGGCTCGACGGCAGGAGAGCCACGACGCACTGGAAGTCGGCCGGCCACTTCCGCCGCCTCTTCCCCGCCGTCCGCCTCGATCCCGACGTCCTCTACACCGACGAGGGCGACCTGCTCACCTCGGCCGGAGAGGCCGCCGGCATCGACCTGTGCCTGCATCTGATCCGGTGCGACCACGGCGCGGCCGTGGCGAACGACGTCGCACGTTCCACTGTCGTGCCGCCTCACCGCGAGGGCGGCCAGGCCCAGTTCATCCCGCGGCCTGTGGCGCAGAGCGGAGGACGCTCCTCCACCGGTGCCGCCCGCGCCTGGGCGCTGCGGCACCTCGACCGTCCCCTCTCGCTGCGCGAACTGGCGGAGGTGGAGTCCATGAGCGTACGGACGTTCACACGGCGCTTCCGTGAGGAGGCGGGCCTCACACCCGTGCAGTGGCTGACCCGTCAACGCATCGAGCGGGCACGGCAGTTGCTGGAGGAGACGGACATGCCGGTCGACCGCGTCGCCGCCGACGCGGGCTTCGGTACGGGCGCTTCGCTGCGCCAGCATCTGCAGGCGGCGCTCGGCGTCTCGCCCCGCGCGTACCGGGCCACGTTCCGGGGTCCTGGCCGGCCGGGCGCGGCCAGGGTCTGACGGTCAGGGCTCGACCGGGGCGGCCTCGGCGGACTCCTCCGGCCGTTTCCGTATCACCAGCGCCATCAGCGCGGCCGTCGCGCACAGCGCGCCCGAGGCGACCCATGCGACGTCGTAGCTGCCGAAGGTGTCCCGCACCACCCCCGTGAGGAAGGCGACCACCGAGGCACCGATCTGGTGCGAGGCGAGTACCCAGCCGAAGACGATCGCGCCGTTCTCACCGAAGTGCCGGCGGCACAGGGCGATGGTGGGCGGCACGGTGGCGACCCAGTCGAGCCCGTAGAAGACGATGAAGAACAGCATCGGGGGCTGCACGGACTCCGCGAAGAGCAGTGGAAGGAAGAGCAGCGAGAGACCGCGCAGCGCGTAGTAGACGGCCAGCAGCCGCCGGGGATCGAAGCGGTCGGTGAACCAGCCGGACGCGACGGTGCCCACCAGGTCGAAGACGCCGATGACGGCGAGCAGCGAGGCGGCGGCGGGCACGGGCATCCCGTGGTCGTGTGCCGCGGGTACGAAATGGACGCCGACCAGGCCGTTCGTGGAGGCGCCGCACACCGCGAAGGTGCCGGCCAGCAGCCAGAAGACCTTGCTGCGTGATGCGTCGCGCAGCGCCCGGAGCGCCCGCTTCGCGGCACCGGGAGGCGCGGGCGGCGGGGTGACGTAGCCGGGCCCGGCGCCGTACGGACGCAGCCCGACGTCCTCCGGCCTGTCGCGGAGCACGAACAGCACCAGCGGCACCACGGCCAGCGCGGCGAGGGCGACGGTGAGCGAGGCCGTACGCCAGCCCGGTCCCTCCACCAGCAGCGCGACCAGCGGCAGGAAGACCAGCTGACCTGCAGCCGATCCCGCCGTGAGGATGCCGCTGACCAGCCCGCGGCGCTGGATGAACCAGCTGTTGGAGATGGTCGCGGCGAAGGCGAGCGCCATCGAGCCGGTGCCGAGTCCGACGAGGAAACCCCAGCAGAGGATGAGCTGCCAGGTGGCGTCCATGAAGACGGTCAGGCCGCTGCCCGCGGCGATCAGCAGGAGTGCGCCGGAGACGATGCGGCGGATGCCGTAGCGCTCCATCAGTGCGGCGGAGAACGGTGAAGTGAGCCCGTAGAGCAGCACGTTGACGGACACCGCTCCCGAGATGGTGCTGTGCGACCAGCCGAACTCCTCGTGCAGGGGGTCGATGAACACGCTGGGCGTGGCCCGGAAGGCGGCAGCGCCGACGAGAGCGACGAAGGAGACGGCGGCGACCCACCAGGCCCGGTGGATGCGTGGGCGGCGGCGTTCACGCGGTGTGTCCGTGCCGTGACCGGTGTCTGTGCCTTGCCGGCCGTTCCGTGCGGGGTTCTCGCTCTCGTAAGGCTGTTCTTCGGGGGCGGGGAGTCCGGTTGTCCGAGTCACGTGATCAGCCTGTTCCCGGGAGCCCTCGCCGACGAGTGGCCCGGAGGCCATGTTGTGCGAGGATCGGGCCATGAGTGTTTTCCGTCATCCCGGTCGCCACCGTGTCGCCGTCCTCGTACGGAACGGCCTGCTGCCCATCGAACTGGGCATCCCGCACCGCCTGCTGGGCTGGGCGTGGAACGAGCACGGCGAGCGGCTGTACGAGGTCGTCACCTGCGCAGTCCGGCCGGGCTCTGTCCGTACGGACGCGGACTTCTCGGTCACGGTGGAGCAGGGCCCACAGGCGCTGGCGGAGGCCGACACGGTGATCGTGCCCGCGTCGCACGAACTCGACGAGCCCTTCGCCGAGGGACGTCTCGACGCACCCCTCACCGAAGCGCTGGCCCTCATACGGCCCGGCACGCGCATCGCCTCCATCTGCACCGGAGCTTTCGTGCTGGCTGCGGCAGGGCTGCTCAACGGCAGGCGGGCGACGACGCATTGGGCCTCGTGCGAGCGCCTCCAGGAGCTGCACCCGGCGGTGAAGGTCGATCCGGACGTGCTCTACGTCGCGGACGGGAACGTGCTGACGTCGGCGGGCGTCGCCTCCGGCATCGACCTGTGTCTGCACATGGTGCGCGAGGACTTCGGCGCCTCGGTCGCCAATTCGGTGGCCCGGCGCACTGTCGTGCCGCCCCACCGGGACGGCGGCCAGGCCCAGTTCATCGAGAGGCCGGTGCCTGAGCAGGGCATGCACACCACCGGAACCGCCCGTGAATGGGCGCTGCGGCACCTGGACCGGCCCATCGGGCTGCGGGAGTTGGCATCGAAGGAGTCCATGAGCGTACGGACGTTCACACGGCGCTTCCGCGAGGAGGTGGGGTCGAGCCCGCAGCAGTGGCTCACGCTGCAGCGCCTGGAGAGGGCACGTCATCTGCTGGAGAGCAGCGATCTGTCCGTCGACAGGATCGCGTCCGACGCAGGCTTCGGGTCGGCGTCTTCGCTGCGGCTGCACTTCCAGTCCGCGCTCGGCGTCTCACCGAGCACCTACAGGCGCACCTTCCGCGTCCGTACGGCCGACGCGGGCGAATCCGCCGCCTGAAGACCGCACCCGTTCGCGGTGGGTGGCGGCGCTCCCGATGTGCGCAGGCCCTGCGCACATCGACGGCAGACCGCCACCCGGCTCCAGCTCCGGGCCCGGCAGACGCCGGACCACGACCCGCACTCGCCGAGGAGCCACAGCTCCTAGCTCCTCGGCGTCCCCTCACAAACGAATCGTTCACCTAAGGGTGATCAGGCCGACACGAAACGTCAACCTCCGGGCCGGAAATGGGTGTTACGCCCCTTCTCGTACGCGGACTGCCCCCGGCCGGACTCTCGCGCCCGCTGCCGGATCGGCACCGCCTCGTCCGACTCCCGCGGTCAACTGCACGGCGGGGCCCGCATGTACGGGCGCACCCTCCGGACCGGCCAGGCTCCCCGAACCGGCCGCATCCTCCGAACCGACCGTCCCGAAGACACAGCAGCCCTGGCCGTCACCGGCGCGGTCGAGCTCGCACCAGATGCGTTTGCCCGTGCCCTCGTGCTGCCAGCCCCAGCGGTCGGCGAGACCGGAAACCAGCTCCAGGCCACGTCCGTTGGTGTCCTCGCCGTCCGCTCGGCGCTGACGCGGCGGACGGCTGCTCGTGTCCGTCACCTCCACCCGTACGGCCCCGGAGACGTGACGGCCGGGCAGCAGCATCCGCAGCACAGCGGGAGCACCCGTGTGCACGACCGCGTTGGTCACCAGTTCCGAGATCAGCAGCAACAGCGTCTCCGTCAGCGGCTCGTCCGCGTTGATGCCGCAGCCTGCCAGCCTGGATCTGGCCCAGTTGCGTGCGCGTCCGACCTCCTTCGGGTCCGCCCCGATCTCCAACTGCACCTGAAGCACCTGCACTGCTCACACCGTCCGAACTGGCAAGCACATCGCCTCGCGTTTGCAAGGGATCACGGTCTGTGACCCCGCTCGAGAACAGCATCGTCGACGCATAGTTGGGGCAACAAGCGCTTCAGGCATATTCCGGCGCAAAGGAGTAGGCGTACTGCATACTGTGCGGCACCGTTCAGGCGGGCAGGTAAGCGCGCGCATCGCGCTTCAACGTCTGTTATGCCGCAGCCCTGAATCACCCGCACTCGACGGAGCGTACCGGAGCGGAATGCTGCCTTCCGGTCAGGTGCGGGGCATGAACGAGCGAGTCCTGGCTGCACCGCCGCATTCAGGCGTGGGGCGGTGGCCACTTCCGCGGGCGTACTGGCTCCGCGGGCAGTCGGGGCTCCGTACTCAGGCGGAGAGCGGGCCGGCGGCAGCTCCCTGCTGGGTGGCAGCCGAAAGATCGGGATAGCAGTCGAAGAGGCGGCGTACGCCCAGCGCTGCCAGCACACGGTTGACGTGGGAGCCGTCCTCGGCGCCACGGGCGGGCAGAATCAGCCGCAACTGCCCGGTGCAGGACCGCATCAGCCGACGTGACGCGATCAACACGCCCACACCGCTCGAATCACAGAAGAGCACTTCCGAAAGATCGAGCACCAGGCTCCGACGCCCTTCGGCCACCGCGTCGTGTACGTGCTGCCGTACCGCGGGCGAGGTGACCAGGTCCATCTCTCCGGAAACCCGGAGAACGGCCCACTCCCCCCGCTCCTCCTCCAACACCTTCAACGACACGTCCTTGCATCCCCTTCGCTCGAGCGGGGCCCCTTGCCGCCTTACCGGAATCGTTCCTTCCTTGGTCGGCTGCCCGGACCCCCACGGTCAAAACGAGCCATTCACCAGACCCTAAGCGCTTGTCAGCCAGTTCTCCCCCGCAATGGTCGCAGTCATACCCGCATAACTCCCCTGCAATTTCGGGTGTGATCGGGCAACGACAGTTCTTGAGAAATATCGCAACGTGACGGGATCGACACCATCAGCGATCAGCACGTGAGGCACATTGCCGCAAAGAGGCGTGTGTTGTCAGCCCCTCGCACTACATTCGAGGTTGTCGGGGGGCGACGAGGACGGCTGCGAGGCGGCAGGACCTGGCTGCGACTTGACTGGGAGCCACCATGGCGAATGACACACCACCGCGCTGGGACCGGAAGATGCAGCAACGCCTGGCACGTGGCGAGGCCGCCGCGCTGGGCGAGTTGTACGACCGTTTCGCTTCACTCGTGCACACCCTGTCGCACCGCGTGCTCGACGACGAGACCGCAGCTGACCGCACCACGCGCGACGTGTTCGGCTACATCTGGGAGAACCCGCACACGTACGACCCCAAAGACGGCCCGATGCGCTCCTGGATAGCGGGAGTTACACAACGGCTCGCTGCCGGGCAGCTGCGCCGCACGCACCGCGAGAGCGGTCCGCAGTCTCCTGAACGGCACGAACAGATAGAGGAGAAGGTGCGTGCCGCCTCGACCGCGGCGCGGGCCGACTACATCGTCACCTCCATGCCCGCCTCCCTGCGCGCCGCGCTCGAGCTGACGTACTTCCAGCGCCGCGACTACCGCCAGACGGCACGGCAGTTGGGCGTCACGGACGACGAGGCGAGGCGACGGCTGCGGCTCGGGCTGCAGCTTCTCTCCTCAGCGGCGAGCCATTCGCCGCCTGCGCAGCAGCGCGGCCCCGGGAGTCACCGATGACCGGGCCGGACGGGCCGGACGGGCGGGTTCCGGACGGACCATCGGGCGGGCCTTCGGACAGGCTGCCCCGCATACCCCCGCCGCGGAGCCCCGCAGACGATTCGGCGCTCCCCGGTCTCCCTTACGAGGCCCCGGAGCAGGAGCCCGAGCAGTACGACCACAGGGTGCTGAAGTCGCTGCTCGGCGCATGGGCGCTCTCGGCCTGCTCGACCGGGGAAACAGCCGCGATAGAAGGGCATTTGAGCGACTGCGGTGCCTGCGCCGACGAAGCACTGCGGCTGCGTGACGCGGTCGGACTGCTGCACCCGGAAGACAGCCTGGACCTTGATCCCACGCTGCGCTCGCGGGTGCTGGAGGGCTGCATGGTGCGACGGGCTCCACGCGTGCCCGTCCCGGAGTGGGCCGCCCCCTACGACGCGGAGACCTCTCGACTCGACGCCCTGCTGCGGGACATGGCGGACGAGGAGTGGCTGGCCCCTGTCTGGCTGCGCTGGTTCGACGGGCGGCAGCAGGCGGAGCGGGAGACCACGGTCGCCGGGGTGATAGCCCATCTGCTGGCTGTGGACGGCCTGGTCGCCGGCGCACTCGGCCTGCCGGACCCGCTCGCCTACGACAGCGGCGGCCACGAGCGCGGCGGCAACGGCAACACCGACCGCGCTGCCGGCAGCGGCGGAGCACCCGACGACGGAGACGTCCTGCGTACGGCCGGCCCCGCAGAGCGCACCGAGGAGTTCTGGCAAGCGGACTGCGATGTGCTGCGTACGTCCGGTGCCCGCAAGCACTGGCGGGAGCAGGGCCACGCCATGGTCCGTACGGCTTCCTTCGCGGGCGGCGGCGTCGGCGAACTCGACGTCTCCTACGGCGGTTTCACCCTCCCCGTCCGTGACGCCCTCCTGGACCGCGCCTTCGAGTGCTGGGTGCACGCCGAGGACATCGCGGAGGCCATCGACTATCCGTACGACACACCGCAGGGTGCGCACATGCACCACATGGTGGACCTCGCGGCGCGGCTGCTGCCGGGGACGATCGCCCGTCGCCGCCGCAGGGGCCTCGCGGGCCCGCCCCAACGCCTCACCACGGCGGGCACGCCCGGACGCGCGCTCCATCTGGAGGTCGAGGGCGACGGCGGAGGCGACTGGTACATCCCGCTGGACTCGCCCGCGGCGGTCGTGCGCCCCGACGACGCGGTGGCTCATGTGGCCCTGGACGGCTACGAGTTCTGCCAGCTCGCTGCCGGTCACGTACCCCCGCTGGAGGCCGCGGCGGGCCAGGACGGAGACCGCGAGGCCATCCGCGACGTGCTGTTCGCGGCAGCGTCGCTGTCGCGGATGTAGGGCCCGGAGGGGCCGGTTGCCGAGGCGCAGGCGCAGGGTGCAGGCGCGGGCGCCGAGTCAGGTGCAGACGCGGGCACCGTCAGGTGAAGACCACCGTGCGGTGCCCGTTCAGCAGCACGCGGTGCTCGCTGTGCCACTTCACAGCCCGGGCGAGCGCCTGGCACTCCACGTCGCGCCCCACCGCCACGAGTTGAGCCGGGGAGGCCTCGTGCCCCACCCGTTCGACCTCCTGCTCGATGATGGGGCCTTCGTCGAGCTCCGCCGTGACGTAGTGGGCTGTGGCGCCGATCAGCTTGACGCCGCGGGCGTGCGCCTGGTGGTAGGGCCTCGCGCCCTTGAAGCTCGGCAAGAACGAATGGTGGATGTTGATGATCCGGCCCGGAAGCTGCTTGCACAGGTTGTCCGAGAGGACCTGCATGTAGCGGGCGAGGACGACCAGTTCGACGTTCTCGTCCTCGATGAGGCGCAGCAGCCGGGCCTCACCCTCCTGCTTGCTCTCCTCACTTCCCGGCGTCACGGGAATGTGGTGGAAGGGAATGCCGTACGAGCCGGCCAGTTCGGCGAAGTCCGTGTGGTTGGAGACCACGGCGGCGACCTCGACGGGCAGGGCACCACTGCTTGCGCGGAACAGCAGGTCGTTCAGGCAGTGGCCGAACCTGCTGACCATCAGGACGACGCGCATCCGCTCCTCGCCCGCATGCATCTGCCAGTCCATCTGGAAGGAGTCGCCGATCGCCGTGAAGCTCGCCCGCAGCTTCTCCACGGTGACCCCCGCGTCCGCCGAGAAGTGGACGCGCATGAAGAAGAGCCCGGTGTCGTGGTCCCCGAACTGCTGGCTGTCCTCGATGTTGCAGCCGGTCATGAACAGGTAGCTGGAGACGGCGTGAACGATGCCCTGCTTGTCCGGGCAGGAGAGGGTGAGGATGTACTGCTCCCGCTGCCCGTCCGGCTCGTTCCGTTCGGTCTGTGCTTCCCGTTCATCCCGCTCCAGGCGGGCAGGGCCGTCGAGGCGGCTGTCGTCGACGGAACCGGGGTGCTCTGCGCGGTCGGCGTGCGGCTTGCTCATGGCGTAAAGACTGGCACACGCAAACCGGCCGCAATCACCGTCGCCGGTGCTCGGACGGTGCGTGCACGCAGCTCACACGGAGTGCTGCATGATCGCCAGTACGTCGAGGGAACGAGGCGGCTCGTTCGGGTCCTCCTCGTCGTTCGTGGCCAGCCGTACGTGCGCGTCACGCGCCGCCCGTACCGCTTCGGACCACGCGTGGTGCTCCATGTACGAGGCGACGGGGGCGTCCGCGCCGACCTGGTGCATGATCCGGAGCACCCGCAGCACGGCGGTGTCGACGAGCGCGGCCTCCTGCGAATCGCGGAAGACCGTGCCGACGTACTTGTCGGCGGACCAGTTGTCCAGCCAGGTGTCCTCGACCAGGCGGTACACGGCGTCGGTGACGTCGCCGTAGCCGGGACGGGCCGTCGCCCAGCATTCCTGCTGGAAGGCGGGATCGGAGAGCATGTGCAGCGCCGAGCGCACGTTGCTGCGCCAGCGCCACCAGGGCATGTCATGGACGGGCATGGTGCCCATGGTGGTGGACCGGGGGCCGCGACGGGAAGCCCTCGCGGAATCTTGCGGCTCAGAACCTCGCCGCACCGGACCTCGTTGCACTGAACCTTGCTGCCCTGAGCCTTGCTGCATGGTCATCGACCATACGTTCCCCCTGTACGTCCTCGACATCGGCCCCGGTGTTCACCCCGGCGTCACCCGGAGTTGGCTACCTGTGGCACGGGCGTTACAGGCCACCCGGAATCGTGCGGAAACATGACTCCTCGGCGTCGTCCCGCCCTTTTCAGCACCGCCGCGTCCGCCACCGCCTGTGCCGTACTGCTGAGCGGCTGCGGGCTCATGCCAGGTTCCGCCAAGGCGGACGACGACCCGATCACTGTCATGACCTGGGCGCCGGAAGGCACGAAGGCCACGAACATGCCGGGCATGCCCGCGATGGCACAGGCGTACGCACGTTGGATCAACGCCGAGGGCGGCATCAACGGCCGCCCCCTCAGAGTGCTCACCTGCAACGACCACAACGACACCCTGGGCGCGGCGCGTTGCGCGAGCCGCGCCACGAGGGAGGGCGTGGTCGCCGTCGTCGGCTCCTACAGCCAGCACGGCCGCTCCTTCATGTCCGCGCTGGAGCGCGCGGGCATCCCGTACATCGGTGGATACGGCGTCGCGAACCAGGAGTTCAGCAGCCCCCTGTCCTACCCCGTCAACGGCGGGCTGCCCGCGCTCATCGCGGGGAACGGCCGCCAGCTCGCGGCCGGCGGCTGTTCGCAGGTCTCACTCGTGCGGCCGGACACCACCGCGGGCGACCAGCTGCCGTCCCTGATCAACGCCGGTCTGGCAGCCGGTGACGCCGGGCCCGTCACGGACATACGGGCACCGGAGGACGCCTCCGCCTACTCACGGCAGGCACTCAAGGTCCTGGACAGCGCGAACGCGTCGAGCGGCCTGTCCGGATCACCACAGCAGCTGGCCGACGGCCAGGTTTCGGCCTCCGGGCCCTGCGTCACGGCCGTACTGGGCGGACGTACGGACACCTTCTTCGACTCGTTCCGGCGACTGCAGAAGGACTCTCCGAACGTGCGGACGTCGTCCGTGCTGGGCAGCCTCCGGCAGTCCCTGGTGGACCGGTCGGGCGGTCGCAAGAGCCCGCTCGAGGGCGCGTACGCGACGGGCTGGTACCCGGCAGCCGGTGACGCGCGCTGGAACCCGATGAAGAAGGTCATCAGCGAACACGCCTTCGGTGACAACCGCGTGGACGGCTCCGACCCGGGCGTACAGACGACGTGGATCGCCTACACCGTGCTGCACAAGGTCCTGAAGTCGCTGGACGACAAGGAGGTCACGGCCAAGTCGGTGCGGCGTGAGCTGGACGGGGGCGACCCGGTCGGCACGGGCGGGCTGACGCCGAAGCTGAACTGGGGCTACGAGAACATGCTCGCCGCCCGCGACTTCCCGCGGATCGTCAACGCGATGGTGACCTATCAGCGGGTGCGGGGCGGCCGGCTGACAGCCGTGCACGACGGCTTCGTGAACGTGGAGAAGACGCTGGAGGGCGGGTCCCCGGTCTCATGACCGGTGCGCCGGCGGTGTGTGACCAGCACGCCGGCCGGTACAGGTGCCGCTACAGGTGCCGCAGGTCGGTCACAGCTGACCGAACTGCCTTTCCTTCAAGCCGTACTTCTTGGCCGTCGGATTCCACATTGCGGCCGCCTGCTTCTTCGCGGTGGTCGCCTCTCCACTGGCGCGCGTACCGGCGCCGGTGTGTGCCGTGACCCGGGCCTTGCCCTTGCGGCAGCCCTTCTTGCCGGCGGTCTGGTCCGCCCACGTCGCGTAGTGGTTGTCGGCGGAGGCCGAGGACTTCCACGCACGGGTCAGGGAGGCGGTCAGCTTGGCGCCGCTGGGGAGCTCGTCCGTCTCCAGCTTGCCGAGCCGGGCCACCAGCCCGTTGCGCTGTCCGGCGGCTGCACGGAGGTCGGTGGCGGCCTCGCCGAGCTTCTTGCAGGACTTGATGTTCTCCACCGAACGGATCACCGTGGTACGGCTGTTGTTGCTGTCGCCGAGAAGCTGGTCGAGCTTCTTGGCCTGAACTTCGGCCGGGGCGGGCCCCGCAGGTGCCTTCTTCTCCTCGGCCCGGGGCGCCGACGACTCGCTCTTGTTGTCCTTGTCGTCACCGCCCCCGCTCAGCGCTGCGCCGGCGGCCATGCCCACGCCCGCGACGATCACGACACCGGCCGCGATCAGCACGAGGGGCGAGGTGAGGCGGGAGCTCGTGCCCCGCTCGGCGTTACGGCGTGCGGCACGCCCTTGGGGCTCGTAGTGTCCGGGCCCTTGTGCGTGCGCTCCGTTGGGGCCGTACGGACCGCCGGGTGCTCCTGGTCCGCCCTGTCCTCCGGCATGTCCGCCCTGTACGGGCCGTCCCGCGGAAGCACCCAGTCCACCGACGCCGCCTGACCGCTGGCGGGCGACCGCCTGGTCGAAGAGGGGCAGGCTCTGGGTCGAACCGGGCTCGCCGGAGCTCCCGGCCGCCCCGGGCTCCGCGCGGAAGAGGTTGTCGAACTCGGCGGGCGTCTGCCGCTGTTGCTGCTGCAAGTGCTGATGCTGATGCTGATGCTGTTGCTGTTGCTGTGCGGCGCCGCCTCCGCCCGGGCCGTACGAACCGGCCGTACCGGCACGGGTTTCGGGCGGCAGAGGCGACCGGAACGTCGTCGTCGCCTCGGGGTCCTGCGTGTGGCCGGTCTGCGGCGGCAGCATCTGCGTCGCGTCGGCGTCCGCCGCGGGCGGCATGTGCCCGGGCGGGGGTGCGCCGGTGACGGGCTGTATGAACTGCGTGGCATCGGATGCGGACAGGGGGCCCGGCTGCGGCTGTTGGGCGCCGTTGAAAGCCTGTGCGGGCAGGCCCTGTTGGGGCGGGAGCATCTGCGTGGCGCGGGCGTCACCGGCGTACGACTGCCAGGGCGCCTGCGGCTGAGCCTGCGGCAACTGGGCGTCCCCGTACAGGGCTTGACCGTTGTGCGGAGCAGGAGCCTGGACCGGGGCATGGCCCGGCGCCTGACCCGGAGCCGGCATCGGCGCGGCCGGAACCGGGCCGCCGTCCGGACCTGACGGCAGTGCACCCGGCGAAGGCTGCCCGTTCAGTGGCGCACCGGGCTGCGGCATGGGCCCTGCACCGCCGTACTCGCCCACGGCGGGCGGCTGTACCGGAGGCGGCGCAGGCGGCTGCACAGGGGGCGGCTGCACCGGCGGTGCCGGAGGAGCGTGCGGGGGCGGCGGAGGCAGCGCAGTGGAGTTCTCCGTGGATGTCACAGCCGCCTGCGACTCCGGTCCCCAAGGTTGTCCCCACGGCTGCCCCGCGGGTGGCTGCGTGTGCGACTGTGCGACCTGACGCTGCTGTTCGGGGGTCCACGGGTCGCCGTTCGCCGGCAGCACGACACCCTCATAGAGGGGCTCGTCGCCCTGTCCGCGTCCGCTGTGCGCTGTCACCGGGACTCCTCGATCAGCCTGGCTACCGGAATCGTCGAGTCACGCTACCGGGTTGATCGGAGGGACGACCACGCAGCTGATACGGCGACACCAACCCTTCACCTCAGATATGGGGCAAAAACGCTGATACCCGCTCTTAGGCCACTGCCAGCAGGTCCAACCGCGCCCTGAATTCTCGTACGACCGGCTCCTTCACAAAAGGCACAAGTTGCTGGCGGAAGTCCTCCAGATACTCGGCACCCCGGCCGGAGCGCAGCGTCGCGAGCAATTGCGCCGCTTTCGCCCCGGTTTCGCAGGCGTGTTCAAGCTCACGTTTCTGCAGCAGCGCCGACGCGAGGAGGAAGAGCCCGATGGCCCGGCGCCGCACCCGGCTCTCCGGATGTCCCGCCAGCGCCTGCCCGGCCTGCTCGACGGCTTCCTCCGGCCGCCGCAGATCACGGTGACAGTGAGCCAACTCGTCGGCCAGATAGGCGCGGTCGAAGTGGGAGATCCACTGCGGGTCGTCGCCGGAGTCCTTCGCGGCCTCCGCACGGTCCATCGCCGAGCGCGCCTCACCGGACAGCTGTCGGCACGCCCGTACGTCCCCCGTCAGCGCATGGCCGCGCGCCTCGGCGGCGCAGAACATCGCCTCGGTCCGCGGCGTCACACGATCCCGCGCGCCTTCCTGCGCGGCACGGGCCAACTGCGCGACCTCGCGCGGATTTCCGAGGGAGACGGCGAGATGGCTCATGCCCGCGGCCAGTACGTACCCGCCGTAGGCGCGGTCGCCGGCGGCCTGCGCCATCCGCAGCGCCTGGATGTAGTAGCGCTGGGCCAGGCTGCTTTGGCCGGTGTCGACGGCCATGTAGCCGGCCAGCTCGGTCAGCCGGGCCACCGCGGCGAAGAGCGCGCGCCCCACCGCCTCCCCGTAGGAGCCCGTGAGCAGTCCGGAGAGCACGCTGTTGAGGTAGTGCACGACGACCGGACGGACGTGGCCGCCGCCGAAGCGGTGGTCGAGCTGGGAGAGGGCGTGGGTCGTCGCCCGTACCGCTGCCACATCGGGCATGCCCACGCGTGGGCCCGCACTGCGGGCGACCTGGCTGTCCGGTGTGGTGATCAGCCAGTCACGGCTGGGTTCGACGAGGGCGGAGGCGGCGGCGGGCGAGCCGCTGAGGAAGTCGCGCCGGCCGGCGTCGCTGCGCCACAACTCGCAGACGTGCTCGACCGCGCCGGGGACGGTGGGCGCGAAGTGCAGGCCGACGCCTGATGCGGGGTTCTTGCCCCCCGCCATTCCGATCTCGTCCACCGTGACCGTACGGCCCAACTTGCGGCCGAGCGCCTCGGAGATGACGGCGGGGGCGCGGCCACGGGGCTGCTGTCCGCGCAGCCAGCGGGCGACGGAGGTCTTGTCGTAGCGCAGATCCAGACCGTGTTCCACTCCGCAGACGTTGACGCGTCGCGCCAGTCCGGCGTTGGAGCATTCCGCTTCCTGAATGAGTGTTTGCAGCCGTTCGTTGGGCTGCCGAGCGACCAGTGGCCTGACGGCCATATGACCTCCCCGGGAGAAGACATCGGTGATCACCGCTGGGGCCTGTCGGACAGGGCCCCAGGACATATGCCCCTGTCTCAGTCGATACAGGCACTTCACCGCACAACGCACCGCAGTGGGAACTTCCCCGCACGCCCGGGTGCGTACTCGTGCGCCCCCACGCATGGACGCGTGCGCCCTGCCCGCGCGCGGCAGGACCGCGGGCTCAACAGCCGGTGGACGAAGATCAGTTGCGCGACGGGAGGGCTGCCTGCAGGAACGGTTCGACGATGCGCCGCCAGTCGGACGGGCGGTCCAGATGCAGGAGATGACCCGCCTCGGGCACTTCCGCGTACATGCCGCGCGGCAGGACCCGCACCATCTCCTGGGCCTCGGCGCGGCCCAGTTCGCCGTCGAGGCCCCGTACGACGAGCGTGGGGCAGACCACCCGCGCCAGCTCGTCCCAGTGGGCGTCGTGCACCCACGCCTCGCGCACCGTGAGCATCTGCCTGCGGGAGAACATCGGCCGCCAGCCGTCCTCCCCTTCCGCCATCACCTCGGCGAAGAAGTCGCCACGTGACGCCGACGGACGCTCCAGCGCGGGGTCTTCCTCACCGAACCACTTGCGGACGTCCGCGAGCGTCGCGAACGGCACCGGCCAGGACTTGAACCACTCCTCCCACTCCCGCTGTGAATGCTCGCCCAGCGCCGACGCCTTCATGTCGCAGATGACCAGCGCATGCACGAGGTCGGGCCGCTTCGCGGCGAGTTGCCAGGCGGTGAGGGCGCCCATGGAGTGGCCGATGAGCGCGAGCGGAGCCAGCCCGAGCTGTTCGACGGCGGCCTCCGCGTCCTCGACGAACGCCTCCCGCTCGAACGGGGCGTCGAGGTGGACGGGCTTGTCGCTGCGGCCGTGTCCGCGCTGGTCGAGGCCGATCGCGCGGTAACGGCACGACAGCCAGCGGGCGGTGTCCGCCCAGTGCGCAGCTCGCCCCATCAGTCCGTGAAGTAACAGCACGCCTTTGGGGTCGTCCTCCCGTCCGCCCTCGGCTCCACCTCGCGCGCCTGCGAAGCTCGCGCCGCGCCGCCCGGCACCCTCTGCCGGCCCGGGGCCCGGCACGAGGCCCGGCCCGGCACCCGGTTCGGGGCTGCTCTTGGGCGGGTCGGCGAACTCCCAGGCGGCAAGCCGGATTCCGCTCGAACCAGTCACGTTGATCCGTCGCACCATGCGATCTGGCACCCCCAGTCCGTCTGTCCGCGCGCCCACGCTATCGAACTTCTATTCGAACGCACCGGAATACTGGAGAAACCCCTACTTTCGAGTGACTGCGCTCAAGGGTTGATCGTCGGGGCCGCGGGGAGACAGCTACCGGGAGGAGGGTCGACCCTGAGAGCTCGGGGCTCTGGGTCACTCCCGGGGGAAAAGGGGAGGCGGGGCCCCGGTTGCCTACGGCGCCGGGGCCCTTGTCATCAGCACGGCAAGCCGATCCACGCCCCGTCTCACATTTTGCCCTGCGTCTCTGCCCGTCGACCTGGTCCGGCAGCTCCATCGACGGCTCCCCTCCGCCCCGTACGTGCGTTGACACAGGGTGTCACGCCGCATGCGAAGGTGCTCGGTTTACCGCAACTTTCGTACCACCGGAGCTGTTTGGGAAGATGTTCCGCTTTCAACCGGCACGCACGACGGGCCCGCCTGTGCGCGGCGGAATGCGACGGTGTGCGACGGTGTGCGACGGCGGTCAGCGCCTCGCGACGAAGACGTGCGCGGCGATGTCGGAATCCAGCTCGGCGGCCTCACCACTGCTGCCGATCTGGACACCGCCGCTCGCTCCCACGTTCACACTCACCACCGCGCCCGGCTGCACACCGGCCCGCCGCAGCGTGTACATCAGCTGGGAATCCATCTGGATCGGCTCCCCGATGCGGCGTACGACGACGGTCTTGCCGTCACCGTCGGTCTCCAGGTCGGTCAGGCTCACCATGCCCTCGTCCAGGAAGGACTCGGCCTCGGCCTCCTCGCCCAGCTCCTCGAGACCGGGGATGGGATTGCCGTACGGAGACTCCGTCGGGTGCCGCAGCAGTTCGAGAACGCGGCGCTCGACCGCCTCGCTCATCACGTGCTCCCAGCGGCACGCCTCCGCGTGCACCTGCTCCCACTC
>Ga0190265_10000844_pt1 | contig 20356 bp, 13 predicted proteins | sample Popmic124T_FD_133135 | JGI IMG/M metagenome (GOLD analysis project Ga0190265, IMG submission 133135) | Populus adjacent soil microbial communities from riparian zone of Indian Creek, Utah, USA - 124 T | ecosystem: Environmental > Terrestrial > Soil > Riparian zone | place: USA: Utah | collected...
CGAGATGGCCCTGGTCAGCGACACGCCGCGCGCGGCCTCGGCGCTCGCCGCCGAGCCGGTCCAGCTGCTGTGCGTCGCGCGTGCGGATCTCGAGCTTCTGGCGCAGAGCGATCCCGCCCTGGGGCGCGAGCTCGGCCGCTTCTGCCACGGACGCATGATCGCCAACCTGATGCGGCACAGCGCGATCTTCGCCGGTGTGCCTGCGAACGAGCGCGCCGAGCTGATGGAGCACTTCGAGACCCGGCGCTTCGCGCGCGGTGAGATGCTGGTCAAGCAGGGCGAGCAGGCGAGTTGCCTGTACCTGCTGGCGAGCGGCCAGGTGCAGGTGCGCAGCACCGACGCGCAGGGCGAGCGCACGGTGCTCGCGCAGCTCGGCCCCGGCGACGTGGTCGGCGAGATCTCGCTCGTGCTGCGCCGGCCGGCGAGCGCGGAGGTGGTCGCGCTCAGCGCGACGGTCGCCCTCGCGCTCGACCAGCAGCAGCTGCACGAGGCGACGCGCGAGCACCCCGAGCTGCTGCGCGAGCTCTACGACATCGCCGTACAGCGCGAGGAAGAGACGCGCAGCGTTGTCGCGCAGCCCGCGCTCGACGTCTCCGACACCGTGCTGCTGTAACAATCGGGGTGCAGCAGGTACAGTCCGGGCCCACCGCGTGTGGCCGCGGGGGAGAGACGTCTTGCTTCGCTTCCAACGACGTGAGCCGCGTGTGCCGGCTGGGTTCGCGCTCTGGGCGGTGATCGCTGCGGGCGCGGGCTGTGGCTCGGACCCGCAGAGCGTGCACCTCGAGCTGCTGACCCCGGTCCCCGACCAGGTGCTGACCCTGGCCGATGACACCAACGATGGACGCGACGGGCTGCAGTTCAGGGTGACCGGCACCTCGAGCGGCATCGGCCAGGGCACGACCATCAATTTGTTCGTCGCCGGCGAGCAGCGCGCGCAGAGCAGCGAGATCGACGCTGCTGGCGAGATCGACTTCGGTGAGGTGACCTTGCCGCCGGGCGAGCACCCGATCCACATCGCGACCAGCAGCGCCAGCAGCAGCAGCGACCAGGAACAGCAGTACACGTTCAAGGCCTTGCTGATCCGGGACCCCGCGCCGCGCGCGATGCTGTCGGCCCGGGAGGATGAGGACCAGAGCAAACGCGACCTGCAGATCAGCGTGCGGGTCGAGGCCTTCGCGATCGGCTCCGAGGACGTGACCCTGGTGCTCGACGACGCCGCGCTCGAGGACGCGATCACGCCCGACTCGGAAAGGATCGCGGCGTTCGCGGGCATCACCCTGAACGAGGGCCCGCACACGCTGGTCGCGCAGACCGGCAGCGGCGCCGACCTGGTCGCCTCGCCCGCGATCACCGTCGAGGTGACCGAGGCGAGCTGCGCGGGGATCGCCTTCGTCGCGCCCGAAGTGCCGCCCGGCGCTGATCGCGTCTCGCTCGGCGGACCGAACGACTGTCCGTCCGGCAGCGCTCCGTTCAGCGCCGACTTCCGCGTCGCGACCGACGAGGGCGACGGGCGGACTGCGCGCCTGCTGGTCAACGGCGAGCCCGCGGGTGAGGCCATGGTCGAGGATGCGACCCTCCGCTTCGACGCCGTTCAGCTGCCGGTCGGCGACAGCCCGATCACGGTCACGGTCGAGGTCCAGAACAGCGACGGCCAGAGCTGCGAGGTCGATTTCCCGGTCGAGCTGTTGGTCGATTGCGCCGGCCCGCGCTGCGACCTCGAGAGCCCCGTTCCGTTCGCGTACAGGGATGCGAACGGCGACAGCACCCTCTATCTCAACGCCGCCATGCAGGACGGCAGCAACGCTTTCGACATCGAGGTCGGCACGGATACCGATCTGGCGGGCAGCGACGTGCAGTTGGTGATCGACGGCGGCAGTGGCTCGGCACTCTCCGCCGAGGCGCGCCGCCAGGGCGACGCTACGCTCGCGGTCTTCGACCGCGTCGCGCTCGCGGACGGTGAGCACACGATCGAGGCATTTTGCACCGACGCGTCCGGCAACGTCGGCAGCAGCGGCGAGCTGACCTGGGTGGTCGACACCAAGGCGTGCGGTCTGGACGTGAGCGACCCGGTCGAGGGCGCGCTGTTCGTGCCCGACGATGACGAGGACGTGGCGTCGACCGGAACTCAGGTGGTGGTCACCAGCGCGGTGACCGGCGACGATTGCGTCGCCCAACGCGCGCGCGTGTGCGATCCAGGCGTGGGGATCACCGCCGGTGACTTCATCGCCTACGGCGGCGCTTCGCCGTTGCTGAGCACGCTCCGGCTCGACGACGCGTTCGGGCAGAGCCTGTGCGTCGAGGTGCAGGACCGCGCCGGAAACAACACGCGGGGCAGCGTGAACGTGAAGTATCGCCGCAACGCGCCCGCGCTGCGGATCGAGAGCCCCAGCGACGGCGCCCGCTACAGCGTCGCGGGCGGCGGCTCCGTGCTGGCCGACGTCAACGGCAACACGACGGCTTGCGACGCGAGCTTCACGATCGCCTGCACGCTGGGCGCTGCGGTCGAGCTGCGCGCGGGCAGCCGCACCGGGACGGTGATCGCGACCGGCGACTGCGCGGCGCCGGCCGCGCCGGCTCCAGCGCTGCCCATGGGCTACGACGGTCGCGCGCTGATCGTCGCGCCGTTCGATCAAGGTACCGGCACCGGCACGGTGGTCGCGACGCAGACCATCACGGGCAACTCGACCAAGACGCTGGTCGGCGCCTCGGACCCCGTGACCCTCGCCGGTGACTGCGATCCGCCGGTCCCGGCTCTGGTCGGCGATCCATGCGAGCTGGCCGACGACGGCTTTCTGGTGGTCGCGCAGGACACCGACCTCGTTACGAGGGACGTCACCGTGCGCCTGTCGGAGGCCGAGCTCGCGACGCTTCAGCTGACGGTGGACAACAGCGACGGAACCGCGGCGACGATCTCCAGCCCGGATGGGAGCGCAGTCGGCAACCACCTGTTCGGTGGCGTGCCATTCGGCGGGGTCGGTACCGTGACGATCACCGCCTCCGTGCTCGACGCCGCGGGCAACACCGGTCGTAGCGAGTGCACCGCTCAGATCACCGCCGACCCGCCCGGCCTGACCCTGACTCAGCCGGTCATGAACCAGCAGCTCGTTCCGCGCGTCACCGAGAGCGAGACCTGCGATACGGGCACCGCCGGCGAGTACGGTGTACGCCTGATCGGCACGCTCGAGCAGGCGCAGGACCGCACGGCGTCGATCTACGTCAACGGCGTCCTGGTCGCGAGCAACGTCGCGCTCGTCGGCACGGCCCTGGATACCTGCGTCCCCGTTCCCGACGACGCGGTCAACGATCCCGCCGGTCCCTCGACCATCACGGCGCGGATCGCGACCACGCGCACCGGTCAGGCGTACGTCGAGCGCTCGCGGTCGGTCAGCGTGCGCACCGTCGAGATCACCGACCCGCTCGAGGGCGACGACCTGGTCGCCACAGAAGACTGCGGCACCGGTCCGGACTCCGGCTACCGGGTCTACGCCGACGTCGATGTGTCGCACCTCGGGAAGGGCTTCACCTTGAGCTCCGGCTTGGGCGCGCCGGCGCAGGGCTCGGTGGCAGCGGCGAGCGTGAGCGGTTGCGTGCTGATCGAGGCCGGGCCGCAGATCATCACGGCCAGCATCGCCGGCACGCCCGCATCCGACTCGGTCACCGTGAACGGTCTCTAGAGCGGTCCGTCGCGCAGGCGCGCGACGCTTCGTCGGGTAGGCTCAGGTAGGACCTACGGCGACCGCGCGCGCGCGACGATTCCGTACAGGGTGCATCGGTGCACTCATGCTGTGCCGCAGACGATCGCGGCTCCACGACCCGCACCGAGTGAACTAGCCGCGCTCTGCGCGCAACGAAGCTAGCGATATAGTCCACGCAAACTGATATAGAGCGAGAAGTCGGGTATGGCGGCGTGCAACCCATGGTCGCGGCGCTCCATCCATCCGACAATCACCACCGCCTCATTGGACCACCGGCTCGCAGCACCTGCTTTTGGCTAGGGCCTGACCTGCACGCACGGTACGTACGGAGGGCATAGGATGACTTCGCATTTGGGGGCGCGGTTGCGCGGCGCTTGGGTTTGTCTGGCAGCGCTGGCGGCGGCTGGCTGCGGCTCGGATTCGCATATTCGCAGCTTCGAGATCACCGCTCCCGAGAAGGGCGCGGAGCTCGGCTTCGAGGACGACGTCGACGAGGACATGGCCGGCTTGCAGTACGACGTCGAGGCGACCGCGTCGCGAGTGAACGCGGGAACCACCGTGCTCTTGCTGATCGAAACGCCCGACGCGGCCGACGACGAACCGCTCGAGGCGGCCGAGAGCACCGTCGCGAAGGATGGCTCGATCGTCTTTGCCGGAGTCACGTTGCCTGCCGGCACCCACACGTTGCAGGTGAAGACCGCGACCGGCAGCGTCCAATCGGCGCCGGATCACGACTACACGTTCAAGGCTCTGGTGATCGACAGCCCGACCGACGCTGCCGCGATCGGCGCCGGCGAAGACGAAGACGCCGCCAAGGACGGAATCCAGATCGACGTCGCGGTGAGCGCATACGGCATCGACTCGGACGAGGACATCACCCTGCAGGTCGACGGCGCCGTCGTCGGCGCTGCGGTCCAGGCCGACGACGAAGGTATGGCCCTGTTCACGGGGGTGACGCTCGCGCCGGGTTCGCACAGCCTCAAAGCCGTCGCGGGCAAGACGGAATCGAGCGCGATCCGCGTTTCGGTGCGTCAGCCCGGCTGTGCCGCCGTGCAGTTCACTTCGCCCGAACCGCCGGCCGACGGTGATTCGTTGGTCTTGGGCGGGGCGACCTGTCCCGCGAGCGGAGCCGACTATGTCCTCGACGTGGTCGTGTCGACCGATGCGGCCGATGGCGAAGAGCTGGAGCTCCTGGTCAACGGCGCCCGCGCCCAGACCGCCGAGGTGAAAGACGAAGCCGCCCGCTTCTCGGACGTCGTGCTCGACCGTCGCGACACGCCCAACCAGCTCGCCGTCATCGCGCAGGGCCCCGAAGGCGCATGCGAGGAGGTCGCATTCCCCGTGGGCATCGAGCTGGACTGCGTCGAGGGCGTCAGCGACGGCAAAGTGCAGATCGAGTCACCGGCGGATGGCACCACGTACAACGCCCTGGGGAACGGTGGCCACACGCAGACGGCAGACACGACGTCGCCGGTGTGTACCGCCGACGTCGTGGTGCTGTGCAGCGAGCTCGGGACGGACGTCGAGCTACGCCACGCGCTGACCGACGCCACGGCGATCGCGGCCTCGCCGTGCGAGGCGCCGGAGAGCGGCGATCCCGCGCTACCGGACGGGTTCGCGGGTCGCGCGCGCTTGTCTGCGGTTGCGTTCTCGTCCGGTTCCGACGAGACGGGGATGCTGGTCGCCACTCAGCCGGTGATGGGTACCGGCAGCAGCGCTGTCGCGGCGTCGAGCGTCATCACGCTACACGGCGATTGCCGACCGCCGTCCGTGGCGCTGGCTCCGAACTTCTGCGGCGCGAGTCAGACCATCGGCGTGCCGCTCGCGACCGATCATGTGACCAGGGATCTCGTCGTCTCCGACGACACGATGGATACCGCTGAGGTCACGATTCACGTCACCAATGCTGGCGGAGCGATCGACAGCACGGTGACGCAGAGCACCAGCGCTGGCTCCACCACGTTCACCGGTGTGGACCTGGGAACTCCGAACGCCGGTGTGAGCACGGCCATGATCGGCGTGACCGTGACGGACGACTTTGCGAACTCCATCAGCACGAGCTGCAGCGTCGACATCGCGTTCGATCTGCCCGTGCTGACGCTGACCTCGCCGACCGATGCGCAGAGCTTCGGGATCGGTGGGGGCTGCAATTCCGGAATGACCGGCGTCTATGGCGTGCCGTTGGCGATGACCGCCGACAAGACCGCCGATCGGTCCGCCACGGTGACCGTCGGTGCGCTCACCAGCGCCTATGGTCCTCCGCTGGCGAGCGCGGCCATCACGGGTTGCATCCCCGCGGCGGAAGGGGCCCATACCCTTCAAGTCGAGCTCGAGAGCAGCCTGTCGGGCGCGAAGGTCACGAGGAGCGTGAGCTTCACCGTCGACACGCTCTCCGTCTCTGCTCCCACGCCGAACCAGGCGATCGGACCGGCTTGCACCTGCTCCACGGGCATGGTCAGCGAGACCGGTATCCCTGTGACGGCGGCGCTGGACCCGATTCACAATGGCCGCAGCGTCAGCTTCCAGGCCGGCAGCAATCGCCTGCTGACCACGACGGTCGTGAACGGTGCCGCGACCGGGTGCGTACCGGCCAGCCTGGGCAACAACACCCTGACGGCGATCCTCCTGAACGGCGCCAACCCTTCGATCGCAATGCAGGCGGTCGAGTTCTCTCTCGTCACCGTCACTCCCACCGGGGGCATCCCCATCACCACGGTCACGCTGCCTCCGGACGCGACCTATCGTACCGGCGACATCACCCTCGCTTGGACGTTGCCGGTCGAAGCCTTCCCCGGCCAGCTCAAGACCTACGCGCTGCGCTGCGCGAACACGGCACTGGATGTCGACACCGGCACGCAGACCGATTGGGACGCGTGGTGGACCAACGCCAAGGTCTTCGCAATGCCGAGCGGCGTCGTCCCGCCGACGAGCAGCGCCGCGGTCGGGTTCCGCATCGGCGAAGTCGCGCATTGCGTGCTGCGCGCTGCGGACGCCCTCGGGCAGAACACCCCGCTCGTCGACAGCAAGCCGGTCGACTACGCATTCCGGCGGCATTTGGTCACGCCGACGAGCACGGGTCAGCGGGTAGGTATAGCCGCGGCGGCGATCGGGGACGTCGACGGAGATGATCTGGACGATCTGCTGATCGGCGGCGTGGGCGAAGCGCATTTGGTGTTTGGCTCGTCAACGCCCTGGGCGACTTCCAACTCAGACGTGGTCTTGCAGGGTGAACTCGGATCGCCGTTGGGTCAGGTGATCACCGAGCTCGGCGATTTCAATGGCGATGGGATGGATGATTTCGCCATCTCCGAATCGTCGTGGACGAATCCGAACGGCGGCCTCGTCTCCGCCGGCCGCGTCCACTTGTTCTACGGTCGCGCAGCGCGGGACTGGCCGGCCACGATCGATCTACGTGGAGCCTGTGCTGCTGATGTGTGCTTTGAGAACGCTCAGGAGGAAGACAGCTTTGGCTGGGCGCTCGCAGGGGCCGGAGACTTCAACGATGACGGGACGAACGACCTGGCAATTGGCGCAATTCACTATCCCTCGCTTGCTGCGCACGGTCGCGTCTACGTGATCTTGGGTAAGGCGTACGAGCAGGGCATGACTAAGACGCCAGGGAACAAGTTCTGGAACATCTCGGTTTCGACTCCAGGGGGCGCGCCATTGCAGGGCTTCGTGCTCAGCTCCGACGGCGTGCAGGCTGAGCTGCTTGGATATGCGATCGTCGGCGTTTCGAACTTCGATGGGCGTGCCGGTGAAGATCTCGTGATCTCGGCGCTGGGCTTCAGTGCATTGACGGACCGGCTCTTCTTTTTGTCCGGTCGACCCTACGATCTGAGCACGGAGACGGGATTCAAGCCGCTCACCATGGCGGACTTCGGCTTCTTCGATCTCGATGTCCCGAGTGGGCTGCCGCTCGATGTATCGACGACCAAGGGGACAACGGGCTCCATACTCGCCGTCCTTGGCAATGCCTACGATGTGCCTGGCGGGCAGACTCCAGGCGCGATCGATATCGCTGTCCTCGAGATCGGTACGGACCACTTCGTGCTCTATCCAGGCGACAACGCGTTCGCTCCCGCAGACAAGGTACGGGTGACGGGCGCCTCGGCGTCCTCCGAGATCGGAGGGTCGATTGCGAACGGCTTCTCTGCAGCCCTCGGAACGGACCTCGGCGATCTCGACGGTGACGGCAAACCGGAGTTGTGTGCCAGCGACCGGATAAGCTCACTCACGGGCAGCACCCCAGGACAAGCCTTCCTCTGGTACTCGGACGTCGTGCAGACCGCGACTGCGAGCGATCCCCTCAGCTACCTGGATGCGTCGCCGATCGCACCTCCTGCCGGGGTCGGCACGGCTCGCCGGTTGGTCGAGTATGCGGGCGACCTCAATGGAGATGGAGACCCAGATCTCGTGGTCGGCGCACCGCTCGCGAACAGCCGCGGCGAGCTCACGATTCTGTACTAGATCTCGACCCGTGAACCCACGGCGGAGAAGTGACGTTGACTCAGCGCAATGCAGTGGCCCTCACCGACATCGTGTGCGTGAGCGCGCATCAGATGGCCAGTAGAGTCGGTGAGGAGCTGGCCATCCTCGATCTCGAACGCTCCGTCTACTACGGACTCGATCCGGTCGGCGCGCGGATCTGGGAGGTGCTCCAAGCACCGACCGCGCTCTCTGCAGTGCTCGACATCGTGGTGGCGGAGTTCGAAGTCGATCATGGTACGGCTCACGCCGATTTGCTCGCGCTCGTGGATGATCTCCTAGACAACGAGCTAGTGGATCTACGGACGAGCGATGCTTCGTAGGCTCACCGCGCTCGATGCACGCGAGCGCCGTCTGCTCGTCGTGGGTCTGTGCTGGGTGATTGCCTCCCGTGCGGCGCTGGTCGCGAGCGCCGGTTCGCTGCAGGGCACGCAAAAGGCGCTCGACGTGCTCGGCAGGCGGTTGCCGCGTCCCCGTTCATTCACGCTGCAGGAGGCGGCGTGGGCCACTTCGGCTGCGGCGCGTCGCGTACCCGGTACGCGTTGTCTCGCGTGGGCGCTTGCACTCCGGGGTCTGCTCAGTCACGCGGGTATCCCTTCGCAGCTGCGCATCGGTGTTGCGAAAGCAGAGCCTGGGCGCCTCACGGCCCACGCGTGGATAGATTGTGCTGGCCGCACCCTGAGCTGGGGCGACTCGGTGGAGCGCTACAACGTGCTGCACCCGAGCGCCGCACGGTCATGAGCGGCCTCGTCGCGCTGTTTGCGCCCAGCGGCGCTCCCGTGGATCAGGAACTGCTGAGCGCGATGACCGCTACTCAACGCTTCCGGGGCGCCGATGGAGAAGCGACCTGGCATGGAGGATTCGTCGCGTTCGGCCATACTCAGCATCGCGCCACACTCGAGGCGGATCGCGAGCACCAGCCCTGCAGCTTGCGCAACCGCTTGTTCATCACGGCTGACGCGCGCGTGGATGGGCGGCACGACCTGTGTGCACGCTTGCGTGACCGAGGTCACGAGCTGGGCAGTGATGCAACGGACCCGGAGCTGCTGCTGCACGCCTACGACGCGTGGGGCGAAGACTGCCTCGAATACCTGCTCGGCGATTTTAGCTTTGCGCTCTGGGACGCCCCGCGTCGCCGGCTCATATGCGCGGTCGATCACTTGGGCGTCAAACCCTTCTACTACGCAAATCGCGGAGGGCTGTTCGTAGGCTCCAACAGCCTCGAGTGCGTACGCCTGCACCCACACGTCCGCTGCGAGCTCAATGAGATTGCTGTCGGCGACTTTCTGGTGCGTGGTCACTACGAGGACCGCGACATCACGATCTACAGCGACATCGCGCGCATCCCTCCAGGTCACTCACTTGTGGTCGAAGCAAACGGGTTGCGAGTGCGACGCTACTTCAGCATGCCGCAGCCGGCGGAAGTGCAGCTGTCGCGCGAAGAGGAATACTTAGAGCAGTTACAGGAGCTGCTCGGCCACGCCGTGCGCGACCGGCTGCGTACCCCTCGTGTCGCGGTGTTCATGAGCGGGGGAATCGATTCGCCATTGATCGCTATGACCGCCAAACGGCAACTGCAGCGGCAGTTCGCGAATCCAGTGCTCGAAGCGTTTACATTCGCATATGACACGCTGATCCCACACGACGAGCGCCACTACGCGAGCTTGGTGGGGAGGAGCCTCGGCATTTCGGTGGGGATTCAGGCGCTCGACGACGTCGAGCTCTTCGACTGGATTGGGCGTCTAGTACCGCCGGAACCCGTTCAGCCCTCCGGTCTGGATGCTGTCGAGCGGACCTCGAAGCTCGCGAGCGGCTTCCCCGTGGCACTGACCGGATGGGACGGCGACGCATTGTTCGCTGCGGCGACCCGCTGGCATTGGCTCGAGCGGATACGCGAGCGCCGCTTTCGCGCGCTGGCGCGGGAGGTGACGTGGTTCCTTCGCCATGAGCGCGCGTTGCCGCCCGTGGGACTGCGTACGCAGGTCAGGCGCTGGCGCGAACGGGGTTCTCGGCCGAAGTTGCCGCCGTGGTTGCGCGACGACTTCTGCGCGCGCGGAAACCTCGAGCAGCACTGGGCATCGGTCAATGAGCGCAGGGAAATCTCGCGTTCGCGTGAGCCAAGCTCGATGAGCTTTGCGTCGCCGCTGTGGGCGCTCTTGTTCAACTACTATGACCCTGGCTACCTCCGTTTCGCGCTCGATGTTCGTCATCCATTTGCGGACCTACGCGTGATCCGATTTGCGCTCGGCTTGGCCGCGGTTCCATGGTGCGTCGGCAAGCATCTGCTGCGCCGCTGCCTGCACGGGCTTCCGGAGGCGATCCTGAGGCGTCCCAAGTCCCCCCTGCGCGCCGATCCGGTGTTGCAGCGCTTTCGCGGCCACGGGCTGGGTCGGGCAGCGACACTCTGGCAAGCCCCGGCACTGGAAGGGTTCGTGGACACCGTGGCGGTCAGAGACGCGCTCTCGCAGCGGTCCATGCCGCATGAGCACACGAGCTTGCTGTTGCGGGTCGTCGGACTGGGCGTGTGGCTCAGCGCCAGAGATGGGCAGCTGGACGGTGACGCGCTCGCTCCGAGCGCTTTGATTCATGATACAACCGCGTCGACATAGAGGAGCTCCCATGAAGGACGATGCCACGAACCTCGAGGGCCCTGCGGCGGGCTCCGCACGGAAACCCTACCGTCAGCCAAGGCTCGTGCGCTTCGGTCGACTCGCGGAGATCACCAGCGCTGTCGTGAGCCCATTGGGTGACAACGACAGTGTGCCGGGCAACAAGACGTCTGCGGGGGGATAAGTACCGAATGAGCCCGGGCCCACCCTGCGTCTACGGGCTTGCGTGCTCCATCAACTTCGAGTGGCCGTGGTGTCCACGGTCGCCGGCCGACCGTGCCCCGGAGTTGCGCGTGATTCTGGGGGATCTCGGCCGGTTCAGCGCGCGCGTTGAAGGAGCCTACCGGCCCTACGCACAGCGCGCTTCCCGCAATGGAGCCGCACCCCCGGTCGTACGAGTCGACCGCGCGGAGGATGGGCATATCCGCGTCGCGTATCGGGACGGCGCGGAGTTCATCATCGACACGACGACATGGGAGGTGTTTGGCATATCCCACAGCGAGCTCACGCTGGATGACCTGCTCGTGTATCTGCAGGGTCCAATCTTGGGTGTCGTGCTGCGCTTGCGTGGGGTGACCTGCTTGCATGCGAGCGGCGCAGTGGTGGACGGCGACGCGGTGGCGGTCGTGGGGATGGCGGGGATGGGGAAGTCCACGAGCGCGGCAGCGTTTGCGCGCCTGGGCCTTCCAGTGCTGACCGATGACGTGCTCGCCCTGCGCGACGAGGGCGATTCGTTTTACGTGCAGCCGGGTTTGCCGCGTGTGCTGCTCTGGCCGCCGTCCGTGGAGGCCTTGTTCGGCGCGCCCGACGCGCTGCCTCGCATCGTGAGCACCTGGGAGAAGTGTTACCTGGACCTGACACAGCCCGGCTATCGCTTCGCAGAGCAGCCGGCTCCGCTCGGCGCGATCTACGTGCTCAGCGAGCGCCTCGATGGGGCGGAGCAAACGCGGATCGAAACGCTCACCGGCACGGAAGCGCTCATCAACTTGGTGGCCAATACCTACGCAAACGACTTTCTCGACCCGCGCATGCGGGCTGATGAGTTCGAGGCGCTTACCCGTGTTCTGCGGCACGTGCCCGTCCGGCGCGTGCGCGCGCCCAACGACCGCGGCGCCGTCACCCGGGTCTGCGAGTCAATCGTCGAGGACTTTCGAGCGCAGCGAAAGGGGTAGCCGACGTACTCGCTGGCCGGCTTTGGCAAGATGATCGTCGACCGCGTGCGCATGGATGCGTACGCGGAGGCGCTCGAGCGCGTGGTTACGCCCGAGTCGGTCGTGCTGGATATCGGCGCGGGGACCGGCATTCTGTCGCTACTCGCGTGCAAGCTCGGCGCCCGTCGCGTGTACGCGATCGAGCCGGGCAGCGCGGCTGCGCTGATCGGCGAGGCAGCGCGCGACAACGGCTACGCCGATCGCATCACGGTTCTTCGCCAGCGCTCCACCGAGGTCGCGCTGAAAGAGCGCGCGGACGTGATCGTCTCCGACCTGCGCGGCGTGCTCCCGCTGTTTCAGCGCCACATCCTCGACATCGCCGACGCGCGCGCGCGCCTGCTCGCGCCCGGAGGGCGGCTCATCCCGCGATCGGACGTGTTGTTTGCTGCGGTGGTCTCCGCGCCCGCACCATTCGAGGCGTCGCGAGGTCCGTGGGAGAGCCAACCGCTCGGGCTCTCCCTGCGTTCGGGTCTGCGCTACCTCGAGAACTTGTGGGAGAAGCACTACGCACGCGCAGATGATCTGCTCGGCCCGCCCGTGCAATGGTCGGAGCTCGACTACGCGACGGTGACTGATCCGCGCGTTCGTGGTCACGGGACCTGCACGATCTCCAGTGATGGCACGGCGCACGGCCTCTTGGCCTGGTTCGATGCGCGGCTCGCGGAAGGCGTGGGCTTTTCGAATCGTCCTGGCGCTGCGACGACGATCTACGGCCAGGCTTTCTTTCCCTGGCCGCGCGCTGTCGCTCTACGGTCGGGCGATTGCGTGAGCTTCGAGCTGCGCGCCGACCCGGCTGCGCCCGACTACGTGTGGACGTGGACCACGGAGATCCACGGTGGGCAGGCGCCGGCTCAGCGCTTCCGCCAGTCCACCTTTGTGGGCCTGCCCTTGTCGCCCGATAAGCTCCGCAAGCGGGCAAGCACGTTCAGGCCGACGCTTTCGCCTGCAGGTGAGCTCACGCTGAGCACGCTCGACAGCATGCGCTCTGGCGTCAGCCTCGAAGAGCTGGCACGCGCGCTCCACGCAGCGCAGCCCGAGCGGTTCCGATCGCAGGAGGACGCGCTCGATTTCATCGCCGACCTCTCGGAACGCTATAGTGCGTGACCGTGCGCGCGGAACGCGCCTCCCTCCAACGCGTGCGCAGCCCCACCGCCAGCGAGAGCCCCGAGCAGCGCGCGCTGTCGATCTGCGCGCGAGTCGCGCTCGAGCCGCATGCGCGCGAAGAGCTCGAGGCTCTGCTGCGCGCGGGGCTCGATTTCAGCGCGCTGATCCGTGCGGCGCGCTACCACGGCGTGACCCCGCTGCTCTGCCGGCATCTGCATGAAGTCGTGGCCGGCCTCTGTCCACCCGACCTGCTGCAAGGGCTGCGCGCAGCGACCCAGCACAGCGTCGTCGCGAGCCTCGGGCTGGCCGCCGAGCTGGTCGATCTGCTCGCCGCGCTGAACGCGAACGGCATCCCGGCGCTCGCCGTCAAGGGCCCCGTGTCGGCGGCGCTCTGCTACGGAGACCTGGGCCTGCGCACGTTCTCGGATCTCGACCTGCTGATCGAGCCCGCGGACGTGCGAGCGACCGGGGCGCTGCTCGAGACGCGCGGCTACGCTGCGCGGCTGCCGCTCTCGGCCGCATGGCAGGCGCACCTCGTGCGTACCGACACCGAGCAGCTCTACGTCCACACGGATGGGCGCCGGCTGGTCGACCTGCACTGGTGCTTGATGCCCCGCGGGTACTCGTTCACTCCGCGCGGTGACGGCGTGTTCGCGCGCCGCCAGAACGTACGCGTCGGTGGGGCACAGGTGCCGACGCTCGGCGTCGAGCCCACGCTGCTCTTTCTCCTGTTGCACGGCATGAAGCACGACTGGGCGAGCCTCGGTTGGCTGTGCGACGTCTCGGAGCTGCTGCGCAGGCATCCCGATCTCGACTGGGACGCGGTTCTCGCGTGGTCGGCGCCGCGCGGGCCACGGCGCTTCGTGGACATTGGCCTCGCGCTCGCTCGCGAAGAGCTCGGCGCGCCCGTGCCCGCGACGGTGCTGAGACGGGGTGAGAGCGATGCCGTCGTGGCCCAGATGGTCGCAGCGATCCGGCGGCGGTTGCTGGCAGTGCCTCCGGGACGACCGCTCTCGCTCACCGAACGCAGCGTCGGGCTGTTGTACTTCCGCGCCATGCAACGCCCAGGCGATCGCGTGCGCTTCCTCCACGATGTGGTGTTTCGGCCGACGCCGCTCGAGTGGCGCGCGATCCGGCTGCCGCCACGGCTCGCAGCGCTGCACTACCTCGTGCGGCCCGTACGTCTGCTCTGGAAGCACGCCCGCTCGAGGCGAGCACGGCAGCCCTAGAGTGCAGCGACTCGGAAGCCCTGCGGCAACTACTTGGGCACGCCGGGCGGGCTCGCTTCGCCGTCGGCCGGCTCGCCGGTCTTGGCGGGCGGGCTGTTGGCGAGAGGGCCTGAGTCCACGCGTGGCGAGGTTGGGCCCGAGTCCGGACGGGCCTGGAGCGGGCCCGAGGCCGCGCGGCTGTTGCCCTCGGTCGCGCTCCAGCGCTGGGCCGCGCGGGCGGCGGCATCCGGGTTCCCGACATGGGCCGTGGGCCGATCGTCGGGCTGCGCCAGCACCACGCAATTGCGACCCCGCGCTTTGGCCTGGTAGAGCGCGGCGTCGGCGAGGCGCAGGAGCTCGGCGGCGTCGCTCGCCGTCAGCGCGGGCACGCCTGCGACGCCGAGGCTGGCGGTCACCTTGATCATGCGCGCGTGCCAGACCATCTCGGCGCCGGCGATCGCCGCGCGCAGCCGTTCAGCTGCGAGCTCGGCCTTGTCGAGCGGCGTCTCGGGCAGGATCACGGTCATCTCTTCGCCGCCATAGCGCGCCGCGATGTCCTGCCGGCGGATCGACTTGCGCACCACGTCGGCGGTGAGCTTGAGCACGTGGTCGCCCGCCTGGTGCCCGTAGCGGTCGTTGAGCTGCTTGAAGTGATCGAGATCGATCATCACCAGGCTCATCGGGCGTGCGTAGCGCGTGCAGCGCGAGAGCTCCTGTTCGAGGCATTCGTCGAGCCAGCGCCGGTTGGCCAGCCCGGTCAGGGCATCGGTGCGGGTGAGGCGCTGCAGCTCCTCGCGCTGGGCGTTGACCTCGTCGCGCGCGCGCTTGAGCTTGAGGTGCACGCTGATCCGCGCGCGAACCTCGGCGGCGGATGCATTCTTGCCCACATAGTCACACTCGCCGAGCTCGAGCGCGCGCACCTTGGTGTTCACGTCCTCGTCGCTGGTGAGCATGATCACGGGAACGTTGGCGAGCGATGGATCCGCCGCTACCAGCTGTAGGAAGCGAATCCCGTCGCAGCGCGGCATGTTCATGTCGCACAGCACCACGTCGATGCGGTTGCGGCGCAGGGTGGTGAAGCCGGCGAGCCCGTCCTCCTCGGCCAGCACGCGCGAGAACATGCCGGTGCCTTCGAGCAGCGCGCTGGTGGAACGCCGCAAGGTCGGCGAATCGTCGATCACCAGCGCGACCGCCGCCGTGGTGGCGCTCTGTGCGTGTGGGATGGGAGAACGCATCTCCGTCGGGTCCGGCCCTTGCTCCCCTTTCACCTGAGCGCGGGAGAGCAGGTTCCGCCCGGCGCGGTGCAGTGTCCGTGCCGGCGCATATGGAGCGGAACGAGCTGCGCGTCGCCCAGCGTAGCGCGTGGCGAGGTCGAGTACACCACAGCAGTGGGCAAACTCACTGCTCGGACTGCACCGAGCGACGCGGTGCGCCGGCAGCTGGAGCTCGGGCGCGCATGGCACTCATCTTGCTGAAAACGCGAGCTCCATGAATGACACACGGACGCAACAGGAGAAGAGCATGGATTCCAGCGCAGAGACGCTCGCCGAACGAGTGCAGCAGGGCGATGATTCCGCGACTGCGCCCGACAACCGGCGCCGCGATCTGCGCTTTCAGATCCCGGGTGGCCTCGTGCGCACACCGTGCAAGCCATTTCAGGTCAATGGTGCCGAGCTCGACGCTCGCACGTTGCTGTTCGGAGTGCTGCCGTCGTTCTTCGTTCGCCGGTACGAGCTGGTCAACGTGAGCAAAGGTGGGCTTGCGTTCGAGGCGCGTTGGCCGGTGAGCCGTGGGGCAACGTTGCGGGTTCAGCTGTGGCTACCGGGCAACCCCGATCCGCTGGAGCTGGTCGGTGAGACGCGCTGGTGCACGCGCCTGCCGCACGGTCTCTTCCGAGTCGGCGTGCAGTTCTCACCGTACGGCAACGCCCCGGGCATGAATCCTCCCTCCGTGCTCGCGACGCTGCGCGAGCTCGAAGCGAAGTACGCCGATGAGCCGACCGCCGCGCCGCGCTGAGCGGTGCGGTGCGGCGGTCAGAGCACCAGGCGTTACTTCGTCGGGCTCGCGGGCGGAGGAGGGTCGATCGACGGATCGAGGTCGGTCTCGGTCTCCGGCAGCGCGGCGGGCGGAGGCAGCACGTCGAAGTCGTCGACGGGCGGCACCCCGAGGTTGTCCTCGGTGTCGAAGTCGTAGTCGGTTTCGGGCTGCGACGGCGGCGCGAGGTTCTCCAGCGAGATCCCTGCGCCTTCGCTCTTGCTGCCCACGCAGCCCGCGGCTTCCTGCAGCGTGAGGGCGAGTTTCTGGCCGATCACGGTCACGACCACGAACGGACGCTGGACGACGGCGGGGTCGCTCGCGTGCTCGAGCTCGGCGAGCGGTGCGCGCGCCTTGGCCTGTAGCTTTTGAACGGTCTGCAGCTTGTCGAGCAGACACGTGTGCAGCATCACGTCGCCGTTTTTCTTCGCCGCCGCGACGGCGTTGCCCAGCTGCTCGCGCGCGCCTGCGATCGAGCGGCTCACCTTGCTGGCGACTTGCCGCAGCTCTTGCATTGCGGCGGGCGGCTTCGCTGCGGGCCCGCTTCCCTCTACATACTCCGCGACCGCGACGCCGAACGGCAGCAACACGGCCGCCGCGGCGAACAACTGCACTCGGTACTTCATCCACCCCTCAACATCTAGCGACTGCTACGGCGCAAACTTGACCTAATACTGCAATTCTGGGGTCCATCGGACCGCCTGTCTAGTAAAGATGCCGTATTTACGTAATCCTGGGCTACACGTCGCCGTCTGGACCACCGCGCCGCCGCCGCGAAATGGTCGGCTCCGCCTGCCCGGCGGCTCGGCTCAGGCGAGAAGACTGGTCGCGGCCTCGACCAGGTCCGTGCCCGTGAACGGCTTGGGCAAGAACGCGGTGTTCGGGTCCTGCGGCACTTCGTCGACCTGCTCGTCGCCGGTGTAGCCGGAGCACATCAACACGCGCAGATCGGGCTGCCGATCGCGCAGGCGCTGGGCGAGCTTCACGCCGTTGAGGCCGGGGAGCACGACGTCGGTCACCAGCAGATCCAGCTTGGTGTCCATTTCCTCGACGACCGAGAGCGCGTCCTCGGCGCTGCGCACGTCGATCACGTTGAAGCCGGCGCGCTGGAGGCTGCGGACGATCGTGCGGCGGATCGCCGCCTGATCTTCCACCACGAGCGCGACGCTGGCTGCGCCTGCGCTCAGGATCGCCTTGTTCGCGCTCGCACCTTGCCTGTTGCTGCGCACCGGTGCCACGCCGCTCGCGAGCGGGATCATGACCGTGAAGCGCGAACCGAGCCCGGGATGGCTCTCCACCTCGATGTGGCCGTGCGCCTGCTGGACGATGCCGTAGCAGGTCGCGAGCCCGAGCCCGTTGCCGAGCTCGCCTTTGGTGCTGAAGAACGGCTCGAACAGCCGCCGCAACGTCTCCGGACCCATGCCGCTACCCGTGTCCGCGACGGTGAACGCAGCGTATTGGCCGTCGGCCAGCGCGCCGTGTCCCTGGACTTGCCGCGCGCCGACCTCGATCGTCAGCGTGCCGCCCTTGGGCATGGCATCGCGCGCGTTGACCGCCAGGTTCATCACCAACTGGTCGAGCTGTCCCGGGTCGACGACCACCGGGACGGGATCGGGGCTCGCGAGCAGGCGCAGGTGAATCGACTCGCCCAAGGTACGCGTGAGCACGCGCGCGAAGCGGGCGATCGCGTCGTTGAGATCGGTGAGCACCGCTTCGGTGGGACGGTTGCGCGAGAACGCCAGCAGCTGGCGGGTGAGCTTGCTGGCGCTGTCCGCCGCCTTGAGCACTTCGCAGAGATCGCTGCGCCGGGGATCCTCCGCGGCCATGTCGTCGACCACGAAGCGCGTGAACGAGATGATCGCGGTCAGCAGGTTGTTGAAGTCGTGCGCGACCCCGCCGGCCAAGCGGCCGACCGATTCCAGCTTTTGCGCGTGCGCGCTCTGGCGCCGCGACTCATCGAGCTGTTCGACGGTGGCCTTGAGCGCCGCCTGGGTACGGCGTTGCTCGGTGATGTCGGTGACGAACACCGCCACCTTGTGCGCGGACCCGAGCGATACGCGCCGAACGCGCGCCAGATACCAGCTTTCACCGCTGTTGAGGGTGTGCGACTCCTCCAGCCCGCTGCTCGCGACGCGGCGAATGACCGCCTCGGCCACGGCCGGATCTGGAGCGAAGTCCCAGACCGGCTTGCCCAGCAGCTGTTCGACCTGTGCCGACGGCTCCATGCGGTTCACGAACTCGAGCTGGCCTTCCGCATCGACGAGGAGCATGTAATCGGGAGCGGAGCCGACCAGCACTTCGTGCGGCGTACTTTCTCCTGTAGGCACCGACCTCATGAACGGGTTCCTCCTGACAACTTCCACGCGAAACCTTCTGCTTCTGGGGCGTGCGCACACGCCGTGCCGGCGCGACGCCTGCTGACTGACGGCTCGCAAGCAGCACGTTTCATGCCGTGGAGACGGAGGAATGAACCGCTGCGTTGGTGCGGGATGGCCCTTCGTACGCGCGTGCTGGTGCAGGTCGATGAGACCACAACAGTGGCAAACGCCACTACGCGGGGAGCGAAGGCAAGTGCGCACCCGCGTGAGTCATACCGCGGTCCATGGCTTGCATGGCCAGTCTGGTCCATGGCGCGCTCGCCGGGTGAAACGGTTGCTCGTCGCCTCGTACCACACACCGCCACCTCGTCCGCGCCGTCGCTACAGACGCGAATTCGTCAGCATGCCGATCGCACGTCACCGCAGCTTAAGCGCTCGGACACGTGTGTCGCGACCGCGCACACGAGTGCGTGCGATCCTTCATTGCTTGAGACTTTACGCTCGCCGACAATGAGAAGAGCGACGGTTCGCGCGTCGAGCCGGGAGCTTGTGGCGGGATGACTCACCGAATTCTGTTGGTAGACGACGAACCCGACATCTTGACGGTGTTTCAGCGCACGCTCGAAAACGAAGAGCTCGAAGTGGAATCGGCACGAACGGGTGAGCAGGCACTCGAGCTGCTCGACAAGGAAGCGTACGACCTCGTGTTGCTCGATGTGTGCATGCCGACGATGAGCGGGCTCGAAGTGCTGGGCAAGATCAAGGAGCGCGGCCTGCTCGTTCCCACCATCGTGGTGTCGGGCGCGGGTAGCGTCGACCTCGCGGTGCAGGCGATCAAGCTCGGCGCGTTCGACTTCGTACAGAAGCCGATTCATCGCGAGCGCTTGCTGGTCACGGTCCGCAACGCGCTGCGCTACTCGAGCCTGCGCGAAGCGCACGAGCTGCTGCAGGCCGAGAGCACCTACGGGGAAGTCGTGGGCGAAGGCGCGTTCATGCAGCGGCTGAAGGGCTTGATCGCCAAGGTCGCGCCCTCGGACGGGCGCGTGCTGATCTGCGGCGAGAACGGCACGGGCAAGGAGCTCGTGGCTGCGGCGATTCACGCCGGCTCGATCCGCAGCAAGGGACCACTGGTCAAGCTCAACTGCGGCGCAGTGCCGAAGGACTTGGTCGAGAGCGAGCTGTTCGGACACGAGAAGGGCGCGTTCACCGGTGCCGTGACCTCGCGCAAGGGTCGCTTCGAGCTCGCCGACGGCGGCACGCTGCTGCTCGACGAGGTCGGCGACATGCCGATGCCAATGCAGGTCAAGCTGCTGCGCGTGCTGCAGGAAGGCCAGTTCGAGCGCGTCGGCGGCTCGCGCAGCATCGAGGTCGACGTGCGCGTGCTGGCCGCGACCAACCGCGACCTGTCGGCGATGGTCGCGGACGGCTCGTTCCGCGAGGATCTGTACTACCGGCTCAACGTATTGACCCTGCGCGTACCGCCGCTGCGCGAGCGGCGCGAGGATATCCCGGCCCTGCTCGCGCACTTCACGCGCAAGGGCAGCCGGGCTTTCGGGCTCTCCTTTTCGGAGCAGGCGATCGCCGCGCTGCAGGCCTACGCCTTTCCCGGCAACGTGCGCGAGCTGCAGAACATCGTGGAACGGTTCTCGATCCTGTACTCGGGTGAGACGATCCAGGCTCACCACGGGC
>Ga0190265_10000845_pt1 | contig 20356 bp, 23 predicted proteins | sample Popmic124T_FD_133135 | JGI IMG/M metagenome (GOLD analysis project Ga0190265, IMG submission 133135) | Populus adjacent soil microbial communities from riparian zone of Indian Creek, Utah, USA - 124 T | ecosystem: Environmental > Terrestrial > Soil > Riparian zone | place: USA: Utah | collected...
CGGCGCCTGCGTGTTCGCTACGAGCGACGGGCCGACATCCACGAGGCGTTCTTGACGATCGGCTGCTGCCTGATCTGCTTCAAGCAGCTTCAGGCGGCGGGTTCATTGTGAAAGGGGCTCTAAACGGCAACGACTGCGATCTCCTCTTCACGACCCCCACCGGCCGCATGTGGCGTGAGCGCAACTTCTACCGCGACATCTGGAAGCCCGCCCAAGAAGCCTCTGGCCTAGACATCCGCCCCCACGAGTGTCGCCATAGCTACGTCACCCACCTCCGAGCCGCTGGCATTAACGATGCCGACTTGGCCGAGATTGTTGGCCACCGTGTCGAGACGATGCTGGCGCGTTACACGCACGCAATAGGCGAGGGGTTCACGAAGGTTCGAGATGCCATTGGGTAAGACAAACAATTGCTAAGGCGCCTGAGCAAAGAAGCTGCGTCCCTGTCGGGGATGCGCATTCAGCAGCAATCAACGGGCCGTGCAGAACTCGGAAGCGAAGAGATGCGCATGACCCGGGTCCTTAATTCTGCTGCAACCAGCGTTTCTCGTAGGCGTCCAGGTAGTCAGGGTCTGAGCAGATGCACCGCTCACTCAGCCCACGCTGCCTGGGCCAGACCTGGTCGCCTCCGCGTAGGGTGTCGTAACGGGACTGGGTCGCATCGGGCCGCAGCTCGCGAAGCTCCGGTACCCGATCGACGATTAGCCATGCGGCGAGAAGAATCCCGGCGAGGGCTGATTGGTGGGCAAGGGGGACGGATACATCTTCGCTGCGGTCAGCACCGTGCTCTATCAGCATCCCCGCGCATATTGCGTCTCGGTAAAGGCCATCAACGGGAAGTCCTTTGAGCTTCTCGAAGGTCTCGGCCGGCAGCTCGTAGCGCTCGATCAGATCGGCAAGCAGCGAGCGTTCTCCCCAGCCGCCTGAGTTCTCAGGAAGGGCCAGACGGCCAGTTGGCGCGATTTGCGGCGGCGACAGCGGCTCTCCGACCGGAATCCGGTTGCCCAGGTATTGGACAACGCGGAGCTCGTGCTCGCCGAGCGCAGTGGCGATCACCTCGCTGCGGCTCGGCTGCGATCCCTTGGGCCATCCCAGGCATGCGAGACAAGGGTCGCTCCCAAAGGCTTGGTGCCGAGAGACGCCGATATCGGCGGGCTGGGTCCAGGCATTGAAGAGCTCCCGCGGGAGACCTGCCTGCAACTCGATTCTCCCCTTCTTGGTATCGAGAGCGGCGACGACGGTCTCGTGGCCCGGCCCGCAGCGCTCCTCCGAACCCCAGACGCCCTCGATTGACTCCACTGCGAGCTCAGAGTTGGCAAGGGCGCGCTCGATCAGAGCCGGCTTAGCGACGCCCACATCTCCGGCGAGGCCGAGTAGATAGCGCTGTAGGTTGCCCTCGTCGAGATCCTCGTGATCGACGGCAACAAGCGTGCCGGTGACAGGCAGCTCGCGGAGTGCGGCGGCGAATGCCTGCCCTATCGCCCCGCAGCCGGCGAGATGGACCGTCCGCAGCTCGATCTGCTCTGGTAGCGGCGGCGTCTCGCTCGGCTCACCCAAAGTGAGCAGGTTGAGAGCGAACGGCGCGGGCGCATTGCGCGGATGAACAAGCAGGTCGGCGAAGAGAGCCCGAAACAGCTCGCCGATCCCGAGCGCGGCGGCCGCCATCGTTGCGAGCGGGTTTGCACCAGGGGATGCGGCCTCAGTTCCGTCAATCGCGAGGTTCCAGCCCTCGGCGGCGATGGTCACGCGCTCTGCCAAGGGCTCGCCGCCCCGCCAGGAGAGGTAGAGGTCGCGGCCGCGTGGAGGACCGAAGGTGGCGCCGGAATTGATCGCCAGCGCCAGCTCCCGGGCTTCAGAGATCAGCTCCTTTGGCGCGTCGAGGCCAAGGCGTGGGTAGAGGCGAGCGCCGAGATTTGCCGCGAGCAGATAGGCGGCACGATGTGCCGGGTCCCCAGCCGCCTCGGCATCGATCTCGAGGACCAGAGAAGTGCTGCGCAGACGATCGCCGAGCTCGGATTCGCCGACGCCGCCCAGCAGCGGGCCGGCCGCGTTCTGGATGCGGGTGAGGAAGGGCGGCAGGCTCACGTGATCCTCAACTTGACCCGACGCCGCCGACGCCGCCAGACCCCGTCCTCACCGAGTCGGTTTACGGACCATCGGCGGGGCCGAATTGGACCTGAAGCGAAGTAGGGGACAACGATGCTGAGTCCGCCGGGAAGGCGGATCAGAGCAAGCTGATCGTCGGCAGGGGAGTGGTAGGCCTGGTCTGGGTGCGCATGGATTTGGCCGGCGAGAATCTCATCCCGTTCATAGCACTCCCGGTTGAGCTCGAAGATCGCTTCACCGTCGATCATCACGAGCAGCCCGTCGGGGCTTGAGTAGCACTTCTGCTCGGGTATCAGAGCCCGCTTGAACTCGACCGTCTCGCCGTCGCGCGAAACGGTTCCGCTGAGCGCTAGGAAGAGCTCAGCGCCCTCGGCGCCGTGAGCACGCATCGCCTCCACGCAGTGCTCGGCGAGTTCGTGCGGTAGTTCGTAGCGGCGAGCGTCGCATAGTGGCGAGGCTTGGTTCATTGGCCCTCCGGCGGCGCTGGGCGAACCTCAGGCGGAAGTTGGGCCTGAATCTCGGGAGGCAGCATCGCCAGTATCTCCGGTGGGGCCTGCGCGATCGGGATCTCTCGCGAAGCCTGTACCTGGGGCGCGAGATTGGCGCGCAGCTCCTCGGAATTCTCCTGGCGGACCTCGATGCCGAAGTTCAAGCCCCCTACGCCCGCCACCTCCACCCGCTGGGCTGCGAAATTGAGGCCCGTTATCGATCGCACTGCAGTGCGCCAGAGCAGGTCACAGAGCCGCGCGAGGGTTCCGTAGCCCTGGTCGCGGTACAGCAACCAGTCGTTGCCTGAATGCTCGAAGTGGGTGTGGTACTCGCGGGTCCCGGCCTTGCAGAGGAAGACGTGGCCGTTTTCAGGGTGGCCGTTCACGAAAAGATCAAGAGGAGCCCCGGCGGCCGTCGAAGATTTGAAGTCAATCGCCCGCACGCGAGGAACCTGCAGCCAGCGGCGGCTGAGGGGGTCGATGATGCGTACCGAGGGCGCCCACACGTCGTAGTTGTGGAAGTCGAAGCGGACCGCCAAGGGGATCGCGACCAGATCATTCACTGGGCCGACGGGGAGTCGGGCGGCGAAAGCAACGTCGACCTCAAGACCGTTTTGGTCCAGCATCTGCCAGCCGCGCTCCGCGTAGTGGTCGGCGTTGGACCTCCAGTCATCGAGCTGGCGCTCAAGCTTGGCCGCGGAGACCGCTGGGTCTACGAGCACCGGTGGTGCTGGTGGATGCTCGTCACCAGGGCTGTGGCCGGGGGCGACGGCGACCTCGCCGCCGCCGCCCTCGTCGGGATCGAGGAATAGGGTCGCCCCATTGGCGATGCCCGCCTCATCGATGCGGAGATCGGGATCGATCGCCGCCCCTCCATCACCGAAGCGGAGCGTCCAGTCCTCCACCTTCGGGTGCGGGATGCCCGCCTCCTTAAGGGCCTCGCGAATCAGGTGCGAGACCTTCTGATTGGCGTTCTCGGTGACGCTGATCCGGGCCCCCGAGACGACCACCGTGACCGTGATCTTGTGGGGTCCTGCCATCTGTTGCCTTTCTGTCTCCGGGGAACTCGTTGCTGTTTTCTTGCAGAACGAGCCTTCTAAATCAGACATAATAGCAGACTTAAGTCTCTTGCCGCAGATTTTCTGCGCAGAAAAGCTTTTTAGGATCCCCATCCCCGAGATTAGCCCAGCCATAGACCAACTGGAACGGCTCAAATCACCCATCCGGCCAATCTTTAGGTAGTTCGCGCGGCTTTTCGGCAATACTGCCCTTGTGATGGTGGGGGATTCGGATCGCCGGGTAGTACAGGGAGCGTCGATGCTGCTCGCCTTCCGTGGCTACAACGCGCGCTCTTTCCGCGATCCCTTCGAGCTGTCCCTGCACGCGACGCGGCTCTCGGAGCCCGGCGTTCCGCGAATGGTCGAGTGGCGTGAAGGCGGACATCCGATCGGGGTGCTGCCGTGCGCCGGAATCTTCGGTGGCAACGCTTCAGGTAAGTCGAACCTGCTGCGGGCGATGAGTGACATGCGCAGATTGGCCCTCTCTTCGTTTCAGGGCAATACCCCCGACGGTCCGGTGGAGACCTACCCGTTCCTGTTGGGAGAGGATGAAGGCAGGGCTGAGAGCAGCTATGAGGTCGAGCTGATCCTCGATAACGTCCAATACAGCTACGGGTTTGTCGTCGAGGCGGGCGGGGTCCGCGAGGAGTGGGCGCGGAGCTATCCGCGGGGACGCGCCGTAAACCTCTTGCAGCGAGACGGCGACAAGGTTCATCTTGGCAGTGACCTACGAGCCAAGGGCCGCGCGGCCGAGGAGATCTTGCGCCCAAATGCGCTCTTCCTCTCGACCGCTGCGGCGATCAATCACCCTCTGTTTCTGCCGATCTACCAGTGGTTTCGGCGCAACCTGACCTTCGCCGATGTCGAGAGCCGCACGGTCCGCCAGGCCATCACTGCGGAGATGCTGGAAGGAGAGTGGCGTTCTCAGGTTCTCGCGCTGCTGCGCGAAGCGGATCTCGGAATCAGCGACGTTAGCCAGCGGGCTGTAGATCCCGACTACAAGGAGAAGTTGCGCAAAGTCATCGACATCTTTTGGGATGAAGCGATGCCGTTTGACGTAGACGAGGTCGAGTTCAAAGACTTCGAAATCGGACTCAAGCATCGTTCCGCGCGGGCGAAGGACGTAGAGTTGCCAGAAGAGGACGAGTCGCGCGGAACCCTGGTTTGGTTCGGCTTGGTCGGGTTGGTTAGCAAGGCACTTCGCGAGGGCTCGGTGCTCTTGGCCGACGAGCTCGAGGCAAGCTTGCACCCCGCCCTTGTCGACGTTCTCGTTGACCTATTCCAGTCTCAAAAAAGCAATCCAAACCGGGCGCAGCTGATCTTCAACAGCCATGAGGCGCGGCTGATGGGCGATTCCTCCGAACGACGTCTCGGCCGCGATCAGGTCTGGTTTACCGAGAAGGACGATGAGGGGGCTACCTACCTTCACTCCCTCGCCGACGTGGCGCCGAGGCGCGAAGAGGCGATCGCGCGCCGCTACCTGGCCGGCCGCTACGGCGGCACGCCGATCTTCTCGCCCCGGCGGCTAAAGGAGACCGCGGAGCCGATCAGCGTCGGCCCCGGAGAATAGTGACGTCCCCGCGCCGCAGGGTCGGGCGCGGGCCCAGCCGCAGGTCATTCCTAGTCCTGATTGAGGGTCAGCAAACCGAGGATGCCTATCTGTTGTTCTGGAAAAGGCGTCTACGTCGGGAGGCCTTGATCGAGATATCGGATTTCCATGGGACGCCGATGTCACTCGTCGAGAAGGCGGTGGAGCTAAAGACGAAAGAGGCGCGAGAGGAGCGGAGGGGGAGGGGGGCCGCGCACGATGAGTATTGGTGTGTCTTTGACGTCGATACCCACCCCTACTTGGCCGAGGCTATAGAGCTGGCGAGCAAGCACGGGATCAACTTGGCCATCTCAAATCCCTGCATTGAGCTCTGGTTCTTGCTGCACTTCACCGACCAAACCGCCTACATAAACTGTCGCGACGCCACGCGGGCCGTCAGTGGTGAGACCGGCGCTGGCAAGGACCTGACACCAGATGCCCTCGACGCTTTGGGCGAGAATTTCGAGGTCGCCAAAGAGCGGGCCCAGCACTTGGAGAAGAAGCACCGCGGAGACGGGACGCCCTCTCCGGGCAATCCCAGCAGCGGAGTGTGGCGACTGATCGATGCGATGCACCAAGGGAGTTCCGCCTCCTCATAGCTTCAGTCGTCTGCCCCCCCGCTCGTCCGACCTGTCCTCGTAGCGCACCAGCTCACCGACAAGCTCGGTGCCGCGGGCTTGTAGGCCGGCGACTACGGCGTCGATGTCCTCGACGAGGAAGGAGAGGTGGCGAAGGCCTGGGGTGTTCGACGGCGCGCGGGGGTCGCCGCTCTGAGTCGGCGGCGAGTGGAACTTCACCAGCTCAATTTCTACGTCCCCGTCCGGGGTTCGTAGCATCGCTAACTCGGCTTTGGTCCCTTCGAGCGCGATGATGCGGTCTACCCACTCGCCCTCGACCTGGCCCGTGCCTCCCGGCTCTAGGCCCAGCTCGACGAAGAACTCGATTGCAGCCGCTAGGTCGTCACCACGATCCCGACGTGTTCCATCTTTTTGATCGCCATGTGCTCGATGGTAGGGAGGCCAGCTGCCTGACGGTCGCATCTCGGTCGCATCGCCGCCGCGATCCGGCTCCCCACGCGGCCGGCAGCCGTCCTTTCAGCCAAGTCGCCATTCCGGCAGTGGAGCCTCCGTCCGCTCCGACCCCGAGGCGCACCAAGGCGCTCTGTCGGATGGGCTCGAACGTGAGCCGCGCTCCCAGGGCGGCAGGTAGGGTGCCTTGGCAGAGTGCTCCGGTGCCCAACATGAAAAGATTTCTGCTCGCCTGGACTATCGCTCTGGTCCCCGCCTTCGTCGGTTGCTCTACCGCCGCCGCGAGCTCACTCGATCCGTCCTTCGGACGATCGGGAGTGGCGGTAGTGCCGACCCCTTCCCTCGAGTGGCGGGGCGCGGTGTCGAGCGTGGTGGAAGGCGGCGGCGGGCGCCTGCTGGCGGTCGGGACGAGCGAGGAAGGGATCATGGTGACTCGGCTGAATGCCGATGGAGAAGTCGACACCTCCTATGGGGACGACGGGCTCGTGACGACCTCGTTCGGCCGTGACATCGCGGCCACGGCGGCGGTCCGGCAGCGGGATGGGCGCCTCGTTGTGGTCGGAGGGGGTGGATCGCGCGAAGGCTTCATCGCTCTCGTTCGTTACATGCCAGACGGCTCGCTCGACCAGAGCTTCGGCAGAAAGGGCAAGGTGGTGGTGTCGCTCGGGGTCAACGGCGGGCGCGGCACTGCGATAGCCCTGCAACCGGGCGGCCGCATCGCGGTCGCCGGCACCGCCAGGACCTTCATCGCCCGCTCGGAAGGAGTGATTACGCGATTCCGTTCCGACGGATCCCTCGACCGCGACTTCGGGAACAACGGAATGATCAGGTTCGGGCCGAGGAGCTCCCTTCAGGACCTCAGGTCATTGCTCGGTGGGCGGCTCCTGGTTGCAGGGGGTTCCGATGGCAGGTTTCTGCTCGGCAAGTTGCGATTCGACGGGCAGTACGACCGCAGCTTCGGCGAGAGGGGAAGAACGCTGATCGACGTGGACGGGGCGTTGCGCTGCCATCAGGGTCAGTGTGCCGAGCTTCGGGCCCTCGCCCTCGACCGTCGCCGGATCGTGGCGGTGGGTTGGGCGGCGGATAAGTCCGGTTCTTATTCGGCTTTGATCCGGCTTCTCCCCGACGGCACCCTGACGCGGCCGCGCGACATCGTCCGGATTCGCCAGGGTCTGGTCTCGAACCTCGAAGACATTGCGGTTCGGGGGAGAAGTGTCGTCGCCGCGGGCTATTTCCAAGGGCGGAGGCACGGCAGCGTTATCGAGGTGTTGAAGTTCAACCGAGACGGCCGCCCGGATCGCGGTTTCGCGCAGTCGGGCGTCTTCAGACGGCGGGTGGGTTACGACAGCGCGGTCTTCAGTTCTATGTTCGACAGAAATGGACAAGTCGTAGTAGGGGGCTACACCCGGCCGGGTAACCCTCCCCAGGATTTCGTCGAAAGCCCTAGCCCCTTCGAAGACATGCACATGCTGTTGATGCGGTTCACCACCGGCTGATTTCGCTGTCACATCCCGGTCACGTCGCCTTCGGACTTCCGCATTGCGGCACTAACACGAAGCCTTTGTCGTGCGCGGCATTTCGTAGCTCCTTGTCCCAGCAGGCGAACTGGAGCTTTTCGCCCGTGGAGAATGAGAGTGCGCCCGCGAGATGGACGGCGTCGTATGCGCGGAGCGAGTGGGTACGCGCGCTCTCGGCTGCCTGTGCCAGCAGTGTCTCATTGACAGCATGGACATAGAGGCCGCGCCAGAGACTCTCCAGATCCTCGAGCGCACGCCGGAGTTGTGCAGAGGTCAGGCGCTTTCCCTTGCGCATCCGCACCAAGGCGGCCGTCGCCTCGACGTGGGCAATCGCCGTGCTGCGTACGCCGCCGGCGTCGTTGTAGGCCCGCTGGGCCTCGGCCGTGCCGGGCTCATCGACCAGCAGCTTGACCAGGGCGCTGGTATCGAGGTAAAGACTCAGCGTCGACCTTCAGCGACGTAGTCCGCGGCGCTTTTTCCGGGACCGCGAAGCTTGGTGGGCTTTGGCAGGTAGCGCGGCCCCTCGCTCGGCCGTACGGCACCCTCAGCCACCAGGGCGGCAAGGTGGGGGGGCGTCGTGGCGGAAACGATCCTCGCCACGGGCCGGCCATGTTTGGTCACCGTGATCGCCTCGCCGTCCTCAACACGGTCGATGATCGTGCTGGCTTTGTCCTTGAGTTCACGGATCCCTACGGTTGCTTTCTCCATCGTGGCCACATTTTAGCCCAAAGTGGCCACAGAAGCCAGCTAGCTATTGCAGCCGCAACCTATGCTCTGCGCGACGGTTGTAGCGATTATGTGGAAGCCCCTCCGCACCCAGCTCGGTGCAACATTTCGGAACACCGGGGAGAGGAGCCTGACAATCCCGTGCCGTCCCACCTCGTAGCGACCTTAAGCCGGCGGATGCCCATGCATCTCGCGGCAATTCCAATCGTTCTACTCGCATTCCTGATTGGATATCCACAGGCGCTCCCATCTCACCAACCTCGTGAGACTTCTGAGTCCGAGCCGTGCCCGACATGGTTCTACGAAGCGCCTCGGTTAGGCCCTGGTCGTCCGGAGGCTGTCGAGCTCGGAGACCTAACGCAAGTAGCCGTTTGCCGCTACCGCGGAAACCCCCATGGGGCGGTTGGACCGGATCTGCCGCCGAACGACAAGCTGGTGACCGAAAAGGTGGTCGACCAGCGTCGCACCGCTCGGTCTCTCGCGCGTGCCGTCAATCGCCTGCGTCCTTTTCCCTTTCAGGATGCCCCTTATCCCGATGGACAGCCCCCAATGGCTTTGTGCTCGGCTGAATTTGGCGGAGGGTTCTACCTCCGTTTTCTCTATTCCGATGATCGGCGGTCCTCGGTCGAAGTGGTTCCGAGCGGGTGTCCGCGTGCGGTCCCCGGGAAGAAAGGGGGTTGGCGATTGCTGTCAGCAGATCTGCGACTGAGGCTTATGAAAATCGCGCCATTGCCGCAGCGAGGCGACTGACCCGAGACTTCGGAGTACGGGAGGGCAAGGCGGGAGGCAACCCTACTTCGATCCGACGCTGCAGGCCCTCCTTCCGAGTCGCATCTCGGTTACATAGCGGTCCCGATCCCGCTCCTGAAGCGCCCGACCCTCCTCCTTTCAATCGATGGTGAGAAGGGCGCTTCGTCAGGGCGACGCTGCGCCCTTACGGCGGCGCTTAACGTCGGCTCCCGAGGCACCTGCAAGGCGCATGGCTGCTCTGGTTGATCGTTCGATTTCTTCGGTGGTGAGCTTTGGTTGTCCGTTGCGCTGCAGTCGGCGGCGGCGATCGGCGGCGACTATCGCCAAATTCTTGCGGTGCATACATCGAAAGTAGCCGTCGCTTCGGTCGATACATTGCTTCGGCGATGAGGGGAATTGACTGCAGATGGCGGTGGCGAGGCGGGGCTGGATGAACGTCAGCGAATCGTACGGAGCGCATGGCGCGAGCTGCCGCGGGGGGATCGCAACCTGCTCGAAGCGATTGGTGCCGATCAGTGGCAAGTCTGTGAGCGTCCACTCGGGATGGTTGCCGACGAGATGCTCCGCTCAGCGGACTGCGGATCGTTGCCGTCGAGCGAGATCGCCCGGGCGAACACGGCAGTGGCGCTCTGGGTCGTCGACCTTCGCGTTGTCTTGATCAACGAGGGGCACGACGCTTTCGGCGGCCTGGATGGCGCGTCTGTCGTCTACAACCTGTCGCGCGTCGCCTGGCACGAGTGGGGCCATGCGCTATCGCTTGACCGCGCGGAACATGGCGATATCGCGGCTGGCGAGAGCTATCTAGGAATGCTTCCAGAGGGTTTCGCCAAGCTTGTCCGGAGGGCGGGCTACCGTCCTAACGAGTACACGCATGAGATCGTCGCCGAGGTCTATTCGATGCTCATAGGACGCCGACGCGTCGGGCAAACCGGAAGACCGCCTTGGCTTCCCGAGGAGATCTACGAGCTCGTTAGGAGGGTGGTGGGATGGAACCAGTGAAATTGCCGGCCGGGTATCTCCTGCCCGAGGGCACGACGATGGCCGATGTTCGACGGCTTGAGCTTGAGCTGCTTGCGAGCGAGGGTTTGAAGATCGAGGATCTGGAGGCTGGGGACGGTCACGAGGAAGACCGCCCGACCCAGCAGTAGCCCCTGCGGGTCGCATCCTGGTCGCATAACCGCCGCAATCCCGCTCGCCATGCCGAAGACCCTCAGCCTTTTCAATCTGCCGGAGATTGGCTCTGTAGAGCGGATCAGCGCCTATGCGAGTCCCCACCTACTTTGCGGAGCGGTAGTGCACGGGGCGTCAAAACGGTAGCGTAGATGCCGTCAAAATGGTAGTGTTGCCAGGTGTCCGACGCCAGGCAAACGCCACGGCGGTATCTGCAAAGGGTCGTAGACGATGAGCTCGAGGAGTTGGCGAGCTCGCTTCCCGCGTTGGCGATCGCCGGGGCGAAAGGCGTCGGCAAGACGGCGACTGCGAGCCGACGCGCAACCACCGTTCACGCCCTCGACGATCCTGCTCAGCGCAGTGTTGCTCAGGCCGACCCTGCGCGACTATTGGGTTCCGCCCCACCGATCCTGATCGACGAGTGGCAGTACGTGCCCGAGTGCTGGGACCTCGTGCGCCGTGCCGTTGACGCCGGCGCCGATTCTGGGCGCTTCCTACTGACGGGCTCCGCATCCCCAGCCGGAGTCGAGACTCATTCCGGCGCCGGCCGGATTGTCAGCATCCGGATGCGGCCGCTGGCGTTGTCCGAGCGCGGGGTCGAGCAGCCCTCGGTAAGCCTGCGCGAGCTGCTGGCCGGCGAGCGTCCGCCGGTTGAGGGGCGCACGGACCTGAGAGTCAGCGACTACGTCCGGGAGATCCTGCACTCGGGCTTCCCCGGCCTGCGCGGCCTCTCGGGCCGCCCGCTGCGAGCCCAGCTCGACGGCTACCTCGATCGAATAATCGACCGCGATTTCCCCGAGCTGGGGCACCCGATTCGCAACCCGGCCGCGCTGCGCCGCTGGATGACCGCCTACGCGGCCGCCTCATCCACCACCGCTTCTTTCGAGACGATCCGAGACGCCGCGACCGGCGGTGAGGGGGAAAAGCCGGCTAAGACCACCACTCAGCCCTACCGCGACGTACTTGAGCGACTGTGGGTAGTGGATTCTGTTCCGGCGTGGATGCCGACTCGAAATCGGATCCGGCGTCTCTCGAGTCCCCCAAAGCATCAGCTCGCCGATCCGGCGCTCGCGGCGCGACTCCTTGGCCTCGATGCCGACGCACTCCTATCCGGGGGAGAGGTTGGTCCTCCGATTCCTCGGGACGGAACGCTGCTCGGCGCCCTGTTTGAGTCCCTCTGCACCCTGTCGTTGCGCGTGTACGCCCAGGCATCGGAGGCTCGGGTCTTTCATTTGCGGACGAGTGGAGGGGAACACGAGGTCGACCTCATCATCGAGCGGGAAGACGGGCGCGTCCTCGCGGTCGAGTTCAAGCTGGCACGTGACATCGGCGGCGATGACGTCCGCCATTTGAACTGGCTCGCCGGGCAACTTGGCGACTCACTGATCGACGCGGTGGTCGTGACCACTGGCGAAGAGGCCTACCGGCGCCCAGACGGCATCGCTGTCATTCCGGCTGCGCTGGTTGGCGTCTAAGTGGAGTCAACCCGCGGCTGGCGAAGCCGCCGGCGTCCGTAGAGGACAAGACCAGCGATGACCACCGCTCCCCAGAGAATGGCGGCCCAAATGCCGACCGCTTGGCCAATGAACCCTGCGATGAAAACCGCGAGCAGGAGGGCGGCATAGCCCCCAAATACGAGGATGGCTCGACGGCCGAGTCTGCGCATGCGAAGTAGGCTAGCCGGGGGTAGCCAAGCCCTGACTCTGTGACGATCGATTTGTGTCGCATTCGGTCACATCGGTGGCTCAAGACCGCTCCAAGCCAAGGACCTTCAGCCTTTCAAAACCTCGGTGCCTGGCTCTGGCAGTCGGATTTGCAGCTCAAGCCGGGGCGCCCTATTCGTTGGGCTGCTGAGCGGCTAGTTCGGCTAGGACGATCTCGTCGAGTTCGGTGTGGTCCGTCACGGCAGCGCTCCACCAGGCATTTTCGTATCGATCGAGGTCCGAAAGATCGACGAGGGGCCTCAGGCCGTCGAGCATGAGGACGTAGTTGCGTAGATGCCAGGTTGCCCTCGTGTTCCCGTCGATGAACGGGTGGACCTCGTAGATGCGGACTGCCAAGGTGTTGGCCTCCGTAACGATGAACTCGATGAGCTCCAGGTCGTCGGCGGGCCTTTGGCTCTTGCGTCGCCAATTCCAGTTCTCACACGCGCCGACCACTGCCGGGAGGATCGCGTCGACCTCCACAGCGGTTCCCTTGCGATTGAGGACCATCTCGGCTCGAAGTCGGCCGGCGTCCGTCCGGAACGTGCTCTCGAACCAGCGAAAGTGGATCTCTTTGACCAGCTCGAGATCGACTGGTCGGGGGTCGGTCGACGTCGCGACGGTCTCCAGCCATCGCAGTACCTCTTCGCCGCTGTGCTGAACCTCGTCTGCGGTGGAGAGAGGATCGTGATCGAAGCGAGGAGACGCATCGAACGCTCCTGGCACGGTGCGCCGCTCCGTCTCGCGGGCTACGCGGACTCGGTGGAGTCCGTGCCGCCTCGGCCCTTCGCCTGGGATCGCGACGCGTCAGCCAGACGCATGGCGATCCCGGTCGAGCGCTCGATCTCCTCGGCGGTCAGGCCGAACCTGGGCTGGGCCCTGTTTTGCAACCGGTTACGACGGCCGGCGGCGAGGATCGTCAAGGCGTCGCGATTCATGCTTTCAAGATACCTCCAGCTGAGGTCGCTCATTCTCGGCGAGAGGGCGTGGTCGGACATCCCATTGCGGATCGCCTCATTGATGTCGTCGGCAACGCCGACGCTCAGCGCGCCGTGGCGGTAGCGCGCGTAGACCACCCTCCCGTCCCCAAGTGTCCCCTCCCATTGGGACGGGCATGCGAGGCACGTTTTCCTCAAACGTGGGTCACATTAACCGGCGGAATTCGGCACTGTGCTTCTCGCTGCGTTTAGCGCTCCGGATGGGCTGAAGTTTGCGCGTTCGCTTACTGACTCGTTTCCAGCAAGTTTTCCTCCAGCCACAAGACAACTTGCGCCACCGTTAGCTAGACGCAAGTTTTTGCCGATATATTTGCGTCAGTGGATACCGCTGCGCTTGAGATAAGCCCTATCGGCCGTCTTATCCCAATTCTTGGGCCAGATCCCGTAACTCACGAGATGGTCACGGGCGAGGCTTTCCTCCCCGCTGCATTGCCCAGCGAGCTCACGCTTTCAACCGGCACTTGGACCACCGTCAACTCGGCGACGGCGGCGCTTGCCCGACTTGACGGGGCGGCGAGGCTCGTTCCCGAGCCTTCGCTCTTGCGCCGACCGACCCTACGCCGGGAGGCGCAGAGCACGAGCGCGCTGGAGGGGACCTACGCGCCCTTTGCCGACGTCCTCGCCGCAGAGGGAGAGGACCAGCAGCAGCTATCCGCCGAGATCCGTGAGGTCCTCAACTTCGAGCAGATGGCAGAGCTAGCCTTCTCCTGGCCCGAGGATCGCGCTCTGACGATCAGCATGCTGGGCGAGCTTCAACAGACACTCGTCCGCGACACTGCTGGCGAGCTGTCGGATGCCGGGCAGCTTCGGGATCGCATCGTCGTCATCGGCGCGCCGGGCGCGGGGTTCGACGAGGCGCGATTCGTGCCGCCCCCACATGGCGACCAGCTGCGCGCCGGCGTCGAGGAGCTGCTCGGGTGGATCGCCTCGCCACCCGATCTGCCTACGGTCGTCCTCGCCGCGCTCGCTCACTATCAGTTCGAGTCACTCCATCCCTACTCCGACGGAAATGGCAGGCTCGGGCGGCTGCTCGTGATCGTCCAGCTACTGCGCGGCGCCGTCATCCGGGAGCCGCTGCTCGTCGTCTCACCCTGGTTCGAGCGACGCCGCGATCAGTACCAAGATGAGCTGATGCGTCTCAGTTGTAGCGGAGACTGGGACCGTTGGGTCAGCTTCTTCGCCGAGGGTGTCGCCGCCTCGGCGCTCGACTCTCAACTGAAAGTTGAGCGCCTGGTCGCATTGCAGGAGCAGCTTCGACGACGAGTCCAAGATGCGAATAAGCGAGGCTCGGCTGAGCGACTGGCCGCCGATCTAGTCGGTCGCCCTTATGTCGATCGACCCTGGGTTGCCAACCGTTTCGGTCTTTCTGGCCAGGGGGCCCAGAACGCGATCAACACCCTTGTCGCCTTGGACATCCTCGAGCCGGCCGGGATCCGCGCATCCAACAACGCTCGACTCTATGTTGCCGCTGAAGTGGTGCAGATCGTCTCGTCGTAAACATCCCGACTGAGTGATCGGGAGGTTTGCGGCCGATCCGGCTCTCCGCTGTAAGGTGATTCTGTGAGCGAGAGGGGGTTGGAGGTTCGTTCAGCGCTTGCATCTCGCCTCCGCGAGCGGCTCCCCGAGCTTCAGGGAGCTATCGCGACCCGCGTCTACGCGATCTCCGATCCCAACGACGTCGCCGACCCCGCTTACCTCCAAGGTCTCAATGGGGCCCTCGCCGCTGCCATCGATCACCGGCTTGCCGTGCTCGAGGCTGGTGAGCGCCAAGCCCCGGCGGTTCCACCAGTCCTGCTCGCGCAGGCTCGCCTGGATGCGCGCGACGGCGTTTCCCTCGACACCGTCCTGCGTCGCTACTTCGCCGGCAACGTCCTCTTCGAGAACTTTCTGCTCAAAGAGGCGGAGAGGGCCGACGTTCCGAGTTCGGCCCTTCGCCATCTACTCGGCGCGCAGGCAACGCTCTCCGATCGTCTGCTCGCCGCCGTCAGCGCCGAGCATGCCCGCGAGGCGGGGAGCCGGCCCAGCAGCCCCGCAGAGCGACGTCGCGAGTGCGTCAAAGCGCTGCTCGCCGGCGAGCTTGTCGATCACTCCGAGCTTGGCTATGACCTCGACGCTCATCACCTGGCCCTGATGGCCAAAGGCAAGAGAGTGGAGAAGCTGATGCGCGCGCTGGCGAGCACGCTCGACCGTCGCCTGCTCGCGGTCCGCCGCGAGGAGGAGCCGATCTGGGCCTGCTGGCTGGGCGGCAGACGCCGGTTGGCGCCCGAGAAGGCGTTGCGCGCTCTCTCCGACACCGTTCCAGGTGGTGTGTTCGTGACCGTCGGCGAGCCCGGTGAGGGCCTTACGGGGTGGCGGTTCAGCCACTACAGGCCAAGGCGGCGCTGCCGGTCGCTGAGCGAAGGAGCCAACCCGTTCTCCCTTACGCCGACGTCGCCCTGCTCGCCTCGCTCCTTCGCGATGACCTAATTGCCAGCTCGTTGCGTCAGCTCTACCTGGGGCCGCTTGAGCAGACACAGGACGGCGGCAAAGTCGCCCGGGAGACGTTACGCGCCTATTTCACCGCTGAGCGAAATATCTCCTCGACCGCCGCTGCGCTGGGCGTCGACCGCGGCACGGTGAGGAATCGCATTCGTTCGATCGAAGGGCTTCTCGGACGTCCCCTCAAGACTTCGGCGGCGGACCTGGAGATCGCATTGCGACTGGACGATTAGCTGTCGATTCCCGCAGGGTGGCTGAACCCACACTGCGCCTTCCCCACTTTGCTGGATATCCGGCGAGTAAAACTCCAAATCGGAGAAGCGGCGGACGCTCCCGGCGGGAGAAGATCAAGCCATGAAGAGGCGCCTGATTTCCCTCACCATCCTTACCGCCGGGTTGGCGCTGATCTTCGTAGCCGCTGCATTTGGCAGCCGCGAGGTGGCGCGAGTCGGCAACCTCGTCCTCACCGACAACGGTGGGATCTCGCCCTCCGCGCTCCCAAGACATGAATACGCCCCAATCACGGCGCGCGTCGTCGGAGAAATCCGCACGGTCGACGGCAGCCATCCGCCGGCGCTTCAATCCGTCGCCCTCGATGTGGACAGGGCGATCGGCATCAACGCGGTGGGCCTCCCTGTGTGTAAGGCGAGTCAGATCGAGGCGCGCGCGACCGCAGCGGCCAAGGGCGCCTGTGGCAGCGCGATAGTTGGATCGGGCAAGGGCGAAGTAGAGGTGGCCTTCCCCGAACAGGCGCCGCTGCACGCAGTCGGGCCTGTGGTCATCTTCAACGGCGGCGTCCAGGGACGGACCACGCTCGTTCTCCTCCACGCCTACGTCGCCGTCCCGGCGCCGACCGCCATCGTCACGAGGGCCATGGTCACGCGCATCCACCGCGGCCGGTTTGGCCTCCATATAGCGGCGCGGATTCCAAAGATCGCCGGCGGCGCCAGCTCAGTCACGAAATTCGAGCTGAAGATCGGTCGCAAGTTCACCCATAAGGGCCAAGAGAAGAGCTACCTGGTGGCAAGCTGCCCGACCGGCCGCTGGATGACCAAAGGCAACGTCGTATTCGACGACGAAACCGAACTCGGCTTGACCCACGTCTTCCCCTGCACCCCCAAGGGCTGAGGCGCCCGGCCGACCGGGCCCGACCTTTCTTAGAGACACGCGCGTACCTGGAGTTTCGTCGGCCTAGAGGGGATTGCGGAGCGCTTTGCGTTGCGGCTGCGCCGCGCTTCTGCGCGCTTCCGTGAACTCACTTGACTTTTATGTCCGCAACTGTCTATCTTTCTCTTTGTTCCATGTACGGAACAGTTCAGCCCGTGGGACGGGCAGGGCTTCAGGGACATAACCGAGCTTCGCGGGAGCCGCCAAGGGAAAGCGGCCGGCAGAGGGGCTCACGGGACAAGGAGAAGAGATCTAGATGCTCTCGCTACGCAACCGCTTCGGCATCCCGGGCGTGATCTCGGTGATCGCCCTGGTGTTCGCCATGCTCGGCGGCGCCTACGCAGCTTCAAACGATGGAGGCGGCGACAAGGCCACCGCCTCGGCCAAAGCCAAAAAAGGCCCCAGGGGGCCGAAAGGTAAAACCGGCCCCGCAGGCCCGACTGGTCCGGTAGGCCCCGCGGGCGCCAACGGCAAAGACGGCGCCAACGGGGTGAACGGCGAAGAGGGCGAGCAGGGCCCTAAAGGCGACAAAGGTGATGCCGGCGCCAGCGTGACCAACACCGAATTCGCCGGGGCCGAAGGGACCTGCACCGAAGGCGGCTCCAAACTCGTCGGCACCGCCACCACCTATGCCTGCAACGGTAAAAAAGGCGACAAAGGTGAAAAAGGCGACCCCTGGACCGTAGGCGGCACCCTGCCTCCAGAAGAGACCCTGACCGGTGCCTGGGGTCTCGGAAAAGCTACCGAAGGCGAGGTCGAATCGGGCCTAGATCCTCTCGGCAACCCATTGCTGGTTCCGATCTCCTTCTCGATTCGCTTGGCTGCGGGGCTGAGCGAATCCAACACCCACTACATCAAAGAGGGGGAACCGGCTACGACCGACTGTCCCGGGAGCGCGGAAAACCCACAAGCGGCTGCGGGTCAACTCTGCGTCTACGCGGGCGATGAAACTCCCTTCACCCCGGTCAACCCGGAACCGCCTGAAGCTGAAGGCGTCAACTTCCAGGGCATCGTGAAACCGGGTCAGCTAAACCTCACCGGCGGCGGTGCCTCCTCGAGTGGAGCTTTGCTGGTCTTCGGGGTCTTCAGCAAAGGCGCATACGCCTATGGCACCTGGGCGGTAACGGCGCCGCCAGCCGGTCCCTAGCGCGCCCTGACCGCAGTCCCGCCGGCAGCTTTGCCGGCGGGGCTGCAGGGGCAGCAGCAAGCGATCACTCCAACCCTGACCACCGCAGCGAGGGGAAACGTGAAGGCACTAAGCCCATATATCTCCAAGGAGCACCGCGCCACGGTCGCGCTCGCAGGGCTCCTAGCGATCCTGGCGATCGCTAGCTTTCCGTTCCCGGCGAGCGCCGCCACCTGCCCCAACGAAGCCCTTCGCATCGCCCAGAGCGCCACCACCCTCCCCGGCTGCATGGGGCTGGAGATGGTCAGTCCCCCGAAGAAGTCCTCCCAGCCCGCCTACCTGCCGATTTTCTCGCGTGATGGGCAGCGCATCTTGCTCAACGTCGAGACTGCCCTGGAAGGCTCTCCCGGCTACCAGTACTACGGCGGCGACCGCTACGTCTCGAGCAGGGGCTCCGGGGGCTGGACCACGGCCTCCACCAGCCCGCTGGAGGAGGCGATAGTCGCCGGTGGTCGCAGACGGGGAAACCCCCCCGTCTTCACGCCAGACCTGGGCCGCTGGGCGCAGCTTGGGGCCACCCAGACCCAGAACCAGCTGGGCATCGCCCAGCTCTTCGAAGGCGGCCTCTCCGGCGCCTTCACCCCACTCTCACCGCTGCTCGTGCCGATCAGCGATACCGGCTCCGCACAAGCCGTGCAGCTGGTCGAAAACATCGAGTTCGCCGGCGCCTCCGCCGACCTCGGCGCGAGCGTGCTGCAGCTGAACATGGGCGGTGTGACCTATTTATCGAATGACCCTGTCCCTGAGGGCCCTGGAAGCGGTGTCAACAGCTATGTCGCTTTTCTCGATGGAACCGGCGAGCCGGTGCTCAGGCTCCTGGCCCGCGACAAGAGCGGCTTCGTCTACGGTGGCCGCTGCGCCGCACACATCGGCGGCGATGGCCCTATGGGGACCGGCGCCACGTTCAACCAGGGGGCGATCTCCCCAGACGGCGATCGCATCTACCTGACCACCCGCCCTGCTCAACCCTTTGACCAGGAAAAAGCCGACGGACCTGCCTGTGAACTGACCAACGGTTTGCGCATCATGCGTCGCATCGCGTCCGGCGAAGGCCCTGTGCTTGCCCCTTTGCTGCCCGGCGGGCAGGGTGACTGGGAAGAGCCCGGTGACGACGCCTTCCAGGCCGCCTCCGCCGATGGGACCAAGGTCTACCTCACCACCCCGCGCAAACTCGCCGCATCGGATGTCGACGTGAGCGAAGAGCCCTGCAGCTCGGTGATCGGCGCGTCCCAAGGCTGCGACCTCTACCTCTATGACTCCACCAGACCCGAAGGCGAACGGGTCGTGCACGCCTCCGAGGGCGTCGGCCCCGCCGACGTCTTGAGCTCGATAACCGCCGTCTCGGGCGACGGCTCCCACGCGTACTTCGCGGCCCAGGGAGTGCTCACGAGCGCTGCCAACCCAGAAGGAGACACCGCACAGGCCAGCCAGCCCAACCTCTACCTCTATGAGGCGGACTCCGACCAGCTCTCCTATATAGGCACGCTTGCCCTCGGAGACCAAGGTGCCCTATGGGGGACCAAAGGCAGCTTCTTCGGCGACGCCTACGCCGCGCCCCTGCACGGCGAAGGGCCCGAAGAGGGGGGAGAGGGCCACGTCCTGGCCTTCGCCTCCAAAGCGCCGATCACCGCAGATGACGAAGACGCGGGCCACCGCGACGTCTTCCGTTATGACGCAACCGCAGACACCCTGCAGCGGATCTCCAAGGCCCCCGAAGGCGGAGCCGACAACGGCCCCTTCGACGCCACGGTCAACCCCGCCTACCTGAAGGTCATCGAATACAACTTCGGCGAGGCCGGTCGCTGGGTGAGCGAGGACGGCCAGACGATCGCCTTCTCCGCCGAGGAGCCGCTGCTTCCGGGTGACGAAGACGAAGCGGCCAACCCCTACGTCTGGCACTCAGGAGCGCTTGGAGCGAGCTTTGCTGAAATCACCGAACCTCCCGCGGTCGCCCCCCTGGGAGGCCAGGTCGCCTTTGCCACCCCCGCGCCGCTGCTTCCCCAGGACATCGATTCGGTCAAAGACACCTACCTCGCCCGCGAGGGCGGCGGCTTCCCCTTCTCGGTTGCGCCCACCGAGTGCGACCCGCTGCAGGAAGGCTCCTGCCGCGCCGCGCCGCCCGCCCCCCAGGCGCCGCCTGCCCCCGCCAGCGCCGCCTTCAGCGGCCCCGGCAACGCCGCCAAGCCGAGCAAATGCCGCAAAGGCCAGGTCAAGCGCAGGGGCCGCTGCGTGCGCAAAGCGCGCAAAGGCAAGGGCGCAGGTCACAAACGAGGAGGCAGGCGATGAGGCCCAAGATGAGCAACCTCCTTGGGGCGCTCAGTCTCGCGGCTCTCCTCTCGCTGCTGCTCGCCGCGCCTGCAGCCGCCGAGCCATTGCTCGACCTCGAGCTGACC
>Ga0190265_10000846_pt1 | contig 20336 bp, 15 predicted proteins | sample Popmic124T_FD_133135 | JGI IMG/M metagenome (GOLD analysis project Ga0190265, IMG submission 133135) | Populus adjacent soil microbial communities from riparian zone of Indian Creek, Utah, USA - 124 T | ecosystem: Environmental > Terrestrial > Soil > Riparian zone | place: USA: Utah | collected...
TCCAGCCGCGCCAGTTCCTCCAGGCCTGCGTTACGAATTCCCATGTCAGTCTCCTCCCTGAGGTATCCCCAATCGGCACATTGTACCGGTCGGACATATGTCAGGAAGGTAGGGGCGACGGCAGAGGCCCGGGCGCGAGCCCGGGAGCCCCCCACCCGCCACGGGGCTTGCGCCCCTGGCCCTGCCTTCGCCCCTGCGGGCTGCCCGCCCTTCTCTTTCTGTATCACGGGGTACACTGTGAGACGATCATTACGGAAGCTATGTAGGTGCCTCTGATCCAGGAGCCCGTACATGAGCCAGGCGACATTCCCCGAGAGCAAGATCCAGAGCCCGGATCTGCGGCGGCTTGCCGAAGACCGTTCCTCCGGCGTCGCCAGCGTGATCATCGAGCTGGACCTTCCGGCTCGCAGGGTGGAGGTCGATCAGGTGCGCCGCCGGGGCCTCAGCACACCCTGCCCCCGCCAGGTCGCCCCGCCGACCGAGAAGGAAGGAGCCGAAGTCGAGAAAAGGACGGCCGAGGCCAGGACCTTCCTGCAGCAGGTCCTGGGGGTCTCTCCGCGCTGGCTCCAGACCGCCCGGTCCTTCGTCGCGGATGTCACGGGCCCTCAGCTCCGGACCATCGCCAGCTCACCCCTGACCAAGGCCATTCATCCAAACCGGCCCCTGCGATAGCCCGGCTTCCGATGAAGACCCCCTCCTCTATCCTCCCCCGCTGCGCGGGAGAGGACGCCTCCTCCCTCTGCTTCGGATAGCTCGTGCTAGTACCTTGTCAAGCTCCGATTGACGGGCAGCCTTTCCTGTAGGGGAGGGGCTTGCCCCCTCCCGGGTGGGCGGAAGCTCCGAATGCGATTCATCTCTTGGCGGGGACTTCCCCCGCCCGGGAGGGGGCAAGCCCCTCCCCTACATCCACCCATCCCTTCAATCGTGCCGTGACAGCCCACTAGTCGTCTCCTCTCTCCCGAGGAGGGTGTGCTCGGGGGACCGGGAGAGGGGCAGGGGGGGTAAGAGCCTAAGCGTTTTCCGGGACTGCGCCCGTGACCCCTGCCGGGGCCGCCGGACCGGGCAGGATCGACAACGTTTTGTCGATTGTGACCGCCCTAAGCGCCTAGACTCTAGCTCGCCGGCCGCTCCTCCTTCGCCAGCGCCGCCTTGCGCTCCCCCACCCACTCGCGGACGTTGGCTTCCAGGACGTCGAGCGGCAGCGCGCCGCTGCCCAGCACCTGGTCGTGGAAGAGGCGGACGTCGAAGCCGTTGCCTAGCTCCTTCGTGGCCCAGGCGCGCAGCTCCTTGATCTTCAGCTCGCCGATCTTGTAGGCCAGGGCCTGGCCGGGGGTCACGATATAGCGGTCCACCTCGACCACGATGTCGTGCTCGGTCTTGCCCGCGTTCTTCTTGAAGAAGTCGATCGCCTGCTCGCGGGTCCAGCCCTTGGCGTGCATACCGGTGTCCACCACCAGGCGGACCGCCCGCCACATCTCGTAGGTGAGCTGGCCGAACTTGGAGTAGGGGTCCTTGTAGAAGCCCATCTCCTCGCCCAGGCTCTCGGCATAGAGCCCCCAGCCCTCGATGAAGGCGGTGTAGCCGTCGAACCGGCGCCACTCGGGCACGTCCTTCTGCTCCTGGGCGAGCGAGATCTGCAGGTGGTGGCCCGGCACGGACTCGTGCAGCGTCAGGGCCTCCATCTCCCACTTGGGACGCGACTTGAGGTCGTAGGTGTTGACGTTGTAGTAGCCGGGCCGGCCGGCCTCCAGGTTCCCGTCCTCGTAGTAGGCCGTGGTCTGGGACTTCTCGGCGTAGGAAGGCATCGGGATCACCCCGTAGGGGAGCCGCGGCAGCGTGCCGAAGAGCTTGATCAGCTCGGGGTCCGCCCGCTTGGCGATGTCCCGGTACGCCGCCACCAGGTCCTCTGGCTTTTCGTAATAGAACTGCGGATCGGTGCGCAGGAAGACGAGGAACTCCTCGAAGCTCCCCTTGAAGCCGGTGGCGGCGATGACCTTGTCCATCTCGGCGCGGATGCGCTTGACCTCGGCGAGGCCGATCTCGTGGATCTGGTCGGGGGTCAGGTCGGTGGTGGTGTACTGCTTCGCCATGTAGGCGTACCAGGCCTGGCCGTCGGGCAGCGCGCTCATGGCGATCGACTCGCGGGAGCCCGGCACGTAGGTCTCCTCCAGGTAGCGGTGGAGCTTGCGGAAGGCGGGCGCCGCCTGTTCCTGGTAGGCTCGGACCGCCTCGCGGGTGAGGCGGTCGCGGTCCGGCGCCGGGATGCTCTCCGGGAGCTTTGTGAACGGCTTGAGCAGCGCGCTCTCCATGGGGTCGTCCGTGATCAGGTTCTTCACCTGGCCGGGCACGTCGCGCAGGGTGATCCGCGGCGGCGTGACCCCGGCGGCCAGCCCCTTCTCCAGCCGCTCCAGGACATGCTCGACCAGGGTGGGCACGCCGCGCAGGCGGGAGAGGATGTCCTCGTACTCCTTCGCCGTCTTCGCCGGCATCTGGACCAGCGAGCCGGGCACGCTCTGCTGGAGCCCCCACATCTGGTTGAGCGCCAGGTACTCGCCCGGGAAGCGCTCACCCTCCAGGCCGTTCCGGATCTGGCGGACGTAGAGGTCGTAGTGGACCCGGTCCTTCTCCTCCAGCTTGGAGCGGTCGATGGACTCGACGGCCTTCAGCAGCTTGGGATCGAGCGCCCGGCGGGCCTCCATGGCGGCCAGGGACTGGTCGCTCCAGAGGTGGTTGCGGCCCGGCACGCCCAGCGCCGTGGACATCTCGGGGAACTCCCTCAGGGCGTACTGCCACTGCCGGTCGTACAGGGTCTTGATCCGCTCGCCCTCGCTCAGCTTCCCCTTGGTGGCGGGGAAGCCGTCGAGGAACTTCGCCCACTCGGCGCGGGCTTCGGTGGCTTCCGAGGCGGCGGCCGGCAGGGACAGCAAGGACAAAGACAACAGGGACAGGAGGACGGCTTTCTTGAACAGCTTCATGGGATCTCTCCTCAACGCATGCCTTGGCTGACGCCGTAGGTGACTTCGAGCGTGACGCGCTCCTCCCCCCGCAGCACCACCGCGGAGGCCTTCTCGCCCGGCTTGGCCCGGCGCAGCACGTACATGAAGTCATGGATGTCGCGGATCGGGGAGCCGGACAGCTCGACGAGCAGGTCTCCCCGCTGCATCCCGGCCTGCTCGGCCGCTCCTCCCGCCCGTACGCCGGACAGGAGCACTCCCGGCCGGCCGTCCCCGGCATAGTCGGGGACCGTGCCCAGGGAGGCGCCCATGGAACGGGCATCGCCGCGGGGCGCGGGTGCCGGCAGGCTCTTGTAGGCAAGGCGCGCGGGCCGGCTGGAGAGCCCCTCGGTCAGCTCCGCCACCAGGGAGGCGATCCTCACTCCCCCCTCGCCGTTGACCTTCTCGAAGTCGTCCGTGGGCTTGTGGTAGTCCTCGTGGACGCCGGTGAAGAAGTGGAGGACCGGCACCCCGGCCGCGTAGAACGGGTACTGGTCGGAGGGGCCGTAGCCGTCCCCGCCCAGGGTGCAGGCGAGCCCCGCCCGCTCGCAGACCGGGTTCACGATCTCGTGCCATCCTTCGGCCGACTCGGCCCCGAGCACGGACAGGGCGTTGCCCCGGAGGCGGCCGACCATGTCCATGTTGAGCATGGCCACCAGGTCCTCCATCTTGAGGCCGGCGGTGGGCTTGCGCGTGAAGGCGGTGGAGCCGAGCACGCCCATTTCCTCGCCGGAGAAGGCCATGAGATAGACGTCGCGCTGGAGCTTGTCCCGCCGGCTGGCCAGGAGGCGGCCCACCTCCAGCAGGGCCGCCGTGCCCGAAGCGTTGTCGTCCGCGCCGTTGTGCGGCTCGCGGGCGTCCGGGCTCAGGGACGAGGCACCGCCCAGGCCGATGTGGTCGTAGTGCGCGCCCACCAGGACCGCTCCGGGCAGGCGGTTGGGCGCGCCCGCCCGGATGACGCCGATCACGTTGGCGATCGACTCGTGGCGGTGCTCCAGCTCGACGGCCAGGGAAGCCCGGTGCTTCCCTTCGAGCAGCGCGGACCCGGCGGCCCGGGAAAGGGTCACGGCCGGGATGCCCGCGTCGCCGGCCGCGGCGGTCAGGCCGGATTCGAGCCGGAGGGCCGGGAGCGGCGCCTCGGAGGGGGTCTCCTCCCCCTCCTTGACCAGCGGCGCGTCCACCACGATCAGCCCAATGGCTCCGTGCTCACGGGCGTTGAAGGCCTTGTAGCGGAGGTCGCCGTAGCGCCGCTCCGCGTCGTCCTTGAAAACGTCTCCGGAGGGGGTGAAGCGCCGGACGACCACGATCCTGCCCTTGGCGTCGATCCCCTTGTAGTCGTCCACCCCCAGTTCGGGGGCGGTGATGCCGTAGCCCGCGGCTACGACCTCGCCCTCGGCCTTTGAAGAAGTTGAGAAGGAGGCGGGCTCGAACTCGGCGCGGGCGACCGGCTGGCCGTCGATCGTCACCTCCGCAGTCTTGGCCTCGACGGCCACGGGCGCGTCGAAACGGTAGAAGAAGGTGCCGTCCTGCCCCGCCGGCTCCATCCCGGCCTCATGAAAGCGCCGCTCCAGGTACCGGGCCGCCTCCTCCAGCCCCTTGGTGCCGATGCCCCTGCCCTCGCGGGCGTCGTCGGCAAGCCATTTCACATCAGAAAGATAGCGTTCCACAATTTGATCCCGTTCCCCCTCTCCCCTGCCCTCTCCCCCGTTCCGGGGGAGAGGGGGTTTCGCTCCCTCGACCCATTTGGCGACAAAGACGTTGGTCTCGCCGGGCGCCCCCTGGTTGCGGTTCGAGGAGAAGGCCAGGCGGGTGCCGTCGGGCGAAAACAGGGGGAAGCCGTCAAAACCCTCGCTCCAGGTGATACGCTCCAGGTCACTCCCATCCACGTCCACGGCCCAGATCTCGAACTCGCGCCCCTTGGGGTCACCGTAGTTCGTCGAGAAGAGGATGCGGTCGCCGGACGGGAAAAAGGAGGGGGCGAAGGAGGCGGCGCCGAGGCTCGTGACCTGGCGGGCATCGCTGCCGTCGGAGTTGGCCACCCAGATCTCCAGCTTGCTCGGCCGCACGAGCCCCTTGGCCAGGAGGCCCTGATAGTCCTCCAGCTCGGCGCCCGGCGCGGGCCGCGAGGCGCGCCAGACGATCTTCTTGCAGTCGTTCGAGAAAAACGCGCCGCCGTCATAGCCGGGGGTGCGGGTCAGGCGGGTGACCGCTCCGCCGTCGGCAGTGTCCGCCGGCATCCGGTAGAGATCGAGGTCGCCGTCCCGGGTCGAGGTGAAGATCACCGACCCGTCCACGGGGCAGACGGTGGCCTCGGCGTCGTAGGCGGCATTCCGGGTGACGCGCTTCGGGGCCGATCCGTCGGGAAGGACGCTCCAGATCTCGAAGTCGGGGTCCACGGGCCAGACGTAGCCCTGGGAGCGGTCCGGCGGCGCCGGGCAGGCGTCCCCGGCGTGATGGGTCGAGGAGTAGAGGATCCGCCGGCCGTCGCTCGTGAAGTAGGCGCAGGTGGTACGGCCCTTGCCAGTGGAGACCCGGACGGCCTCTCCGCTGCCATCAGCCGGCATGCGGAAGATCTGATCGCAGCCGAACGGCGGCCGGGTCGACTGGAACGAGAGCTGCGTGCCGTCGGGGGACCAGTAGGCCTCGGCGTTCTCGCCTCCGCGGGTGAGCTGGACGAGGTCCGCGAGGTAGGTCTCGCGGGGGTCCAGGAGGGGGCCGGATGTCTGGGGCGCGTGGGGGGGCGCGGCCCCGCAGACGAAGGCCGAAAAAAGGAGCGGAAACGCGAATATGAGCCAGGGTTTCATTGTTTTCCTCATGGCATGATGGACGAACGTCGCAGCTCCCGCGGGGCATTCCCGCGCAGCCGGACCCGAAGCTTACCGCGCCGCTGCCCGGCAGGCGAGCGCCGCGTGATACCTTTCACCACGACCAATCCGACCGGGCGCCAACCCGGTTCCTGAGCAAGAGAGAACCACATGACGGATCAGCAGACAGAGACAGAGAACAAAGAGGATTTCGCGCACGCCCTCGCCGAGTTCGAACAGCAGGGCGGGGAGAAGCGCGAGGATCCCCCGGTCGGCGCCAAGGTGTCCGGGAAGATCCAGTCCATCGGCGAGGAGACCGCGTTCGTCGATCTCGGGACCAAGTCCGAGGCCCTGATCGAGACCGCGCAGCTCCGCGACGCCGAGGGGAACCTCACGGTCAACGTGGGGGACACGCTCGACGCCACGGTGGCCTCGACCGACCCGGCCTCGGGCGCTCTGGTGCTGCAGCGCCGGACCGTCGGTGCCGTCGGGAGCGGCGGAGGCGGCCGGGGCAGCAAGAACCCGGAGGCCGAAGCCGAGATCAAGATGGCCTGGCAGCACGGCATCCCGGTCGAGGGTGTCGTGAGCGGCATCAACAAGGGCGGAGCCGAGGTGCAGGTCCGGGGCATGCGGGCCTTCTGCCCCCTGTCCCAGCTCGACCTGCGCTACGTCGAGGACCCGGCGCAGTTCGTGGGCCAGCGCCTGACCTTCAAGGTGACCCAGTTCGAGGAGGGCCGGACCCGGCCCAACATCGTGCTGTCGCGCCGCGCCATCCTGGAGGAGGAGCAGAAGGAGCGGGCCGCGGAGGCGCGCTCGCGCATCCAGGTCGGCTCGGTGGTGCGGGGCAAGGTGACGTCGCTCGCGAGCTACGGCGCCTTCGTCGACCTTGGCGGCCTCGAGGGCATGCTCCACGTGAGCGAGATCGGGTACGCCCGGCTCGCCCACCCCAAGGAGGTGCTCAGCGTCGGCGAGGAGGTCGAGGTCCAGGTCATCAAGATCGAGAAGGGCAAGGACGAGAAGAAGCCCGAGCGCATCTCGCTCTCCCGCCGCTCGCTGGAGAAGGACCCCTGGAAGGAGGCGGCCAGCCGCTTCGCCGAGGGGACCGAGGCGACCGGCAGGGTGATGCGAATGGAGTCGTTCGGCGCCTTCGTCGAGATCGCGCCCGGCGTGGAGGGGCTCCTCCACATCAGCGAGATCGGCGGCGGCCGGCGGCTGAACCACCCCCGGGAGGCGCTGCAGGCCGGCCAGGAAATACCGGTGCGGGTGCTCAACGTGGACACGGGCAAGCGCCGGATCTCTCTCGGAATGGCCACGGGCGAGGACCGGGAGTACCGCGAAATGACCTCCCAGGCGCCTGCGCGGTCGGGCGGAGGGGGCGGAGGAGGATCGTCGTCCAGCTCCTCCAACTCCGGCGGATCGGGCTCGGGCTTCGGCTCGATGGCCGACTTCTTCAAGAACGCCAAGCGCGTCAAGTAGGACCGGAGCCGCGCCCCCTTCGCGAGGGGAGCGCGGCCCGGCAGTCCCGCCTTCGGCTTCACCTTCAGCTCTCCATTCCAAGATCTACCCGCAGTGTGGGAACGGTCACACCCTTCCGCGTGTTTCTTTCAAACAGAGCGGCTCGGATTCGTGATCCCTGTGCTACTCTTTGCCATGCCGACCTCGGACGACAGACGCACCAGGAGCTTGTAAGGCCCATGCTGAACCGGAGCCATCGCCCGTTCCTTCTCCTTCTCCTCGGGTCCCTCGTGGCGACAGCCGCGGTGCAGGCCCAGAGCCTGATCGGCTCGAAAGCGTCCCTGGCTCGCCAGAGCCGCGCGGCACGACAGCACGACTACACCTACCTGCGCACCTCGTCCCAGGTGCACGAGTTCGCCCGCCGCGGCCTGCTCGTGCGGCTCGCCGGCAACTCCAACTACCGGGTGGCCGACGTCTCCTTCCCCTACGCCCGGCCCGAGGTCAAGACGTTCGTGGAACGGCTGGGCCAGCAGTACCGGAACGCCTGCGGCGAGCGGCTCGTCGTCACCAGCCTGACCCGCCCCACGACCCGGCAGCCGCGCAACGCCTCTCCCCTCTCCGTCCACCCGACGGGGATGGCGCTCGACCTGCGGCGCAGCGGCCGTCCGGCCTGCCGCGCCTTCCTGGAGAAGACGCTGTTGACGCTGGAAGGGCGGGGAATCCTGGAAGCGACCAGGGAGAACCATCCCCCGCACTACCATGTCTCCCTCTTCCCGAGCCCCTACAAGACCTATCTCGCGTCGCGCGGTTTGAGCGGCGGGAGCGCCTCCTCCGACTCCGACGGGGAGGTGGCCCTGGCGAAATATCGCGTCCGCGGCGGCGACAGCCTCTGGACAATCGCGAAGCGCCACGGCACGAGCGTGGACCGGCTCAAGCGGGCGAACGGGATGAGCTCCTCGCGGCTGAAGCCGGGGCAGGTGCTGGAAATCCCGATCGCGCGCTAACGCACGACCCGGTACGCCTGGATCTTCTGCTGCAGCCCCTTGAGCTGAAATTCACCGAGGGGCTCGGTTGGAAGGGCGCCGTTCAGGAGGCGGTGGGTCTCCGGTCCCAGCACCACGTCCCCCGGCCTCGCCACTCCGGACTCCAGACGCGCCGCCACGTTCACCGTGTTCCCCAGCACCGTGTAGTCCACCCGGCGGGCGCTGCCGATGTCGCCCACCACGACCAGCCCGCTGTTCAGAGCAACTCTCGCGTTGAAGCCGGGCAGGCCCTGGTCGGCGCGCTCCCGGTTCCAGGCGGCGAGGTCGCGCTGGATCTCGACCGCGGCCCGAGCCGCCCTCACGGCGTGGTCCTCCTGCGCCACCGGTGCTCCGAAGAAGGCCATGACACAGTCGCCGATGAACTTGTCCAGGGTGCCGCCGGCCCGGAAGATGGCCTCGACCGCCAGGTTCAGGAAGGCGTCCAGCGACTCGGCCACCTCCTCGGGAGAGGCGCTCTCGGCAAAGGGGGTGAAGCCCACCAGGTCCGCGAAGAGCACGGTGGCCTGGGTGACCTTGAGGCGGCGCATTCCATCGTCCGCCCCCTGCTTCAGCACTTCCTCGATCACCGCGGGCGAGTGGTAGCGCTCCAGCCGGGAGCGCATCGCCTTCTCGTGCTCCGCCTGCCGCGCCCAGCGGATCCGCTCCACGGCAACGGCCGCGAAGTTGGCCAGGGCCGTGAGGAAGTCCAGGTCGTGCTCGTTGAAGGCCCCCACCTGGAAGGGGGAGTCCACCTGCATGACGCCGATGATCCGATCGCCCGACCAGAGCGGAACGCACATGGCCGCGCGGATCTGATGCAGCCGGATCGACTCGCCGCCGGAAAGCCGCTGGTCCGACTGGGCGTCGAAGGTCACCAGGGCCACCCGCTCCTTGATCACCGCCCGCAGCATGGTCCGCGACACCGGGATTTCTCCTGAGGGCCGGCGCTCCACCCGGTCCCGGATCCGCATCAGCTCGCACTCCAACTCGCCGGTGCCATCATCCAAAAGGATGAAGCCGCGGTCCACCGGCAGCGCTCCGAAGGAGATGTCGAGCACCCGTTCGAGGACCTCGTCCACGGCCTCGGCGTTGATGAGGAAGCGGGCGAGCCGGGTCAGGTAGGCGAACCGGCGGTCGGCGTCGGTCTGCTCGCGGGTTTCCGCCTGGGAGGGCGCCGGCGTGGCGTCCAGTCCGTAGGCCGCCGCGAACTCGGCCAGCGGCCGGACGATGGTCGCGTTCGTCAGGATCGGCCCGGTGTCTTCCTCAGGGCGCTCCGGGCGCGGACCCTCCGCCATGGCGCGCACGTCGCGGGGCTCGAAGCGCTCCAGCTCGATGTCGAAGACCCCGATCCCGAGCCGGTCGCCGGGCTGGAGCGGCGCCCGCTGGACCGGCACGCGGTTGACCTCGACGCCGTTCGTGCTCTTGAGGTCCTGGACATACCAGGAGCCATTCTCGCGGGTCAGCTCGGCGTGGTAGCGCGACACGGACACGTCCGAGAGGACGATGTCGTTGTCGCTCCCGCGGCCCAGGCGCACCCGGGCTCCGGCCAGGGGAAAGACGTGGTCCTCGCCTTCGAGGACGTAGTGCAGCCGCAACATGGATGGGACAACCTCGGGAGGATGATACCGCTACACGGGCTCTGTGATCGACCTCAGGACCTCTTCGCCGCCGTCCACCGTGAACCGTCCATCCTTGTAGAGCGTCCGGAAGGCCTTGACCACGCTCGGGCAGAGCTGCGTGCCCGCCGAGGACACGATCTCGCGGGCGGCCTTCTCCGGCGGCAGGCCCGCCCGGTAGGGACGGTTGGTGACCATGGCGTCGTAGGTGTCGGCCACGGCGATGATCCGGGCGACGAGCGGGAGCTGGTCCCCGGCGAGGCCATCGGGATAGCCCTTGCCGTCCACCCGCTCGTGGTGGTTGCGGACGCCCTGCAGCACGGCCGGGTTGTGCAGGTGGGAGACGATGGCGGCGCCGTCCGCGGGGTGCCGCTTCATGATCTCGAGCTCCTCCCGGTCGAGAGGCGAGGGCTTGCCCAGGATGCGGTCCGGAGTGGCGATCTTGCCGATGTCGTGCAGGGTGGCGGCGAGCCAGAGGTTCTTGAGATCACCGCGCTCGAGCTTCATCTCGGCGCCGAGCAGCATGGAGTAGGCGACCACCCGGCGCACGTGGCCGCCGGTGTAGGGGTCGCGCTTGTCCAGGGTCTCGGCCAGAGCCGTCACCATGTTGAAGAACTGGCGCTGCTGGGCCATGTGGAGCCGGGCGTTCTGGAGCGGGTGGGCGAAGATGCCCGCGAACAGGCTCATGCGCCGCAGGTCCCCGTCGGTGAAGCGGTCCCGGTCCATCGGGTTGAGGAGCTGCAGGACGCCGATGACCTGCCCCTCGGCCACGAGCGGCAGGGTCAGGATCGCCCGGGTCTGGAAGACCGTCGAGTCGCCGCGCCAGCGGGGGTCGGAGGCCACGTCGTTGACCATCTCGGGCACGCCGCTACTCGCCACGCTGCCCACGATCCCCTGCCCCACCGGCACCCGCAGGTTGCGCAGCGCGCCCGCGGCCTTGCCGCGGACGACGCGGAAGAACAGCTCCTGGCGCTCCTCGTCCAGCTCCCAGATGGAGCTGGTCTCGGCGCGGCAGATCGACTCGGCGTTCTCCAGCGCCCGCTCCAGGACGGTCTGGACGTCGAGCGTCCCGGCGAGACGGCCGCCGATCTCGAAGAGGTTCTCGTACTCCGCGAGCCGGCGGACCAGGTCGCTCAAGGAATAGCTGCCGGTGTGCATCGCCGCGATCATGGCGCCCCCTCGTGCCTTCCTGTGTACTGCGGAACTGCGTCTATTATGCACTACGTAGAGCACGGCGGGGGCACGCCATGCTCACGCACTGAGCGCTTCGAGATCCCTCTGCAGCTCCTCGACCGTCCGGTAGCGCGCTTCGGGGTCCTTCTCCAGACAGCGCAGGATGGCCGCTTCCAGCTTCGGCGGGATCTCCGGCCAGTGGACCCGGGGCGAGGGGGCCGGCTCCCGCAGGTGCTTGAGCATGATGTCCACGGCATTGGATGCATTGAAGGGCAGCTCGCCGGTGAAGATCTCGAAGAGCACGACGCCGGTGGAGTAGATGTCGGCCCGGGCGTCCACCTCCTGCCCCTGGAGCTGCTCGGGGGAGAGGTAGAGCGGCGTGCCCACGATGAAGCCGGCCTCGGTCTGCCCCGGCTCCATGCGCTTGATCGGCCGGGCGATGCCGAAGTCCATGAGCTTGGCGTTGCCGGTGGGCTCCAGGATCAGGTTCTCGGGCTTGATGTCCCGGTGCATGACCCCCTGGGCATGGGCGGCGCCGAGGCCGGCGCAGAGCTGCTTGGCCAGCCGCAGCCCGGCCGAGTAGGGCAGCCGGTGGGTCTGGTCGAGCAGGTAGCGCAGGGTCACGCCACGCACGTACTCCATGGAGATGTAGGGGATGCCGTTGATCTCGCCGAAGTCGTGAGTGCGCAGCACGTTGGGATGGGTGATCTTGCGCGCCAGCTTGATCTCGGCCTTGAGCCGCTCCAGATGGGTGGGGTCGCTCAGCAGCTCTTTCTTGAGCATCTTGAGGGCGACGAAATCGTCCAGCTCGCGGTCGCGGGCCTTGTAGACGATGCCCATGCCCCCGGCGCCGAGCACGGCCAGGATCTCGAAGCGCCGCCCCATGAGCGCGCCCGGCGAGATGCCGGACAGGGTCTCGACACCCGTCGGAGCCACCGTCCCGGTCTCGGCCACGCCCATCCCTCTCACGCTCGTCAGCCGGGAGGCCATGCGGCCGCTCACCACATAGAGCGGCTGCGGCGTGAGCAGGCCCCGGCGCTCGGCGAGACGGTAGCCGGCCTGCTCGAAGGGCTCCCGCAGCTCCTCGTGGACCTCGCGGGAGAGCAGCAGCTCGCCTGGCGTGGCCTCGCGCAGCAGGCTCTCGATCTGCTGCACCGGCAGGCCGACGAGGCCTCTCTCCACCTGCTCGTCATACGAGACCGGCCCGGTGACCGCCCGTCCGGCGGCGAGGGCGATGACCGGCGTGTCGGCCTCCCCGTCCATCTCGCCCACTTCGCCGAGTATCTGGGCCGCCGCGGCCAGGGCTCTCCGGCCGCGGCTCGCCCCCTCGAAGCGGGCCAGCACCCGGTGCCCCACGGCCCCTTCGAGCTGGCCCCGGTTCGAAGTCACCGCGTTCGACACCCGCTTGAGGTCGATGGCCAGCAGGTCGAGCGTGGCCTGCGGCCCGGCTCCGTCCACGGGCCGGGCGAAGCGCCGCAGCTCGATCCCCATGAGGAGGAGCTCGCGGGTCTGCGGCGCGCCCACCACGGCCTTGCTCTGCGCGGGCTCGGGCAGGTTGCGCGACAGCTCGGTGACGTAGGCCTCCATGTCGCGCTTCTCGCGCAGGTCGGCGAGCAGCTCGTCGAAGGCTCCGGCGAGCTGCCCGACTTCGTCGCCGCGTTCGGCGGTGATCCTCTGGTCGTAATTCCCCTGCCGCGCCGCCTCGGCCGCCATGGCGAGCTGCCTGACCGGCTGCAGGGTGCGCCGCACGAGGAAGAAGGAGAGCCCACCCGCGAGCAGGGCCGAGAGCAGCCCGGCGACGATCAGCACGAGCTGGATCCTGCGGTAGGCGGCGACCCCCTCGCCCAGCGACGCGAGAGCGATGGTGGCGCCGACCGGCTTGCCGGCGGCGTCCATGAGCGGCGACTGGCGGGCCAGCCAGGGCTCGCCCGCGAGAGTCAGACCGGCCTTCTCCACCTCCCTGCCCGCCTTCATCGCTTCGCCCATGCTCTTGCCCGTCCCGAGGGCCTGGCCCAGGTCGCCCTCGACGGCAGGCGACAAGGTCGTGGCGATAACCTTGGGCTGCTGACCCAGGGTCACAACGGCTACGTGGGTGCCGCTGATGCTGCTGATCTGGTTGACCGTGGCGTCGTCGATGGCGAAGCCCGTGATCAGAAAGCCGAACAGGTCGAACACGCCCCGCTTGACCGGGACCGCTACGGCGTAGTAAAGGCGGTCTCCTTCCTGCCAGACGCCCGCGGCCTCGTTGCCGGGCAGCGCCTCGCCCACCAGGGCGCGGCGCGAAAGGTCCTGTCCTGTCGCATTCGGATCGTCGGAGCGCGCGATCACCTTGCCGCCGGTATCGAGGAGGATGGCGAAGTCGTAGCCCAGGCTCGACTGGCGCTCGATGAGCAGGTCGAGGCTCGAGGCGACCGCGGTCTCCCGGTCGGTGGTCTCCGTGAGATAGGCGACCAGATAGGAATCGGACGCGAAGAGCTGCGCCAGCCGCTTCAGCCGCTCGAATCCCTGCTGCTGCGAGGCTTCGAGGGCGGCGTTGCTTCGCTCCAGGGACCGTTCCGCCTCGGCCCGGGCCGTGCTCTGGACCCAGAGCGTCGTCAGCACGACCGCGGTCCCCACCGAGAGGAGGATCAGGAGGCTGGTGACCAGGAAGATCCGGGTCCCCAGCGACAGGCCGGAGCGGCGGCTACCGTTGGTTGTAGCGGTCACGGGTTGAATACGACTTTCCGGCCTTGTTCAGATGAGGCGGGATGCGCGGCCGCACGATCTCCAGCCGGGTGGCGAGCGGCTCCGTCCGCGGCACCTGGACCTCCACCGCCGTCAGCTCCCCCTGCTCGTGCCAGACGGTCAGGCGGCCGGCGCCCCTCGGCACCCCGGCCAGCACGAAATCGCCGTTGGCGTCGGGCGTGGCGACATAGGGAGAATCGAGGACCAGGATATATCCGACCATGGAATGGTGGACGTTGCAGAACACCCGCACCAGGCCGGGCTCGTCGAACCTGTGCTCCTTGCCCGCGCCTTTGCGATAGAGGCCGAGGTCGAAGGAGTTCTTCCCGGATACGGAGAAGACGTTGTGGAGGATGACGTCCTCGTTCGGGAAGCGCACCCTGCTCCCCTTGGGGACGGTCAGGACCCGCGGCACGAACTGCTTGTCGCGGGTGGTCATCACGAACGGCGTCGCAGGCGGACGGGCCGGCGAACCTCCAGACGCGGGCTCGTACCAGACCAGCGCCTGGCGCACGTCGCTCCCCCGCGCCGGTCCCTTGCCCCCCTTGCCCACGAGCTGCAGACGGCCGCGGAGGTCCTCCGCCATCGTTGGGACGGCTAGAAGGAGCATCAGGACCAGTACTAGGCCTGACCGGCGCATGCCTACACCCTCCAGCGGAACGTGGTCAGGAATTCGTTGTTCTCCCTCTTCGCCCCGGAGCCCAGGATGAACTCGTGGTCCGCGTACTCCACGGTCAGGTCGGCGCCCGGGATGATCCCGAGGCGCAGGCCCGCGTCCAGCTTCCTCCAGTCCCAGGCGAGGCTCGGGGCCGGGGTCTGCGCGGGGTTGCGGAAGTCGTTGTCGATCTCGGAGTAGCGCACGGCCGGGGCCACGAACGTGAAGAGCTGCCGCTCTCCGATGGTCAGCCAGAGCGGCAGCTCGAAGCGCCAGGCGACCTCCGCCTCCAGGCCGGTGCGGGGCAGGTTCGCGATCTCCTGGTCCACGAGCTGGCCGAAGAACGACAGGCCGCCGAAGTAGACCCAGACGTTGGCGCCGGTCTCCCGCTTCTCGTTCCCCCGCAGGGCGGGGAACGGCGTGTCGTCGAACGGACCGTTCAGGAGGTCGATGTCGCCGCCGTAGAAGGTCCCCTCCAGCTCGACCGTATCGGCCAGGGTGCGCTCGTAGGCCCAGGCGAGCACGTCGACGCCGTTGATCCCGGCCTCGTCGGCGAAGCGCACGCCCACGCCCGCGCCGAGCTCGAGGTCGCCGTCCACGTCCAGGTCCTCCACCTCGGCGTCGTAGAGCATGACGATGCCGGTCTTGAGCTCCGGGTCGGGGTTGGGCCGGAGCTGGTCGGGCGTGCCGTTGTCGCCGGCCAGGGCGTTGGGGTCGCGCATGAACAGCGGGTTGCCCTGGGTGGCCGTGGTCTTGACGTAGACGTGGCGGCCGAGGTTCAGGCCCAGCTCGACGCCGGTGTCCTCGAAGCGGTTGAAGGCCGTGGAGACCAGGCCGTAGCTCTCCAGGTGGCGGTCGTCCTGGCGCTCGAACTTGGGCATCTTGCCGATCTTCAGGTAGGCGCCCCAGCGCGGGGCCAGGGTCGCGGGCTCGGGCTCGATGCCGAAACGCACCCAGGCCTCGTCCACGTCGGTCTTCCTGTCGGAAGAGGTCGGGTTGCGGTCGTAGAGGTCGATGAAGTCGATCTTGCCGTGCGCGGCCAGCCCGTCCCCCCAGGCCGCGTCCACGAGCAGGGTGACGGTGGAGATCTCCAGATGGGAGCCGGCGTTGACGGTCTCCTCGAACCCCCGGGTCTCGCCGACCGGCAGGAAGGAGGGGGGAAAGTCGAAGGGGACCATGAAGCGGTTGAGGTCGCTGTCGCGGTAGTGGGCCTTGGCTTCCAGGCCGAATTCGAGCTTCGGGCGGAGGGACGGCTCCTCGTCCGCAGACGGCTCTTCCTGGGCCGCCAGGGGCAGCCCCAGGGACAGCAGCAATGCGCAACTCCACCCGAAGACCTTCACCGTCATCCGTCGCTCCCGGTCCTGAGAATGAGTACCGCGAAATCCTGGCTAGCTTAGATGCAAGAGGGACGGAGGTAAAGGGAGGGTGGCGGCGCCCTCTCCCCCGGCACGGGGGAGAGGGATGGGGAGAGGGGGGACGGGATCAAACCACCGCGTGGCGGCGACGGCGGTCGCGCAGCAGCTTGGCGGCGTAGATCGCCCCGGCCACCCAGAGCGGTACGGTGAGGAAGCCGAACTGCACCCGGCGGTTCAGCAGCCCCTTCACGTTGTTCTTCAGCTTGTATTTGGCCATGCATCCTCCAGTGTCAGTCCCGGTTTCCCGGCCTCGGGGCACTTCCCCGGTATCAGCCCACGGACCGGCCCACGGATCGTCAAAGGTGCAAGCAGGGTGCCATCAGCTTGTGCCAGAATCGCGCGGCCTTTGAAAGGAGCGTGCTGTGATCTCTTCGGAAGAGTTCCGGCTGGCCCTGCGCCACTTCCCCGCCGGGGTGACGATCGTCACCATGAGGACGGGGGACCAGACCCACGGTCTGACCGTCTCGGCCTTCGCCTCGGTCTCGGCCGAGCCCCCCATGATCATGGTCATCATCGAGAACCGCCACAAGGCCTACTCCATGCTGCAGGAGCCGGACGCGGTGTTCGCGGTGAACATCCTGGGCGAGGATCAGTTCGAGCTGTCCAACCGCTTCGCGTGGGTCAAGGACGAGGACCGCTTCGCGCAGGGGAACTGGAGCCAGGCGAAGACGGGCGCGCCGATCCTGACCGACGCCCTGGCCTGGCTGGACTGCACCATCCACGCGCGCTACCCCGCGGGCTCCCACACGATCTACGTCGGATCCGTGGAGGCGAGCGCCGTCCCGGAGGAGGAGGCGCCGCCGCTGATCTACTGGAACCGGGGCTACCGCAAGCTGCGGCTCCACGAAGAGACGCCGTAGAACCCGATCAGGAGGACCACGCCCGCGACCCCGCAGCCGACCCAGAGGGTCTTCGCGCCATAGACCTGGTACACCCAGGTCCCGATGACCGGAGCGAAGACCCAGGCGCCTTCGAACGACAGCGTGTAGAGGCCCATGTAGAGGCCCATGTTGGCCTCCCCCGCCCGGCTCGCCACCGCTCCCGCGGACATCGGGAAGGCGAGCATCTCCCCGATCGTCCAGACCACGACCGTAAAAGCCGCGTAGAGGAACCCCGAGCCGAAGGGAAGCAGCGCCATGCCCAGGCCGAAGACGAAGCCCCCGATCCCCACCAGCCGGAGCGGGTCCAGGGCCGACACCCGGTGCACCAGCACCATCTCGAACAGGACGATGATCACGGTGTTGACGGCCATCACCAGCCCGATGCGTCCCTCGTGGAATCCGTAGAGGTCCCGCAGGGTCAGGGGGAAGGTGCTGGCCATCTGGAACGTGATCATGGCCAGCAGGAAGAAGAGGGCCATCATCGCCAGGAAGGGGCGGTCCCGCCACGGCGAACGCTCCGCCGCCGCGGCCGCTTTCGGGGCTTCGCCGGCCTGGCGGTCCTCCGCGTGGAAGGCCACGGCCAGCACGCCGGCCGCGAACAGGCTGGAGGCGCCGTCCACCAGGAACAGCCAGTCGTAGTCGATCATGGCCAGGAACCCGCCGATCGTCGGACCGAGCGACATCCCCAGGTTGACTGCCAGGCGGTTCAGGGCGAAGGCCCGGGTGCGCAGCTCCGGAGGGGCCGCGGCCGCGAGCGCCGCCGAGTTGGCCGGGCGGAACCCCTCCGCCACCAACGCGAGGAGGAAGATGTTCACCAGGATCGCCGCCCGCGACTCGAGCTGCCCGAGGGTGATGAAGCCGATCCCGGCGAGGGCCAGGCTCCCCACCATGACGCGCCGCGCCGAGATGCGGTCGCAGAGCCACCCGCCCAGATAGGAGCCGAGCACGCCGCCCAGGCCGTAGATCCCCAGGGCCTTCCCCGCGTCCGTGGCCACGAAGCCCTGCTTCTGCGTCAGGTAGAGGACGAGGAACGGCAGCACCATGGTGCCGCTCCGGTTGACCAGCGTGGTCAGCGACAGCAGCCAGATGGCGCGGTCGAGCCCGGAGAAGGCTTCCCGGTAGGCGGACAGGACGGGGCGGAACATGGATCGGGTAGTCTATGCCACGGAGGAACGGCTTCTGAGACCCTCCCGCTTCTTCATTGCTCTCCTGGTACTGCCGGCGGTGCTCGCCGTGCCGGCGCGCGCCCTCCCTCCGGACGGGGACGCCTGGCTGAAGCTGGAGACGGACAACTTCACCCTGTTCAGCAACGCCGGGGAGCGGCCCACCCGCCAACTGGCAACCGACCTCGAGCGGCTGCGCGCCACCCTGGCCCAGCTCGATCCGGACCTCAAGCTGTCGTCGCCGAGCCCGACCTTCCTCTTCGTGTTCCGGGACGGCGCCGCCCTCGACCCCTACCGCCTGGTGTTCGAGGGCAAGCCGGTCGAGGTGGGCGGCTACTTCCTCTCCAGGCCCGAGGCGAACTACGTGGCGGTCAACGCCGACCCGCGGGGGGACGCGCGGGCGATCGTCTACCACGAGTACCTCCACTACATCCTGCGCAACAACTACCCGGGGCTCCCGCTCTGGCTCCACGAGGGCATGGCTCAGCTCTACAGCACGTTCGACGCGGGCGGCTCCGAGGCGCGCATCGGCAAGCCCATGGAGGAGCACGCGCGCTGGCTGCCGCGGAACCCGCTCCTTCCCCTGGCGGAGCTGTTCGCCCTCGGCGTCAGGTCGCGGGACTACCATGAGGGATCGCGGCGCGGAGCCTTCTATGCCCAGTCCTGGGCCCTGGCCCACTACCTCCTGGTGGGCAATCCGGACCGGCGGGAGCTCACGCTGCGCTATCTCCGGACCCTGTCCCGGGGCGAGCCCGCGGACGAGGCGTTCCGATTGGCCTTCGGCGGGGAGCTGGAAGCGGAGCTGCGCGCCTACATACACCGCGGAGTGTTCCGCCACGTCCAGGCTCCTGGAGCCAAGGTGGAGCCGGGCTTCCGATCGGCCCCGCTCCCCCGGGAGGACCTGCTCGCCGGCCTCGGTCTGCTTCTGTCGTTCCTCGATCCCTCTCTCCGTTCCGTGGCGGAAGAGCACCTGAAGGCCGCCCTGGCCGCAAACCCCGGGCACGGCCCGGCGCTGGCTGGACTGGGAGTGCTGGCGGAGCTTGCAGGACGGACGGAGGAGGCGGGCTCCTGGCTGGAAAGGGCAGCGAAAGCGGCTCCGGACGACTTCCTCATCCAGTACCGATGGGGCCTGAACCGGCTCGCCCTCGCCCCGGACCGCGCCGCCTTGCGCCAGGCCGCGGATGCCTTGGGGCGGGCCGTGGCGCTGCGGCCCGACTTCGGCGACGCCTGGGCGCGTCTCGGCTACGCCCTCTCCTCCGAGGTCCCACTCCCCCCTGAGGCGCTGCGCGCCTTCGAGACCGCTCACCGCCTGATGCCCTGGGACACGAGCATCGCCTTCAACCTGATGCTCACGCGGATCCGGATGGGCAAGGCGAAAGAGGCCGAGGCGCTGATCGACGGGGCGATCGCCCTGGAGGGAGGCCCCGCCGAGGCGGAGCGGGCCCGGTCCGTGTGGGTCGAGGAGCTGCGCGGCGAGGCCGAGCGCCAGTTGGAGAAGGGGGACCTGGAGGGCGCGGTGCCGCTCCTGGAGGAGCTGGCCGCGAAGGCGGCCGGCGAGCAGCGGGAGAAGCTGCACCGGCGTCTGGACGAGGTGCGCGGGGTCCTCGCCTACAACCGTTTCGGAGAGCGCTACGATCAGGCCGTGCAACTGGCGCAGCAGGGCCGGATGGATCAGGCCATCCACATCCTCGAAGACCTCGCCGCCCACGCCCCGACCCCTGGACAGGCCGCGGAAGCCCGCCGGTTGCTGGAGGAGATCCGGCGGTTGAGGTAGGGGGCTCTACCCACGAGGGAGAGGGCTCTACCCGGCGCTTACGACCCCGCCAGCTTCGAAGCGTGCCTCACGTACTCCTCCGCCAGGGAGCCGATCCGGGTCTTCTCGACCTCGGACAGCTCCTGCCGGTAGAGCGCCTCCGCAGGCGACACGCCGTGGAAGCGCTGGCAGCCGCCCACGTCCGTTAGAATGGCGCGGCACTTCTGAGGAGGATGCATATGTGGAATGTTCTACTGACCAGCGCGATTCTGATGATCCCGGCGATGACCCCGGCCCAGGCGCCGGCCGTCCCGGCCCGGCCGGATACGGGCCACGTCCATGAGACTCCGGCGCCGGCCCAGGTCCTACCCCGCGACGAGAACCTGCCCCCGTCCGATGCCCAGGCCAAGGCGGCCCTGGAGAAGTCCCCCCGCCACGGCGAGTACGTGGACATCAAGCTCCCCTCGGGCGGGACGCCGATCCGCACCTGGGTGGTCTACCCCGAGCGCAAGGACAAGGCAGGCGTCGTCATCGTCATCCACGACATCGGCGGCCTCAGCGACTGGATCCGCGGCGTCGGCGACCAGCTCGCCCGGGACGGGTTCATCGCCGTCGTCCCCGACCTGGTCTCCGGGAAGGCGCCCAACGGCGGAGGCACCGAGGCCATGTCGAGCCGCGACGA
>Ga0190265_10000847_pt1 | contig 20327 bp, 18 predicted proteins | sample Popmic124T_FD_133135 | JGI IMG/M metagenome (GOLD analysis project Ga0190265, IMG submission 133135) | Populus adjacent soil microbial communities from riparian zone of Indian Creek, Utah, USA - 124 T | ecosystem: Environmental > Terrestrial > Soil > Riparian zone | place: USA: Utah | collected...
CCGATCGACAAGAATCTCTACGATCTGCCGCCGCAGGAGCTGGTCGACGTCCCCACCGTCTGCGGCTCGCTGCGCGAGGCCTTGATCGCGCTCCACAACGACCGCGCCTTCCTGACCAAGGGCGACGTGTTCAGCGACGACCAGATCGACGCTTACATGGAGCTCAAGTGGGAGGAACAGCTCAGGTGGGAGACCACTCCGAGTCCGGTGGAATACGACATGTATTACAGCGCCTGAGCAAGTATTCCCAACCAAAATTCCCCTCGATCGGCGCGGTCTTCCTCGTCGAAGGTTTGAGCTGGCTTCCTCGTCCGTTTATGATGAAAAGGACGGTATCGAGTCGGATACGTCCTTTGGGGGCTTGCAAGATGACGTCGGCGATCTGGAAGAGAGCTGCATTGCTGTGGGTCATTGTGCTCGCCGCGTGCACGATCCAATTGGTGCCCAGCTACGATCAGGCGTTGGTCGAGGGGCTCGACCAGGCCAATACCGAGGCATTGACCCTCTTCGCCGCGGTGGAGAGCGGTTCGCCCGCTTCGAAATTCAGCGATTTCGAGGAGGGCTATGCCGCGTTGATCGGCAAGTTCGACGCGTTGCGCCAGCGAGCGTCGAATCGACAGATCCCGCCGCTCGCGGCACGCCTTTCCAGGCTCAGCATCGTCCAGGACTATTGCAACACCGACGCCGACCCCACAGGCTGCGTGAACGCGTCGCCGGCGAGCCTGGAGCGGGTGCTCCAGGTGCTCCGCCGAATGCGCGACAGGCACCGGTCGAACGGCCTCGAAGCGGATGTCGTCAATCTTTTTCGGACCGACTACAACACGGCGATTGCACAGGCGCTCACCGTTGAGAATGCGCTGAAGCGATAGGGGAGAGCGATGGACCACCAGCAGATACTGGGCGACATGGCCGATGCCTTGAAAGGCGAGTTGGGCGACGGCTATTCAACGATCAAGAACTTTGTCGAAAGCCAGGGCAAGCTGCTCGCGAAGCAGGCTGAGGACCTCGCCAAATCGCGCCTCAACGGCTCGCTCGCGAACGATGACGAGTTGTATCAATTCTTCCTCGAGGGCCTCGAAAGCAACGCCAAGAATATGGCGAAAGCCATAGTCATGCTGTCCGCCCTGACGATCGAGAAGGCATGGAACGCGATCGCCGGCGTGCTTTGGGGCGGTATTCGCTCGATCCTGAGCGGCGCCGGCGTGCCCGGCAATCTCCTGCCGCAGACGCCGCCCATCAATCTCTGAAGCGTTCGCGAAGGAGACCTCGCCGCTCGCTTGTCGCGGCGCCGCCGGCAGACGACGCCGAGCCCGGTCGAATAGGACATATATTGTTCGAACTGAGGCTGGTCCTTCGATACGCCGTTTCGCCAAGCTCAGTCCCTGCTCAGGAGGAGCGGAGGAGGGAGATCGTCCTCTATCCCTCAGCTTCCGCTCATCCTGAGTAGCCGTTGAGCCTGGCGAAACGGCCTATCGAAGGACGGGCTCAGCTCCCCCGGGTAAACGCCCCCTTAACCCTCTCCGCGCGATGACGGGCGGCGAGGAGACGTCTTGACCGCCCAGATGCCCATCGCCGCCGGCCGCGCCGCCGGCATCGGCTTCGTCCCCGCCCTCGCCGCGCTCGCGCTGGCGGCGGCGGCGCTGCAGTCGCTCGGGCCCTTCAACCACGATGTCGCCTGGATCCTGACCGGGGCGGAAAGGGTGCTCGACGGCGCCGTGCTCGGCCGCGACATCATCGACCCCAACCCGCCTTTGCCCTGGTGGCTGGCGACGATTCCGGTCGGGCTCGCGCGCGCCGCCGGCCTCGCCCCGGCCGCCGCCGCCATCGCGTTCACGATCATCGCCTGCCTGGCGAGCATCCTGCTCACCCGCGCCGCCTTGATCCGCAGCGGCTCGCCGCTGGCGGGGTCGGAAGGCTTCCAGCTCTTCGCCGCCGCCGTTTTGCTGTTCGCGCCGGGCTATGATTTCGGCCAGCGCGAGCATTTTCTGCTGATCGGCGCCTTGCCCTATCTCGCCTGCGTCGACGCGGCGGTGCGCGGGCGCTGGCTGTCGCGCGGGCTCGCGCTCGGCATCGGCGCCTTCGCAGGCCTCGCTTTCTGCCAGAAGCCCTATTTCCTGCTCGTGCCGATCGCCGCCGAGCTCTGGGCGGCGGCGCGCAAGCGCCGGATCGAGATCAGGCCCGAGGCGCTCGTCCTGCTCGCAATCGGGCTGCTCTACGCCGCCGCGGTGCTGCTCTGGGCGCCTTTCTACCTCAGCGCGGCGCTGCCCGAGACGCTCGCTTCCTATTGGGTGTTCGATTCGCCGCCGACGACGGTCGCGGCCCGGCTCGGCTTCGCCTTCCTGCCGCTGGCCGCGGCGGCCCTGCTGCTGCGCGGCGGGAGCGGGACTGGAGAGGCGGCCGAGTTCCTGTTCGTCGGAGCGCTCGCTGGCGCCGCGGCCGCCGCGCTCCAGCTCAAGGGCTGGCCCTACCACCTCCTGCCCGGTGTCGGCCTGGCCGCGATCGGCTGCGCCGCGCTCTTCGTCGCCAACGGCGCGCGCCATTCGATGGCTGCGGCCGCGGCGCTGCTGCTCATCGCCTATTCGACCTTCGGCGCGACCCTGAGCTACGCCCGCGCCGCCTTCGGCGAGGCCGATACGGCCGCTCAGCTCGGCGCCCGCTTCGCCCGCGCGGACGGCCCGGTCTTCGCCTTCAACCCCGGCCCGCGCGACATCCACCCGGCGATCCTCGCCGCCGGCGCCGAATGGCCCTCGCCTTATTGCTGCCTCTACACCTTGCCGGCCTGGGTCCGCGCCGGCGAGGCGCCGGAGCGCGCCCCGGCGGCGCGCGCCGCGGCGTTGCGTCAGCTCGCGATCGTGCTGGCCCGGCTCGAGGCGCGGCCACCCGCCCTGATCGCGGTCGCCGACGGGCCGTTCAAGCTCGGCTTCGGCGCCCGCCGCTTCGACTATCTCGCCTTCCTCGCCCGCTTCCCCGGCTTCCGCCGGCTGATGGCGGACTATGCCGAGGAGGAACGGATCGGCGACTATCGCATCTTCGTCAGGCGCTGAGCCGCTCAATCCTCGAGGATCAGGCTGTGGCGCTTGGTGTCGCGCATGCCCAGATAGACGATCAGCGACAGCGCGATCATCCCGGTCACGTACCAGTAGAACGCGCGCTCCATGCCCATGCCTTTCAGCCAGAGCGCGACATATTCGGCGGTGCCGCCGAACAATGTGTTGGCGATCGCATAAGGCAAAGCGACGCCGAGCGCGCGGATATGGGCGGGGAAGAGCTCCGCCTTCACCACCGCGTTGATCGAGGTGTAGCCGGTGACGATGACCAGGGCCGCCATCACCAGCAGGAAAGCGGCGACCGGGCTTTCGACGCTCTCCAGCGCGGTGAAGACCGGCACGGTGAAGAGCATGCCCAGCACGCCGAACGTCACCATCACCGGCTTGCGCCCGACCCGGTCGGAGAGGGCGCCGGAAAGGGGCTGAAGGCACATGAAGACGAACAGGGCCGCGGTCATCACCTGGCTCGCCGCCTCGCGGCCGAAGCCCGACGTGTTGACCAGGAATTTCTGCATGTAGGTCGTGTAGGCGTAGAAGGCGAGCGTGCCGCCGGCGGTCAGCGCCATCACCAACAGGGCTTCCCTCGGATGATCGCGGAACAGGTTGACGCCGCTCGACCGCGGCGCGCCGGCGGCTTTGGCGTTGGCGAAGCTCTCGGTCTCGGCCAGCCGCCGCCGGATGTAGAAGACGACCACCGCAAGCACCGCGCCGACCGCGAACGGGATGCGCCAGCCCCAGGCTTCGAGATCGGCCTCCGACATGGTGAATTGCAGCACCAGCAGCACCGCGAGCGCGATCAGCTGGCCGGCGATTAAGCTGACATATTGGAAGCTCGAATAGAAGCCGCGCCGCTCGCGCCCGGCCATCTCGCTCAAATAGGTCGCGCTGGCGCCATATTCGCCGCCCAGGCTGAGGCCCTGCATCATCCGGGCAATGACGAGCAGGGCCGGCGCGAAGGGGCCGATCTGGGCGTAGGTCGGCATCGCCGCGATTGCCAGCGAGCCAGCGCACATCAGGCTGACCGAAAGCGTCAGCCCGGCCTTGCGCCCTTTGCTGTCGGCATAGACGCCCATGATCCACGCCCCGATCGGCCGCATCACGAAGCCGACCGCGAAGATCGCCGCGGTGTTGAGAAGCTGCGACGTCCGGTCGCCCTCGGGGAAGAAGACCGGCGCGAAATAGAGCGCGAAGGCGGCGTAGATGTACCAATCGTACCATTCGACGAGATTGCCCGCCGAGCCGCCGATAATGTTGCGCAGACGATGCGCGCCCGTCACTTCGCTCATCCCGTCGCGCATGTCAGTCCCGCTCCGCCCTCGATCCGCTCTATGCCGATGTAGGTCGAGAGGCCTTCATCGTCGAACTCGCGCATTTCGCCGACCGGAGGCAGGCGGAAGCCGTGCCGGATCAGCGTCTCCCGTACCCGCTCGGGCGGTTCGGCGAACCGGACTTGGAACGCGGAAGCGTCGCTTTCCTCGTAGAAGCTCCGCGTGAGGCCGGCGACGGCCAGCCCGTGCCAGCGCCCCGCAAAGTCGAGATCGGCGGCGACCGCGCGGATGTCGGCGCGGCCGTCGATCTCGCGCGTCCGTTCGAACGTGGGGATCAGCGGTTGCGCATGGCCCGGCACGCGGATCGGACCGCCGCGCCGGCTCTCGAAGGTTTCGGGATCGACGCGCACCATCTGTTCGATGATCGAGGCCAGCGCGGGGCTGCGCGCGCACTCGGACAGGCCGCCGAGGCCCAGCGCCTGGCCGAGATCGACCGGATCGGGCTGGGCCGGCGGCGCGGTCGGCGTCTGCGCGGCCGGCGGCGGCGGCGGCGATGAACGCTGCTCGTTGCCGCCGTCGGAAGGCCGTTGCGACAGGACAAGGAACAGCAGGCCCGCCAGCAGCACAAGCAGCGCCGCCGCAATCGCCAAAACCGTCCGTCCCCTCATGCCGGCGCTCTCCTCAATAGTCCCGCGACACGCGCAGGTTGACGCTTTCGCGGCCGATCGTCGAGATGCTGGAGAGCAAGGAGAGCCAGCGGGTGATCTGATATTCGACCGTGGTCGCCGAATAGCCGCGGCCGTCGGTCACCACCTCGACATAGACGCGGCGGCCGAAATATTTGCCGGCGGCGAGCTGGGTGCCGATCCCTTGAGTCACGTCGGCGGGGAGGATGCGGAGGCGATCGAGGCCGATCGAGCGGCGCACCGCGTTGATCGGGTCGAGCCCGCCGCGCGGGTCGTTGAGGCTCGCCACCGCGGCGGCGAGCTGGACCGCCTCGGGCGCCGACAAATTGGTGATCGAGGTGCCGAACAGGATGCGCGAGAGCAATTCGTCCTGCGGCAGCGCCGGCGTTGAGGTGAAGGCGATCTCCGGCCGCTGGCTGCGCCCGCTCACCCTGATCTGCGCGCTGAGGCCGCGCACCCGCGCCTCGGCGGCGATGTCGAGCTGCGGATTGACCGGAACCTCGCCGGCGAAGCGGATGTTGCCGCGGATCAGGTCGAAGCGCCGGCCGGCGAAATCGTAGGTGCCGCGGAGCATCTCCGCATCGCCGGTGATCCTCGGCTCGGTCACCGTCCCGGCGACGCGCAGGTCGGCGCGCCATTCGCTGTTCATGCCGAGCCCGGTCACCGTGAGGCGGCCGGGCGCCGTGACGCCCAGCGCCAGCCGCCACGGCTCGATCCGCCGCACAACCGGGCCGAGATCGGCGTCGACGCGGTTGACCTCGCGGATGGCGAGGCGCGGCACCCGCGCGGCCGCGGTCGCGCTGCCGAGCTGGAACCGGCCCTCGGTCATCGTCACGTCGCCCGAAATCTCGCCGCCCTCGCCGTCGGAGCGGATGGCGAGGTCGCCCGTCACCGCGGCCTGGATGTCGTCGCGGTCGAGCAGCCGCGCATTTTCGGCGCGCAGATCGAAGCGCATGCCGACGCCGCGCGCCGCGGCGAAATCGAGGATGCCGGAGCCGGCGATCGTACCGCCGCCCTCGGTCCGCCCGCGGAACTGGGTGATACGAAGCTGCGAGCCGCGGAACCGGCCGACCGATTCGAGATTGTCTATGACCAAGCCGGTGACCGCGCTTTCGAGCCGCGCCCCGGCGGTGCGGACCGTGCCGTTGATCAGCGGGTTTTCCAGCGTCCCCGACATGTCGGCGCCGATCGCGGCGGGGCCGGAAAGGTCGATCAGCTCGATCCCGGTCAGCCGCCAGAGCGTGTCGGCCGAACCGTTGTAGCGGATCTGCGCCCGCATCGGCGCCCGCACCAGCCTATCGATCAGCGTGCCGGAGCCGCCGATCGGCGAGATCCGCGCCTGCGCCCGCCCGATCGGCCGGCCGTCGCTGACCGCGATCGCGCGCACCGCCAGGCTGCGTCCGTCGAGCCGGGCGTTGAGGCCGAGGTCGACCGGCCGCGAGGCCAGCACCAGGCCCGACCGGGTCAGGCCGCGGACCCTGAGATTGGCCTCGCCGGCTGGCGGCGCGTCGGCCGAGGGCGAGCGGTAACGCACCGTGCCGGTGGCGATGCCGCCGAGCCCGAGCCGCGGATAGAAAATGTCGAGCACGGTCAGCGGCATCGCCTCGAGCCGCGCGTCCACTTCGGTGCGTGTGCCGAACAGGCCGGCGAGGCTGGCATTGCCGCCGGCGAAGCGGAACCGGGTCGGCGCCAGCCGCCAGCCTTCGGGCTGCCAGGTCAGCTCGGCCGGGGTGACCAGCTCCAGCGGCCGCCGGTCGAGCGTGCCGCTGCCGCTCACCCGGTAGCGCCCCGGCGCCACCTCCGCGACCGCGTTGAAGGAAAAGTCGCGGCCGCGCGATCCCGCCACCCGCGCCCTGATCTGGCCGACGCCGCCCCTGAGGCTCGCCGTGGCGTCGACATTGGCGATCGACAGCGGCCCGCGGCTCAAGCCCCGCGCCACCACCCGGCCCTCGATCGAGGTCCCCGCCGGATCGAGCAGCACCACGCCCTCGATCGTGCCGCGTCGAACGACGATCGGCGGCGGCCCGACGAAGCGCGCGTCGCTCGCTACAAGGTTGACCGCGATCCTTTGGTGCCCGCCCAGCGGGTTGAACTGCAGCCGGCCGTCGAGCCCGCCGCCGGCGACGTCGAGCACGCCGAGAAAGCCGCCGGGATCGGAGCGGAGCGCCCCGCTCGCCCGCGTGCCCGAGACGTTCAACGCCGCGAACTGGATGATCGCCGGCGCCCCGCGCGGCAGCAGGATCGCGCCGTTGCCGGTGAACGGCCCCAAAGTCGATCCGCCCTCCGCGCGCCAGGCGAAGCCGGCGTCATTGGGCTCGAGGTTGAGGAGCACGTTGCGCAGCCCGAGCGAGTCGAGCGGCCGATCGAGCCGGATCGCGAGCCGCGGCCGCTCCAGCCGCCCGTCGAGGTTGAGCCGGAGCGTGCCATAATCGGCGTGGCGCCCGGCGCCGTCGAACAGGAAGGTGCCGTCCAGCCGCCGCAGGCCGGCGCCGGTCAGCGCGATCTTCGGCGCGGCGATCCGGAGATTGGCGAAGTGGACGATCCGGTCCGGCCCTCGCGTCAGGCTCGTCGTCAGCGTCGGCAGCCCGCCGGCGACCCAGGCGAGGAAGCGGTTGTCGAGCCGCCGCACCCAGGCCCGGGCCGTCCCTGTCACCATCGTTCCCCGTCCGCCCGGCCCCGGCACGGCGCGCAGCTCGGAGAGCACGTCGACCACGCCGAAGCCCGGGATCGCATAGGTCCGCATGCCGGCATTGACCGCGACCGCGTAGACGCCGGTGCGCAGGTCCACCTCGAGGTCGACCAGGCCGCGCAACTTGTCCGAGGTGAGGACGAGGTCGTCGCCCCACAGGCGCTGCGCGGTCACCCGGAGCTGGCCCTGGACGCGCAGGTTGGCGAGGATGCCGCCGGCCACCTCCCCGACTCCGGTCACCCGCCGCGCGGTCGCGACGATCGGCACGATCACCGGCGCCGGCGACAGCCGGCCGCGCCCTTCCGCGCGGACCTCCTCGAAACCGGTCTGGTCGAACGCGACGCGGGGCGCGGTCAGCCGGTAAACGAAGCTGGCCGTCCCGAACGGCCCGTCGAGCAGGGCCGTCATCCGCACCTGCCGGCCGGTCATGTTGCGGAACAAAGCGGGCGGCCGGAGCAGCTCGGCGGCGATCGCGACGTCGCGATAGGCGTTGCGCCTGAGGTCGGCCGCGCCGCGCGCCTCGACCCTGAGCGCGGCCGAACGCAGCGACAGCCGCCCGACGACCCGCTGGTCCGCGAACGTCCCGCTGCCGCGCACCGCCACGCGCGGGCTGGTCAGCCGCTGCAGCTTCCCGCGCAGGAACGGCGCCGGCGCCGCCCAGCCGCGCAGCTCGAAACGGCCCGAGGCCATGGCGAGCCTGAGATCCGCGGTGCGCCGCCCCGAAACGTCGAGCCGCGCCGCGCCGCGCCAGCGCGACCAGCCGCCCTCGCCGTCGAGGTCGAGCACGACCGGACGCTTGGTGCCGAGCATCGCGCCGGCGACGCTGTTCGCCGGCGCCCGGATCCGCGCCTCTAGGTCGAAGCGGTCACGGTCGGGCTCGGCGTCGAGCCGCAGCCGCACGCGGTCGCCGCCATCCCGGACGCCGACGTCGAGCGCGACCAGCGCCCGCCCGCGCCTGATCTCGGCGGCGCCGTTCAGGCTGCCGATCCGCTCGCGCCCGGTCACCCGCGCCCCGATCCTCAGCTGCCGGACGTCGAGGCGGCCGACATGGAGGTCGAATTCGGGGAGCAGGGGCCGCGGCTCCTCCGGCGGATTGAGCTCTGGCAGCCGGTGCAGGATGACGAGGTCGGAATCGAGCGCGTGGACGACGAGGCTGTTCCACAGGAAATCGACCGGCCGCCAGTCCATCCCGATCTCGGGCGATTCCGCGAACAGGCCGTCGGGATCGTAGAGCCGCACGTCCCTGAGCTGGGTCCGTCCCCAGATCGAGCCGTCGATCCGCCCGATGCGGATTCGCAGGCCCGATTTCGGCGTCATCGCCGCGATCCGGTCGACGATGAAACGGTGCCCCGCGCCGGTGTCGAGGAAAGCGATGAGGGCGGCGAGGGCGAGCGCCAGCCCGATCAGCCCGCCGACCACGAACTTGGCGATCCGGCTCAGCCAGAGGCCCCAGCCGCCGCGCCGGACCGGCGGCGCGTCCGCCCCGTCGAGGACCGCCCCGGCCATGTCAGAAGGCCTGGCCGAGCGAGACGTAGACCGCGACCTTGGGATCGCCGCTGCGCGGGTTCAATGGCGTGCCGACGTCGACCCGGATCGGGCCGAAGCGGGTATGGTAGCGGACCCCGATGCCGGCGCCGAAGCGCAGGTCGTCGAGGCCCGGCAGCTCCGAGGTCGAGATGTTGCCCGCGTCGACGAACGGCACGATGCCGAACGCGCCCACCCGCACCCGCGCTTCGAGCGCCGCCTCGACCAGGCTACGCCCGCCGATCGGATCGTCGAACACGGGATCGCGCGGCCCCAAAGCCTGGAAGCCGTAGCCGCGCACCGATCCGCCGCCGCCCGCATAGAAGCGCCGCGACGGCGCGATCCGGTCGCGGCTCGCGCCGAAGATCGTGCCCAGCCGCGCCCGCCCGGCGACGGTGACGGTGCCGGACGCGGGCAGGTAGAAGCTGCCGTCGAGCTGGGCGCGGGCGTAGAAGAAGCTGCCGCTCTGCAGCGACGCCTCGGGCGAGAAGCGCGCCGACAGCCGGAAGCCGCGCGTCGGATCGAGCAGGTCGTTCGACCCGTCATAGCCGAGATAGGCCGGGATCGCGCCGATGAAGAAGGTCCTGCGCCGCGTCATGCCCGAGGCGATATCGACGTCGCGCTCGTCGGTCGCGACCAACTCGGCGCCGACCGACCAGGTCCAGGCCTTCTGCCAGATGATGTTCGACTGCCGCTCGATGCCGCCGGTGAGCGTGAACATGCGCGCGTCATAAGCGGGCCGGTCGACATGGCTGGCCGCGACCTGGGCGTTCAGCACCTGGTCGCGGCGCATGAAGTTGTTGCGCCGCAGCACCGCCGAGACGAGCTGCTCGCGCGTCCCCAGCACGCCGCGGAAGGTGACCGCGCCCTCGGGCGGCAACAGATTGCGGTGCTGCCAGCTCAGCTCGACCCGCACCCCCTCGCCGGTGCCGTAGCCGGCTTCGCCGGCGATGGTGCGCATCGGCGCCGGCTCGATCGCGACGGCGAGGTCGACGAGGTCGGTGCCGGCCCGCGCGACCGGCCTGATCGTCACGGTCGAGACCAGGCCGGTCGCGACCAGCGCCTGGCGGAAATCCTCGACCCGCTCGGTGCGGTAGGGCTCGCCCTCGCGGAAGCGGGCGATGGTCTCGAGATGGCCGGCGCTGAACAAAGGACGGCCTTCGACGAGGATGTCGCCGAACCGCCGCGCGCCGGCCGGCGTCACCGGCAGCACCAAGGTGGCGGTACGGGTCTCGTGATCGACCAGCACGTCGGCCTCGCCGACTTCGGCGAAGGTATAGCCGCGCCGGCCGAGCTCGGCCCGCAGCGTCGCCTCCGCCTGCTCGACCCTGGCGGCGACGACCGGGTCCTGCGCGGCGACCGCGAACGAGTCGCGCAGGGCCGGCGCGTCGGCCCCCGCGGCCGCCTCCAGCCCGGGCAGCCTGACCTCGGCGAAACGGTAGAGCGGGCCCGGCTGGACGCTCAGCGTCACCACGAAAGCGTTGGCCGGGTCCGCGTCGACCGCGGTGGTGACGATCCCGTCATAATAGCCGTTGGCGCGCAGCAGCTCGCCAAGCAGCTCCGCATCGGCCCGCGCCCGCCGGTCGATCTGCGCGGCATTGGCCGGATTGCCGCGATACGCCTCGAGCGTCGAGAGGGTCCGGAACTGGGCGAGCAAAGCCGCCGCATCCTCATTCTCCAGCCCCTCGATCCGGTAGCTGTAGGTTCGCGCCGCCGCCGCGTCCGCGACATTGGCGCTCGGCAAAACGGGGATGACGTCGCCCTGGTCCTCCTCCAGATCGGGCCAGTCGACGCCGAGATCGGGCCAGTCCTCGAGCGGCGCCGACGGGTCGAGCGGCTGATCGACCTCGCTCAGCGGATCGGCCGCGGGCGGCGGCGCGTCGGCCGTCTGCGCGGGCGCGGCGGCGGAGAACAGGATAAGGGCAAGGGCAGCCGTGAAGGCCGCAGCGCGCCGCCCCGCAACGACTTGCAACATAAGGCGAAACTAGCCGCCCGAACGACTCCGCGCCAGAGCGGAATTCGCCTTGCTTCTCAATGCATCGTGGCGTCGACGGGATCGATCGTCGAGAGCAGCTCGATCATCCGCTCGATCTGCCGCCAGCGGCAGAAATGGATGACGTTGCCGAGGCTGCGGCTCTTGTCGGCGCGCATCGCCGCCTCATCCGCGGCATGGCGGCCGAAGCGCGCGATCAGCTCGGCGGCGTCGGCCGCGGCCGACGGATCGGAAAGATAGACGGGCACTTGCAACGCTTTTCCTCGTACGTCTTTTTTTGTCGTTGCGCCGGTTCTACCGGCACGACCTTTCGAAACGCGTGACGGCCATGCTCAACGCCTCGTAAACCATGGCGATTCGCGGTGGCGCGCGGCGCGCCTTGCTGCCATGGGCGAGCGATGGTCCCCGATCGCAAGACCGTGCCGCTGGCGGGCGGCGCCCTGCTCGCTTTGTCGCTGCTGGCGGGGACGATCGCCGGAATCGTGCTCCACCAGCCCAGCCTCGGCTTCCTCGCCGGCCTCGGCACCGGGCTGCTGCTGCTCGCTTTGGTCTGGCTGGTCGACCGCAACTAGCACGGATCATTCACGGAAATAGGGGACAGTCCCCTATTTATTGGGTCCGGTAACCGCGCGCGGCACGAAATAGGGACAGTCCCCTATTTCGGGGCTTCAGCCTAGCCGATCCGCCGCCCGGCCCAGACCACCCGTCCGACGATGTCGACCGCGCGCGGGTCGCAATCGGGCCAGCCGGGATAGGCCGGATTGTCGCTGCGGATCGAGATCGTCGGCGCCGTCGGATGGGGGGCGACCCGCTTCACCACCAAGGCGTCGTCGGCCCTCAGCACATAGATGCCGTCGCGCAGCCGCTCGCCGCGGTCGCCGCGGTCGACCAGGATGTCGTCGCCGTCGGCCAGGGTCGGCGCCATCGAATTGCCGGCGACGCGGATGATCGACAGCTGCTCCGGGGCGCCCCGCGCCAGCCGCCGCAGCCAGACGGGATCGAAGGCGATATGGGCGCGGACGCGCTCGTCCCCGTCATAGGCCCCGGCCCCGGCCGCCGCGCCGATATCGAGGCGGGGCACAGGCACGAGCCCTGGCGCCGACTCGTCCGGCGGGCCGCCGAGCAAGGCGCCGTCCACCCCGAAATAGCGGGCGAGCAGCCGCCGGTCCGCTTCGGCGAGCCGCTTCGGGCTGCCGCGCTTCATATATTGCTGAACATAAGCCGAGTTGCGGCCGAGCAGACGGGAGAGGCCGGCATAATCCTCGCCGCGTTCGTCGATCAGTCGCTGCAGCGTCCGCCGTGAGTCATCATCCATAATGGCTCATTACACCTAGGAATCCTCCTAGACAAGTAGGAAAAGCTCTCTCATTATAGAACATAATGAGAACAGTGATTCGCGATGAGGACAAGGAGCTGCGCCGCCGCATCGAGCTCTATCTGCGGCGGACCAAGATCGCGCCGAGCCGATTCGGCCTCGAAGCGCTAGGCGATCCCGGCTTCGTATTCGGTCTCAGAGCGGGCAGGGCCGTCCGCGAAAAGACGGCCGGGCGCGTCCATGCCTGGCTCGACGAGAAGGACCCGAAACGGGCGCGCCGGGGGAAATGAGGCGGCGCGCGCTGGAGTCGGCTTCGTTCGTTCTGAAAAAGCGTCATTCCAACGCAAGCTGGAATCTCCCTTCTTTTCGGTGCCAGCAGAAGCGGGATTCCAGCTTTCGCTGGAATGACGATTAAATCTGACCGCGTCCTAGGATTGGCGGGCGGCGAGACGCTGGAGGCTGTCGATCGCGCTTTGCAGCCGCTCGTCGCCGGCTTCGGGGAAGACCTGCGGCGCGGCGGCCGGATAGGGCGAAGCGGGCGCAGGCCGCGCCCGGCGACTCGAGAGCCCCCGCTCCAGCCGTTCCATGAGCTCGGCGAGGCTCGCCGGCCCGGCGGCGGTCGGCACGGGCTCGGGCTCCGGTTCCGGCGCGGGCAGGGCCGCTTCCGGCTCGGCTTCGCGCGGCACGGGCTCCGGCTCGGGCTCCGGCTCCGGCATAGGCAGGGCAGCCTCCGGCTCGGCCGCGGCGAGCCAGCTCGGCGGCGGAATCGGCGGCGCGGGCTCGCCGAAATCGCGGGCCGCCCAGATCGGGCGGGGCGCGGGCGCGTCGGGATGGAAGTCGCGGCGGCGCAGGCGCGGCGGCGCGGACTCGATCTCCGGCGGAGCATCGCTTTCCGCCGCCGGCCTGGGCGTGTCGAGGCCGGTCCGGTCGAGCAGCCGCAGCAGCACGAAGACCAGGCCGAACATGGTCAGCGCGCCGACGAGGCCGACCCCGATCCGCGCCTTGAAGCCGAGCGGCGGCTCGGCCGCGGACAGCAGCGAGGGCAGGCCGCTGGCGCCGACCAGCTCGGTGAGCAGATCGGACGGCATGGCGAAGGCGAGAAAGCCGACCGCCAGCGCGGCCAAAGCGGCCACCGGCAGATCGAGCGCATTCCTGCCGACATTGCGGATCACGTCCTGAAAGGGCCTCGAGGCGATCATAAAGCCTTGCCGGTAAGTCGTTGGTAGACGGGGGCATAACGGGAAATGTTTGACGACCAGTTACGCTCGCGCTCGACGAAGCTGCGGGCCGTGTCCCGGCGCCGCTCCCAGCCCTCGCGCTGGTCGAACATATCGGCCAAAGCCGCGGCGAGCGCCGCCGGGTCGCCGGCCGGGAACAAGGTCCCGGTGACGCCGTCCTCGATCAGCTCGCGATGGCCGCCGACGTCGGACGCGGCGACGAGCTTGCGTTGCGCCATCGCCTCGAGCGGCTTCAGCGGCGTCACCAGCTCGGTCAGGCGCATCGCCTTCCTTGGATAAGCGAGGATGTCGACCAGCGCATAATAACGCTCGACCTCCTCGTGCGGGACGCGGCCGACGAAGCGGATCCGGCCGGCCGCCGGCGAGGCGGCGGCCTGGGCCTTCAGCGCCGCCTCCATCGGCCCGCCGCCGACCAGGAGCAATTGCGTCTTCGGCCGCCGCGCGGCGAGCAGTGGCATCGCCGCGATCAGATCGTCCAGCCCCTCATAATCGTAGAAGGAGCCGATGAAGCCGACCGTGTCGGCATCGTCGAGCCCGAGCGAGCGCGCGAATGCGGCGTCGCGCGGCACCGGACTCCCGAAAAGCGCCATATCGACGCCGTTCGGCGCCACCACGATCTTGTCCGGAGCGATGCCGCGCGCGATCAGATCGTCGCGCAGGCCCGCGCAGATCACCGCCACCGCGTCGGCCCTGCGCGCCGCATGGGTCTCGATCAGCCGCGTCAGCCGGTAGCGTGCCGAGCCCTCGCGGCCGGTGCCGTTGCCGACCGAGGCGTCCTCCCAGAAGGCGCGGATCTCGTAGACCAGGGGGATGGAGTGGCGCCGCGCCACCGGCAGCGCGGCGAGCGCGGTCAGCACCGGCGAATGGGCGTGGAGCTGGTCCGGCCGCCAGGCGCGCACCAGCCGGTCGAGCCGCTCCGAGAGCGCCCGCACCTCGCGCCATTCGCCGAGCGGCGCCGGCGCCGGCGCCGGCCTCGCGGTGCGATGGAAGGTGATGCCGTCGACGATTTCCGGATCCGGCCCCTCGGCCGCATGGCGCGGCCCGGTCAGGCAGGCGACTTCCCAGCCGCGCGCCAGCTGCGCCTTGACAATGGCGCGGGTGCGGAAGGCATAGCCGCTGTGCAGCGGCAGGCCGTGGTCGAGGACGTGCAGGATCCGCATCCATCATCCCTTGCCACGGCAAGCTTAACGGCGCGTCAACCGCGCTCTAGTATCAGCCGGGCATGACCAGCGGGGAGCCGGGCCGATGATCGACAATTTCGCGCTCGGCCTGAGCCACGGCCTGATGCTGCTCGCCGCCTGGCGGCTGCTGTCGCGCCCCGACCTCGAGGACGACGACGCGCCGCCGGCCAGGACGGGCGGCTGGTTCGCCAGGGACGCGGCCAAGGATGCGTGACCTCGCCCTGATCGGCTTCCTCGCCGCGCTGCTGCTGCTCGCGGTGAAGCGGCCGTTCCTGTTTACGCTCGCTTATATCTATGTCGACACGGTCTCGCCGCAGCGCCTGTCTTATTATCTGCTCAACAGCTTCTCGGTGTCGATGTACGTCGCCATCCTGGCCATTGCCGGCTGGCTGATCGCCGACAAGAAGGACGTCCGCCCGGCGCCGCGCCAGGGGCTGATCCTGATCCTCCTCGCCTACGTCACCTGGACGACCGTCTATGCCGATCTTCCGGTCGAGGCCTGGAGCAAGTGGGAATGGGTGTGGAAGGCGCTCGTCTTCGCCATCTTCCTCCCCTTGACGCTGCGCACCAGGCTGAGGATCGAGGCCGCCTTGCTGTTCCTGGTCCTGTCGGCGGCGGCGATCATCATCGTCGGCGGAATCAAGACGACGTTGTCGGGCGGCGGCTACGGCGTCCTCAACCTGATGGTCGACAACAATAGCGGCCTCTACGAGAGCAGCACGATCTCGACGATCGCGATCGCGCTGATCCCGCTGATCCTGTGGTTCACCCGCTTCGGAACCATCTTCCCGCCCGATTGGCGCGTGAAAATCTTCTGCTTCTCTTTGGTCTTCGCCTGCCTGCTTATGCCGATCGGCACCGAGGCGCGCACCGGCCTGATCTGCATCGCCGTCCTTGCCATCCTGTTGCTGCGCGACGCCAGGCGCCGCTTCCTCTACATGGGCGCCGCCGCCTTGCTCGGCGCGGCCGCCATCCCCTTCCTGCCCGCCTCCTTCACCAGCCGGATGGAGACGATCCAAGGCTTCCAGGGCGATCAATCGGCCAACACCCGCCTAGCGGTCTGGGGCTGGACCTGGGACTATGTCCAGGACCATCCGATGGGCGGCGGCTTCGAGGCCTATCGCCAGAACCGCATCCAGGTCAGCACGGTCAGCGCCCAGACGACCGGCGAAGTCTCCGTCGTCTCGGCGATGACCCAGGCCGACGAGGGCCGCGCCTATCACAGCGCCTATTTCGAGATGCTCGGCGAGCAGGGCTTTGCCGGCCTGATCCTGTTCCTGCTGATCCACGGCATCGGCCTCGTCCGGATGGAGCTGATCCGCCGCCGCTACCGCCGTGCCGCGGGCGAGGAGGCGTGGATCGCGCCGCTGGCGACCGCGCTGCAGAACTTTCAGCTCATCTATCTGGTCGGCGCGATCTTCGTCGGCATCGCCTACCAGCCGTTCGTCTTCCTGATGCTCGCCACCCAGATCGGTTTCGACTCCTGGCTCGCCAGACGCGAACGGACAAAGCGGAACGAAGCGAGGCGCCAAGCCTTTAGCGGCTGATGACCGCCCTGACTTATGTGGACGACAGCCAGCCGGGCATCACGCGCAAGCGGCATGGCCGCTATTGGCAATATTTCGACGTGAAGGGAAAGCGCGTCACCGACCGCGACGAGATCGACCGGCTGAACGCGATCGGCCTGCCGCCGGCCTATCGCGACGCCTGGTTCTGCCCCCGGGCGAACGGCCACATCCAGGCGATCGGCTATGACGACAGGGGCCGCAAGCAATATCGCTACCATGCCGGCTTTCGCGAGAAGCAGGACGCGGCCAAATATGAGCGCTGCCGCGACTTCGGCCGGGCGCTGACCAGGCTGCGCAAGCGCGTCGAGGCGGATCTGCGCAAGCGCAGCCTGAGCCGCGACACGGTGGTCGCGGCGGTCGTCCGGCTGCTCGACAGCGGCCGAATCCGGGTCGGCAACGAAGCCTATGCCCAGGCCAATAAGAGCTACGGCGCGACCACCTTGCGGACCCGCCACGCCAAGGTGAAAGGCAGGACGGTCAAGATGCGCTTCAAGGCGAAGAGCGGCATCGAGCGCGAGCTTTCGATCACCGATACGACGCTCTCGCGCATCGTCCGCCAATGCCAGGACCTGCCTGGCCAGCAGCTCTTCCAATATGTCAACGGCGACGGCGAGGCCCAGCCGGTCAGCTCGACCGACGTCAACGACTATATCCGCGCCGCCACCGGCGACGATTTCACCGCCAAGCATTTCCGCACCTGGAGCGCCAGCGTCATCGCCTTCGAACAAATCTGCGCTGCCGGCGACACCGGGATCGGCCTCAACGCGATGCTGGCGCCGGTCGCCGAGGCGCTCGGCAACACGCCCGCGATGAGCCGCAAATCCTATGTCCACCCGGCGCTGATCGAAGCCGTCAAGAACGGCGCCGAGCCTATCGCCTTGCAATGCCCCCGCCCGACGAAATATCTGTCGAGCGCCGAGCGCGGGCTGATCGCCTTCCTCGGCAAGCCAGGTCGCAGGAAAAGCAGGAAATCCCCACCGCAATGAACCAAAGCGATTCGCTCGACGCACAGGCCGGCCGCTTGTGGGCGGACATGCTCGCCTGGCTGTCCAGCCACAGCCTGCAGATCATCCTCGGCTTCGCCACCGCCACGGCCATCGTCGCGGCGATGCTCGGCCTGAAATGGCTGGGCCTCAGGATCTGCCGCACCGATCCGGAGCATATGCACTGGCGGACCGTGGTTGGCCGCATCCTCGCCTCGACCCGGCTCTGGTTCATGGTCGCGGTCGCCGCGCGCCTCGTGGCCGGCTACGCCCAGCCGCCCGAGGCGGTGGCGGTGACGATCGCCACCCTGTTCATCATCGCGACGACGCTGCAGGTCGCTTTGTGGGCGCGCGAGCTCGTCCTCGGAGTCATCGAGCACCGCGCGGGCGGGCTGGAGGCGAGCAGCGGCCTCGGCAGCGCGATCGGCATCATCCGGCTGCTGGTCACGATCGCGATCTTCATCGTCGCGACCGTCGTCGTGCTCGACAATCTCGGAGTCGACATCACCGGCCTGGTCGCCGGCCTCGGCATCGGCGGCATCGCCATCGGCCTCGCCGCCAAGGGCATTTTCGACGATCTGTTCTCGGCGCTGTCGATCATCTTCGACAAGCCGTTCCGGCGCGGCGATTCGATCCGCTGGGACCAGACTTCGGGCACGGTCGAGAATATCGGCCTCAAGTCGACGCGGGTCCGCGCCGTGACCGGCGAGGAGGTGGTGATCTCCAACACCAACCTGCTCGGCAAGGAGCTGCACAACATGGCGCGGCTCAACCGGCGCCGCATCCTCCAGCAGTTCGGCATCGTCTACCAGACCCCGGTCGCGCTCTGCGCCCGCATCCCGGAGATCGTGAAAGAGGTCATCAACGGCTGCGAGAAATGCACCTTCCTGCGCTGCGGCATGATCGGCTACGGCGCGTCGAGCCTCGATTACGCGTTCGAGTTCGACGTCCGCTCGGAGGTCTGGCAAAAGGTGTTCGACGCGCGCAGCCAGGTGCTGATCGCTCTGCTCGAGCGCTTCAACGCGGAAGGGATCGAGTTCGCCTACCCGACCCAGGTCAGCTTCACCGCCGCGCCGGACGGGACCTTGATCATGCCCTATCCGGCGGAGGAAGCGGAAGAGCCGGCGGCGGCCGCGGGCGAAATCCAGAAGTCGTAATTTTCGGCGATGCTGAGCCCCTCCCCGATCAAGGGGGGCTTATCGTCAGGCGGCCTGATCGAGCCGGCCGCTTTCCGCCAGCATCCGCTGCCAATTCTCGATCGTGATCGTGTCGAGATACTGGCGCTGCATCTCGGGCGTCAGCACCTCGACCAGCTGGCAGCCCTCGACCCAGAGCTCGATCACGCCGAAGCGGCCGCCGCGCAGGCAATGCCGCGCGGTCCAGCCCTCGCGCGCCGCGATCGTGCAGATCTGGGCGAAGTCCATCTCGGTCGCGATCGCCATGTGGACCGGATTGTGGCGGCGCGGGAAGCCGGCCACGCCATGCGCGCCGTCATCGCCTTCGACGAGCTGGGTGCCGCGCGGATAGACCTCGATCATCGTGCCGCGGTCGTCGCCGGCGAGCGCCGCCCAGCTGCCCTCGATCACGGCCGGGAAGGGCAAAGCGCGCCCGCCCCAGATTTCGGCGACGACCTCGGCGACGCGGCGCGGCTCGTCGGCATCGATGGAAATGTGGAACAGCATCTTTCGTCTCCCTGAATATCCGGGAGCGCCCCTAACGCGGCTCGGACGGCAGGCTACGTTCCGGCGACGAAATCAACCGACCAAGCGACGAAATGGCTCAGAACCCCACATCCTCCAGGCTGAGCAACGTCGCGTTGCCGCCCGAGCTGGTCGTGTCGGTCGAGGTCACCCGCTCGGTGCAGAAGCGGGGCAGATAATGCGGGCCGCCGGCCTTGGGGCCGGTGCCCGACTGGCCCTCGCCGCCGAACGGCTGCGAGCCGACGATGGCGCCGATCATCGAGCGGTTGACGTAGAGATTGCCGACCGTGCCGGTTTCCTCGACCGTCTCGGCGGCGCGGGCGATGCGGCTGTGCAGGCCCATGGTCAGGCCGAAGCCGGAGCTGTTGACCCGCCGCACCGTCTCGGCGAGCCGCCCGCTTTGCCAGGTGGCGAGGTGGAGGAGGGGGCCGAACCATTCTTCGCGGAGGTGCTCGATCTCGTCAAGGCGGATCAGAGTGGGCGGCACGAAAAGGCCGTGCCCGGGGACCTTAATGCTCTTCAATATGCGGTCTTTCATCGCTTCGCGACGGCCCATCAACTTGTCGTAGGAGGGCCGGTCGATGACCGGGCCGACGTCGGTCCGGGGTTCGGCGGGATCGCCGACGATCAGCGAATCCATCGCGCCGATCAGCATTTCCAGAGTCCGTTCGGCGACATCCTCCTGAAGCACCAGCAGGCGCAACGCCGAGCAGCGCTGGCCGGCCGAGCGGAAGGCGGAGGTGATCACGTCCTGCACGACTTGCTCGGGCAGAGCGGTCGAATCGACGATCATCGCGTTGATTCCGCCGGTCTCGGCGATCAGCGGGATGATGTCGCGGTCGTCGTCGGCGAGGAGGGTGCGCGCGATCGTCTTGGCGGTCGCGGTCGAGCCGGTGAAGGCGACGCCGGCGATACGGACGTCCTCCATCAGTTTCTGGCCCAAATCGCGCCGGCCGGCGGCGAGCACCAGAGCGTCTTCCGGAATGCCGGCGGCGTGGGCGAGGCCGACCGCGTAGGCGGCGATCTCGGGCGTCTGCGAGGCGGGCTTGGCGACGACGCTGTTGCCCGCCGCCAGCGCCGCCGAGACCTGGCCGAGGAAGATGGCGAGCGGGAAGTTCCACGGCGCGATGCAGAC
>Ga0190265_10000848_pt1 | contig 20322 bp, 19 predicted proteins | sample Popmic124T_FD_133135 | JGI IMG/M metagenome (GOLD analysis project Ga0190265, IMG submission 133135) | Populus adjacent soil microbial communities from riparian zone of Indian Creek, Utah, USA - 124 T | ecosystem: Environmental > Terrestrial > Soil > Riparian zone | place: USA: Utah | collected...
GCCATCGTGCGCAACCCGTCGGTGTTCCTCATGGACGAACCCCTGTCGAACCTCGACGCCAAGCTCCGCGTGCAGGTGCGGGCCGAGATCGCCCGGCTCCAGCGCGAGCTGAAGACCACCACCATCTACGTCACCCACGACCAGGTGGAGGCCATGACGATGGGCGACCGTGTGGCCGTGCTGCGCGACGGCAGCCTGCAGCAGGTGGCGGAGCCGGAGGAGCTCTACAGCGAGCCGCTCAACATCTTCGTGGCCGCGTTCATCGGCTCACCGTCGATGAACCTCCTCCAGGGCCACCTGGCCCTCTCGGGTGACGGGGCCACGGTGACCCTCGGCGAGGAGTCGCTCGAGCTCCCTGCGTCCGTGCTCGCGGAGCGACCCGCCCTGCGGGCCCACGACGGGCGCGAGGTGATCGTGGGCATCCGACCCGAGGCCCTGTCGGACGCATCGTTGGACCAGGCGCCGGAGGGGCGTCGCATGCGGGCGGAGGTGGAGCTGCGCGAGGCGCTGGGCGCGGAGGTGATGCTCCACATGTGCGTCAACGCCCGCGCTGCCGTCACTGACGAGGCGCGCGCGCTCGCTGCCGTGATCGACGAGGCCGCCATCGAGGCCCTGGAGCGCCAGGTCCACGAGAACCGGGCCGCGGTCGTGGCGCGGTTCGCGCCCTCGAGCCGGGCGCGCGTCGGCGACGTCATCGACGTGGGCGTCGACGTGACCCAGCTCCACCTCTTCGACCCGGCCACCGGCCTGGCCATCCGGGCCTGACCGGCCCCAGCGACGACACCCCACCCGTGCCGTTCCCGAGGGGCTTCCTGTGGGGTGTCGGCACGTCGGCGTTCCAGGTCGAGGGCGGCGTGGATCGCGACGGCCGGGGACCGTCGATCTGGGACACGTTCGCGGCAACGCCCGGGCGCGTGCGGGGCGGTGACCACGCCCACACCGCGGCAGACCACCGCGAGCGCATGGCCGCGGACGTGGAGATCCTGGCCGCCCTCGGGGTGGACGCCTACCGCTTCTCCATCGCGTGGCCGCGCGTGCAGCCGGCGGGCCGAGGTCCCGCCAGTCCCGAGGGACTGGACTTCTACCGCGCCCTCGTCGAGGAGCTCCTCGCCCACGGCATCGAGCCCGTTGCCACGCTGTACCACTGGGACCTGCCCCAGGCGCTGGAGGACCTCGGCGGCTGGCCCCTCCGGGACACCGCTGGGCGCTTCGCGGACTACACCGCGATCGCGGCGGACGCGCTCGGCGACACCGTGCGGCGCTGGGGCACGGTCAACGAGCCGTGGTGCTCGTCGATGCTCGGCTACGCGGCCGGGATCCACGCGCCCGGTCGGGTCGACCCGGGGGCGGCGGTCGCGGCGAGCCACCACCTCCTCCTCGCCCACGGGCTCGGGGTGGACGCGGTGCGCGCTGCCGTGCCCGACGCCGAGATCACGATCACGCTGAACCCGTACCCCGTCGTCGTGGCCGGCCCCACCGACGACGACCACGACGCCGCTCGTCGCGTCGATGGCGTCGCCAACCGCCTCTGGTACGACGCCGTGCTGCACGGTCGCTACCCCGACGACGTGCTCGGGGACTTCAGCGCGGTGAGCGACCTCAGCCACATCAAGGACGGCGACTTGACCCAGATCGCACGCCCGATCGACGCGCTCGGGCTCAACTACTACCGCCGTCACCACGTGCGGCACGGCCGGAGCGCGTCGGCCGAACCTCCCCACTCCCAGTGGCCGGGCTCACCGGACGTGGAGCTCGTCCAACCGCGGGGGCCGGTCACCGACGGGGGCTGGGCGATCGAGCCCGACGGGCTGTTCGAGGCGCTCGTCGCCGTGACCCGCGACCACGCCCCTCCCCCGCTCTACGTGCACGAGGCCGGCGCGGCCTTCGACGACGACCTCGACGCCATGGGCACGGTCGACGACGTCCAGCGGGTGGCGTGGCTCGACGGTCACGTGCGGGCCGCCGGCCGGGCCATCGACGCCGGCGTCGACCTCCGCGGCTTCTTCGTCTGGTCGTTCCTCGACAACTTCGAGTGGGCGGAGGGCTACGCCCACCGCTTCGGCGTCGTCCACGTCGACTTCCGCACCCTCGCCCGCACCCCCAAGGCCAGCGCGCGCTGGTTCGCCGGCGTCGTCGCCCGCAACGCCCTCGACTGAGCGAAGGCGAGGACTATGGCTCTGGCACGACCGCCGCCGCCGCCACCTCGGCCTCGAGGACGTGTGGCTGGCGACGGGCACTGTGCACCGCCACCACCGAGAGGGCGCCGATCACGACGGCCATCCCCGCGACCTGGATCGCGACGAGGGGCTCGTCGATGAAGATCGCCGCCATGGCGGCAGAGATCACCGGGATCCCCAACGTGAGCAGCGACATCGCCACCAGCGGCACGTGGTTGTGCGACCAGTTCATGAGGAAGTGGCCCAGCGCGCCGTTGATCACGGCGATGAGCGCGATCAGGGCCCATGCCTCACCGGTGGGCGAGCCCAGCGGCTGCCCGAGGAGGAAGGGCATGGGGATGACGAAGATCGCGGACACGATCGAGATGCCGGTGAGGTACTCGAAGCTCGTGAGCTGCGTGAGCGCCGTCTTGGACGCGATGAAGTAGCCCGTCCAGGCGATGAGGGCGCAGGCGGCCAGCAGATCGCCGCCCAGGCTGTTGGCGCCCCCGGCGTCGCCGCCCAGCACCACCAGGGCGGCGCCGGAGATGGCCACGAGGCCCCATGCGCCATCCGTCCAGCGCGGCCGCTCGCCGAAGAGCGGGCCGGCGATCATCAGCATCAGGAGGGGCTGGAGCGCGCCGATCACGGTCGCGTTGGCAACGCTCGTCTCCTGCACGGCGCTGAAGAACAGGAGGATGTCGGCGAGGAAGGCGAGGCCGCCCCAGAGGGACAGGCGGAGGAGCCGCCAGTTGATCCGTCCGCCCGAGGCGACGAACACCGCCGTGATCAGGACCGCGCCGATCCAGAGCCGGAAGGCGCTGATGGCCACGCCGTTGAGGCCCTCGACCTGCTTGATCAGGACGGAGGAGGTGCCCCACACGAACACCGCGGTGACGGCCGACAGCACCCCCATCCCCGACCGCTTGACGGGCGGGTCGGTGGGACGAGGAGGTGCGAGGGTCACCCACCCGAGCGTACGACCGGTACGGTCGAACGATGCCGGACATTCGCCTCGAGCTGCCCGACGGTGAGGTCGAGGCGCTGCTGGGGCACCTCGACGGCGCCGTGTTCGCCAACGTCTCGCCCGGCGTCGACAGCGACGAGGTGCCGCCCCGCTCCGGGCTGGGCCAGCTGTTCGGCAACCGCGGCCCCGTCGTGCCCCTGGCCACGTGGACACCCGGGGAGATCGGGCTGCAGCACGCGGCCGGCCAACGGGCCGCGAGGCTGCTCGGGGAACACGGGTGCCCGGTCCCGGAGGAGTGGTACGTCGTGAGCGACCACCCCAAGCGCGGCCTCGTCCTGCGCACCTACCAGTCACCGCCCTCCGACACGCTCCCCTGGCTCGTGCGGGCGGCCACGCTCCTGTGCCCGCTGCCCATCACGGGGCCGTGGATCGCGGTCGTCCGCACGCGCTGACGGGTACCGTTCGACCATGAGCGACCCCGAGTTCGAGCCGACGCGGATCAACGAACCGGTCCCGGAGGCCGGATTCGCGGGCGGGCCGCCCACGACCACGATGCCCCGACCCGGGCCGCCGGACGAGCCGCCGCCCGACCGCCGGCTGTGGATCATCGTCGGCCTGCTCGCCCTGATCATCGTGGTGCTCCTCGCCGTCCTGCTGCTCGGCGGGGACGACGACGATGACGATGCGTCGACCGACGCCACCACGACGAGCTCGTCCACCACGTCGTCGTCGACCACGTCCACGACCACCGCGTCGAGCACCACCGGGGCCCCCACCACCACAGAGGCCCCACCCGTGACGCTCGACCCGGGCGCGTGCACCGCGGCGGGCGCCAACGGCGCCACTCCCGGGCTGGCCGCGGAGACCGTGTACGACGCCTGGGTGCTCGGTGACCAGGCCTGCGCGTCGCGCCTGATGAACGATGCCGCGCTCGACGAGCTGTTCTCCCGTGACGGCAGCGGGGCGAACGACACCTTCCAGGGCTGCACCGAGGAGGACGAGCCCGACCCGCACGCCGACTGCGCGTTCACCTACGAGGGTGGCTCCACGCACTACCTCATGAACTTCAGCCCGACGGACGGGTGGAAGGTCTTCGACGTCACCCAGATCGCGGACTGAGCCGCTAACCGCCGACCGCGGTGGTGGCGGTGTCGAGGGCCCAGCGGTAGTCGGCCTTGCCCGCCGGTGAGCGCACCACCTTGTCCACCAGCACGAGGTGCTTGGGCACCTTGTAGCCGGCGAGGTGCTGCTTGCAGTGGCCGGTCAGCTCGGCCAGGTCGGGCGCCGTGCCCGGTGCCGCCTGCACGACCGCGGTGACGGCGCTGCCCCAGCGCTCGTCGGGGATGCCGACCACCAGCACGTCGGCCACCGACGGATGGGCGTGGAGCACGCCCTCGACCTCCTCCGGGTGCACCTTCTCGCCACCGGTGTTGATCGAGGTGGAGCCGCGGCCGAGGAGGTCGACGGTGCCGTCGGCCGCGACGGTGGCGAGGTCGCCGGTGATGAGGTAGCGCTCGCCGTCGACCTCGGTGAAGGTGGCTGCCGTCTTCTCGGGGTCCTTGTGGTAGCCGAGCGGCAGGCGACCACCGGTGACGATGCGACCCACGACGCCGCTGCCGGGCTCGACGGGACGACCGTCGTCGTCGAGCACGAGGAGCGGCTTGCTGCCGCGGTCGAAGCGCACCGTGCCTCCCGCGACGGGCGCATCACCAGCGGTGACCCGCGAGGACCCCTGGATGCCGGCCTCGGACGACCCGAAGCCGTCGTTGACCATCACGGTCGGGAACCGGTCCAGGATGCGGGCCTTGCAGCCCGCCGACATCGGCGCCCCACCGTTCGACATCGAGTACACGGACGACACGTCCCACCGACCGGGGTTGGCGTCCCACGCGTCGAGCAGCGGCTTGGCCACCGCATCGCCCACCATGGTGAGGACGTTGACGCCCTCGGCCTCGATCACGGTCCACACCTTCTCGGGATCGAGCGATCCCTCCATCAGCACGACCTTCTGCCCCCCGTAGAACCACATGAACGAGGTCCACTGGGCGGCGGCGTGCATGAGCGGGGCGATCGCGAAGAACGTGAGCCCGCCGTCGCCGACCCGCTCGGGGAGCTCGTCGGGTGAGGTCACCTCACCCTGGAGCCGCATCGGGTCGCCCCCACCGAGGCAGGCGAAGAACGCGTCCTCCTGGCGCCACACGACCCCCTTGGGCATGCCCGTGGTGCCGCCCGTGTACATCACGTAGTGGTCGTCGCCGCTGCGGTCGACGCCGGCCGGCCGGTGGGCGGGGGCCGCCGCCAGCGCGGCGTCGTAGCCGTCGCCGGTGACGAGGGTCCAGCGCACTCGTGGGAGCTCGACGAGCACGTCCGCCATCACGTCGGCGTGCTTGGGGCCGTGGAGCACACCGACGGCGTCGCAGTCGTCCAGCAGGTAGCGCAGCTCGCCCGCCACGTAGCGGTAGTTGACGTTGATCGGCACCGCCCGGACCTTGAAGCAGGCCAGCATCGCCTCGAGGTACTCGGGGCAGTTCTCCAGGTACAGGCCGACGTGGTCGCCAGGCTCCACCCCCAGGCCGGTGAGGTGGTGGGCCAGCCGGTTGGCGTGGTCCTCGAGCTCGGCGTAGGTGCGGCGGTGGGCGCCGCAGACGAGCGCGAGCCGGTCGCCGCAGGCGTCGGCCGCCATCTCCCAGACGTCGGCGAAGTTGAACGAGGCGGGCGGGGCGACGTCGACCATGGCGTTCGAGCTCCTAGTAGATGAGCCGCCGTTGTGCGGCACAGGGACAAAGACTGGCTGGCTGTGCTTCTGGGAGGACTCGCCTACGGCTCGCCCTCGCTTACTTGATCGCCACGGGGGCCGTCGGCGCGCCGGCCCCACCGGTGATCGGCTCGGGGTTGGCGACGAGCAGCATCTCGTGGACGCCATCGCCCGCGCAGTGGGCCGAGAGGCCCTCGAGGTCGAAGTTCTGACCCTGCAGCAGACCCATGTCGCGGAGCTGGATCATGTGCACGGGAAAGAGGACGGCGGGGTCCTCCCCTGGCACGACCTCCATCGTGAAGGTGTCGGTGGCGACGGCCGCGACGTCGTGCCGGCGCATCCACCGGATCGTGCCGACGGCGAGCCCCGGCGTGGGACTGAGCGTGTAGCCCTCGCGGTCGCGTGCCTTGAACAGCGCCATCTTCCCGGTGCGGACGAGGACGATGTCGCCCGGCTCGGGCCGGATGCGAGCGAGCTCCACCGCAGCCTCGAGGTCGGCCTCGGTGATCGCGTAGCCGAGCTCGAGCATGTCGACGCCCTTGGCGCGGGCCACGTCGAGGAGGATCGCCCGGCTGACGACGCTGGTGACCTTGTGGATGCCGCACCGCCCCACCCGACGGTCGGCGGTGACCGCCGACGCGGGAAAGCCGTTGTAGAGCAGGCCCTCGTAGCTCACGTGCGCGAGCGCGTCCCAGTGGGTGCCGGCCTGGAGCCCGAGGGAGACGGTGTCGTCGTTGAAGCAGGCGTCGGACGGGTCGCCGGTGTAGGTCTGGTTGATCGCCACCATCGTGTGGAGCGGGTTGGTCCGTCCGGGCACGTTGCCCATCTGGGGCCCGTTGGCGTCGAGGCGGATGGCCAGGGGGATGCGCACGCCCGTGCGCGCCGCCGCGAGGCCGCGGCGCACCGCGGCATCGTCGATCAGGTTGAGCGTGCCGAGCTCGTCGTCGTCGCCCCACCGGCCCCAGTTGGAGACGTCGGCAGCCAGCGCACGGAGCTCGTCGGGCAGGGCCATGCCCGCTGTCTACCCGCTCGCCTGGTTCAGCTGCTGCCGGGGAGCTTGCCGCCCGCGGCCTCGCGGTAGCGGGTGGTCGAGTGGATCGGGTCCTTGTCGAACTGCGGGATGACCTCGCGCCCGAACAGCTCCATCGACTGCACGACCACGTCGGTGGGGAGCGTGTTGGTCGTGGGGCTGAACGTGAGCTGGTCGAAGCCCTCGTCGACCCACTTCTGGACGCCGCGGGCACAGTCGTCCGGGTCGCCGATGATGACGAAGCCACCGGCGGCCAGCTTCTCGACGCCCTCCGGGTCGGGCTCGGGGATCTTGGCCGGCCACTCGGGCAGGCCCTCCGGCTTCGGGATGTTGTCGAGCCAGTGGAAGGCGAGCGAGGTGTAGTAGTTCATTCCCATGTTGGAGGCGACCTCGAAGGCCTTCTTCCGGTCCTCCATGCACAGCATGTTGGTCACGCCCATGATGTTGTTGTTGATGTAGTCGCCGACGGGCGTGGCGTTGTCGATCTTGTCCTTGTAGCCCTGCACGAACTTGGTGAGCTGGCTCGGGGCGCCCGTGGTGAAGCAGAACGCGCCCAGGCCGAGCTCGGCCGCCTCTGCGAAGGTGGGGGGCGAGCCCGCGGCCACCCACATGGCCGGGTGGGCCGGGCCGTGGGGCTTCGGGAACACCTCGCGCTCGGGCACCCGGAAGTACTTGCCCTCGTAGGCGTACTGGCCGGCCTTCCACATCTTGGGGATCTCGCCGATGGCCTCGCGCCACATGGCCTTGGTCTCGTTGATGTCGGCGATGTCGAAGCCGTACACCTCGGTGGTCGAGCTGCCGCGGCCGGTGCCGAACTCGAACCGGTTGTTCGAGAGGTGGTCGAGCAACGCCACGTTCTCGGCGATGCGCACCGGCTTGTTCACCTGCGGCGTGATGTTGAAGATGGCCGAGCCCAGGTGCACCCGCTCGGTGATGGCGGAGCAGTGGCCGAGGAAGGCCTCCGGGCCAGGCATGTGGGAGTACTCGTCCAGGAAGTGGTGCTGCGGGCACCACACGTACTTGAAGGCGTTCTGGTCGGCCGCCTTGGCGATCTCGACGTTGCGCATGATGCGCTTGTGCTCTGCCTGCGGATCAGCGGCCCGCTCGAACTTCGGGACGAACAGCTGGGCGAAGACGCCGAACTCCATTGGGGTTGCCTCCTGGGGCGCTGCGGTGCTCAACGAACGTGGGGGAACGTACCACAAAACTAGAACATGTTCTAGTTTTGGGAAAAGCTGCAAGGTCCCCCGGCGGGGCCGGCTCCTACGGGTGTCACCCACCAACCCAGACCTCCCAAGGAGCCCCCAAATGTCCGATCACACCCCCTTCAAGCGCTTCGCCCAGCTCGCCGCCCTCACCATCGGCGGCGGCGTGGCGATGACCTTCGCCATGTCCTCCACGGCCTCGGCCGACGAGGTCGTCGTCCAGGACGCCGACGTCACCAACACCGGCGTCGGCGTGGCCAACAGCGGCGGCAACACCGCCGTGGGCAACGACTCCCAGAACACCGCCGCTGCCGGCCAGGTCGCCGCCGGCGGGCTCGCCTCGAACCAGGCCGACGTGTCCAACGAGTCCAACGGCTCCGCCTCCATCGAGACGGGCGACGCCACGGGCATCGGCAACCACTCGGAGACCGAGGTCGCACAGAAGCACACCGGCAACGGGGGCCCCGGCCTCTCCGTCGTCGTGCAGGACACCGACGTGACCAACGCCGGCATCGGCATCGCCAACAGCGGCGGGAACGACGCCACGGGCAACGACTCGCAGAACGCGGCGATCTGCGGCCAGCTGGCCGTGGGCTTCCTCGCCAGCAACAGCTGCGACGCCTCCAACTCGTCCGACGGCACCGCCGCCATCGAGACGGGCGACGCAACGGGCATCGGCAACCACTCCAAGACCAAGGTCGGCCAGGACGCCGACACGGGTCCGGGTGCCGGACTCGCCATCGTGCTGCAGGACTCCGATGTCCTCAACCTCGGCTTCGGCCTCGCCAACACCGGCAACAACGACGCCACGGGCAACGACTCCAACAACCTGGGCATCACCCTGCAGGGTGCGTTCGGTGCGTTCGCGTCGAACAACGCCAGCCTCAAGAACAGCTCGAACGGCAAGGCCTACACGAAGACCGGCAACGCCACGGGCATCGGCAACTGGTCGGACACCGAGGTGTCGCAGGACGCCGACGTCGACCCGGCGGCGCTCGCCGTCGTCGTGCAGAACGCCCCCGTCGTGAACGCCGGCATCGGCATCGCCAACAGCGGCAACAACACCGACGTCGGCAACAGTTCCGCCAACGTGGAGGTCGTCATCCAGGTGTCCTTCGGCTTCCTCGCCTCGAACGTCGCCGACGTCGACAGCTGGTCCGACGGCTTCGCCTTCACGGCCACCGGCGACGCCACGGGCATCGGCAACCAGTCGGCCACCAAGGTCGAGCAGAACGTGTAACCCATCGCTACAGCTCATCCAGCGCTCAGCAGCCCCGGCTCCGCCAGCCGGGGCTGCTGTCGTCCTCAGCGGGGCTCCGTGCGCCTCACTGGCGACGACGAGCCGGTCGATGACGTCAGGTCAAGGGCGCAGCAACCACACCACTGCCCCTCCAGCAACTCGGGCGTCCCTGTTGAGACCCACATCTGCCAGTGTCATAGCGACAATCGCGACGCTCACCCGCGGGAACCCCATTTGTCGCAATGACGCTGGCAGTTCTCTGCACCTGCTCGCAGCGGCCATCATGTGACACTCACCCGAGACAATCGGTCCCGATGAGAGGTGCCCGAGGCGATTCCTCCCGCGTACGGGACCCATCGCCTCGGGAGCGAGGTAGTGGGACGCATTGCCTCGGGACATTTCGGCCAGTGAGGGCCACCTCCGATCCGAAGTTCGGTCCGCGGCTAATCGAACAGAGCGACGATTCCAGTCACGAAGAACATCGCCGCGAGGATCTCGAGCGCCCATGCTGACTTGCCCTGGATCAGGTAGATCTGGTCGCGGGCGTTCGGTTGCTGCATCACAGGCAGATCGGGCCCGTCGAGGTCTCGAAGACGGCGACGGCTCAGCCTCGCAAGGACGAACGACGTCGCTCCCAGGATGAAGAGGAGCAGCGACTTCAAAGGGTCCGCCGACTCAACACGACTGAATGATGTCAGGAGAGTTGGGGGCATGACGAGCCCTCGTGGGCCCTCAGGTGCCCTGAAGCTGGCGTGGCATCGACGTTGGGGGCATCGTGCGCCGTCATGGGGCCCCAGGTGCCCCGAACTGTCCGAACCACCGATGACACCGCCGCAGGCGACCTTGCGGAGGACAACGCCGCCGCATCGTTGCGCCCTTCGCCCTTCCGTCAGCGGGGGGTGGCGGCGACCAGCTCGACCTCGAAGCCGTCGCGGTCCTCGAGGTAGGCGACGTCGGCGCCGCCCGCGATCGGATGGCCGTCGACCGGCAGGGTCGACCAGCCGTGCTTGCGGGCCTCGGCCACGAGGTCGGCGAGCGAGCCGGCGTCCTCGATCGTGAAGGCCACGTGGTTCAGGCCGGGCCGCAGCCGGCTGTGGAGCATGCCCGGCACCATGTCGGCCGACTGCTCCAGCACGATGGTCACGCCCCCGCTGTGGCGGAACACCAGCACCCGGTCGTCCTCGCGGTCGAGCTCGTAGCCGAGCTGGCCCAGGAGCCACCGCCAGGACGGCCCGGCCCGCTCGAGATCCGGGACCCAGAGGGTGAGGTGGTGCAGCACGGACACGAGGGTAGTTACCGGGGCCCCATTAGCCTGCGTGGATGGCCAAGGACCCCGAACGCATCGCCAAGCGGGCGGCCGAGGCGGCGAAGCTCGGGATCACCGAGGACGAGCTGCGCCAGCAGCGGGCCGACGAGGATGCCCGCAACCTCGCGGCCAAGGCCGCCGAGGCGGGCGTGCCCGTGGAGCGCTACCTCGACGAACGGCGCCGCCGGCGCAACTTCGGCAACAGGCTGGCCCGGAAGCGCAAGCGCGCGAGCGACTAGCGGGTCAGCATCGTGCAGGCGCCGATGCCGGGGGCGCCGTACACCTGCGTGTAGCCCACGGTCGGATCGCCCGGCACCTGGCGGGGGCCGGCGTCGCCCCGGAGCTGCAGGACGATCTCGTGGATCTGGCGCATGCCGGACGCGCCGATCGGCTCGCCGTTGGCGAGGAGACCGCCGTCGGTGTTGATCGGCAGGCGGCCTCCGATCTCGGTCTCGCCGTCGAAGATCATGCGCTCCTGCTCGCCGTCCGCGCAGAAGCCGTTCTCGGCCATGTGCATGATCTCGGCCCCCGACTCGCTGTCCTGCAGCTGCGCCACCTGCACCTCGTCGGGCCCGATCCCGGCCTGCTCGAAGCACGCCCGCGATGCGTCGACGGTGGGGCTCTCGGTCTCCTCCACCGACAGCCAGGGGCTGAACACCTCGAACGTGCCGAAGCGGCGGGTCCGCACGGACACGCCCCGGACGAACACGGGGGTCGACGTGTAGCGGTGGGCCTGGTCGGCGCGGCACACCACCACCGCCGCTGCGCCTTCGTCGGGCGAGCACAGCATGTACTGGGTGAGCGGGTGGTTGAGGAGGCGCGACTCCGCGATCTGCTCCTCGCTGATGGGCTTCTGACGCCACGCGTTCGGGTTGAGGGCGCCGTTGCGGAACGCCTTGGCCGCCACCTTGACGAGGGTCTGCTCGGAGATGTCGTGGTCGTGCAGGTAGCGGTTGAGCTTCATGGCGAAGAACTGCGTGGTCACCATGAAGCCGAGGTCGCCGTACCACTGGCCGATGCCGGCGGAGGCGGGGTCGGCGTTGAACATGCCCCGCGGGTGCTTGTCGAAGCCGACGGCCAGGCCGAGGTCGAACTGCCCGGAGTCGACGGCCTGGGTGGCGGCCGCGAGCGCGCTGCCGGCCGTCGCGCAGCCGTTGGAGACGTTGATGAACTGCAGCCCGGTGAGGCCGAGCTCGTTCACGAGGGTGTCGGCCGTACCGGAGCCCGAGCCCTCGTTGCCCGGGAGCATCGACGCCAGGCTCCCGCCGTAGGCGAACTGCAGGTCCTTCCACTGCACGCCCGCGTCGGCCAGGGCCTGGCGCGTCGCGTAGGCACCCATGGCCGCCCCGCTCACGCCGTCGTGGCGCCCGAACGGGTGGATCCCGATGCCGACGATCGCTACGTCGGTCATGCCGCGGGCCTGAACCCGTAGGCGATGACCTCGGTGCCGTCGGGGTCGGTGCGGAACGGCAGGAGGACGAGCTCCATCTCCATACCGATCTCCACGTCCGCCCGCTCGAGGTCGACGAGGCGTGTGATCACGCGGACGCCCTCGGGCAGCTCCACGTAGCCCACGAGGTAGCCGCCGAAGTCGTCCTCGGTCTCGGGGCCGGCGTAGGGCGCCTTCGGGAGGAAGTCCTGCGAGGTCCAGGTCCAGAGGGTGCCGCGGCGGCCGAGCTCGGTGCGGGCCATGCCGACCGCGCCGCACTTCGGGCAGCCGTCCTGTGCCGGGAACACGACGGTGGCGCACGCCCCGCAGCGGCTCCCGATCAGGTGGGCCGGCTCGTCGGGCCAGGTGAACAGGTCCTCGGCCACGGGCCGTCTCATCGCAGGTCCGCCGGAAGCTCGGCGTGCTTGGAGGTGGTCCACGCCGGCGCGCGCTTCTCGAGGAACGACATCACGCCCTCCACCGCATCGGGCTGCTCGCCGGACCACCAGATCACCTTCGTCTCGCGGGCGAAGGCGGCGACGCGGTCGGTCTCGCCCAGGAAGTCGTAGACCAGCTGCTTCACGAGGCCGGCGGCCAGCGGCGCGGACAGCACGGCGATCTCGCGCGCGAGCTCCTGGGCGGTCGCGACCACCTCGTCACGAGGGACGGCGCGGAGGGCCAGGCCCATCGCCACCGCATCGGCACCGCTGAACATGCGGCCGGTCACGAGGAGGTCGAGGGCCCGCTCGACGCCCACCAGGCGCGGGAGCAGCCAGCAGATGTTCGCGTCGGGGACGATCCCCCGCCGGGTGAAGACGAACCCGAGCTTGGCGTCCTCCGCGACGATGCGGAGGTCGAACAGCATGGGCACCGTGAGCCCGGCGCCCACGGCGGCGCCGTTGATGGCACCGATCACCGGCGTGCGCATCGTCCAGAAGGCAGACCGCTCCGGCACGCTGTCGGAATCGACCCCCTGCGCGGCATCGTGGGCCTCGTGGGCCTCGGCGCTGAACACGTCGGCCCCGGCCGCCATGTCGATGCCCGCGCAGAACGCCCGCCCCGCGCCGGTGACCACGATGACGCGGACGGCCTCGTACGCCTCGAGCTGCCACATCGCCTCGTGGAACTCGCGGTCCATCGTCTGGTCGAAGGCGTTCATCGCGTCAGGCCGGTTGAGCGTGAGCGTGGCCACGCCCTCGTCGAGATCGACGAGCACGGTCTCGAACTCGTAGCTCATCGGTCCGCCTTCGCCATGCTGCGGCCGCCGGCCTCGCGGTCCCAGGTGGCGTCGTTGAGGCCGGCCTCCCGCAGCTCCACCTTGCGGGTGCGGAACGTGGCGTCCGTCTTCGGCAGCCCGTCCACCACCTCGACGTAGCGCGGCACCATGAACTTGGGCATGCGGGGCTCCAGGAAGTCGATGAGCTGGGCGGGGTCCACCTCGGCGCCGGCGGCGGCCACCACGAGCACCTTGATCTCGTCCTCGCCGAGCTCCGACGGCACGGCGATGGCGGCGCACTCCTGCACCGCCGGGTGCTGGTTCACGCAGGCCTCCACCTCGAACGACGAGATGTTCTCGCCGCGGCGTCGGATGGCGTCCTTCAGGCGGTCGACGAAGTAGTAGTTGCCGTCCTCGTCGCACCGGAACCCGTCGCCGGTGTGGAACCACCCGTTGCGCCACGCTGCGGCGGTGCGCTCGGGCTGGTTGAAGTAGCCGGGCGTGATCACCCACGGGTCGCCCGATCGGACGATGAGCTCGCCGACGGCGCCCACCGGCACCTCGTCGTCGTGCTCGTCGACGATGCGCACCTCGTAGTGCGGCGGGCCCGGGCGGACGCGCCCGCAGCTCGTGGCGTTGGCCAGGTCGAACCCGTCCGACCCGAGCGGCACGCCGACCTCGGACATGCCGAACCCCGTACCCACCCGAACCCCGAAGCGGGCCTTGAACTCGTCCACCTGCGGGATGAGCGGCCCCATGAACACGCTCTCCAGCGGGGTGTCGGCATCGTTGGGCGATGGCGGGGCCAGCATGAGGAGGGCGGCCATCGGGCCGACCAGGCCCGCCGCGCGGATGTCGAAGCGACGGATGTCGTCCCAGAACTCCGTCAGGCTGAACGCCTCCCGGATGGCGATGTGGCCGCGGTAGCGCGCCGACATGTAGAGCGACGACTTCCCGGACACGTGGAAGGCCGGGTACACGGTGTAGTAGCCACCGCCGTCCTCGAGCATCCCATCGGGGGGCAGGCGGGCGAACTCGAACAGCTCGGCCCAGGGCACGAGCACGCCCTTCGACGGCCCCGTGGTGCCCGACGTGTAGATGAGCGCAGCGGTGTCATGGGGCGCGGGGCCCTCGAGGTCGTCGGCGGGGGTGGCGCCGGCGAAGAAGCGCTCGCCGTCGAGCACGTCGAAGGGCAGGTCGGGCAGCGCATCTCCGGGCTCGCCGTCGGGCACCACGACGGTTCGCAGGTGGTCGAGGCCGTCGGCCACGCCCGCCAGGCGGTCGACGAAGCGACGGGAGATCACGAGCACCCGGGCCCGGGAGTCCTCGAGGAGGTGGCGGAGCATGTCGCCGAGGTAGGCGTTGTTGATCGGCACCTCGACGGCGCCCAGCCACGCCGCGCCGAGCCAGGCCTCGTAGGCCACGAACGAGTTGGGCAGCATCGTGGCCACGGTGTCACCGGGCTCCACGCCGAGCCGCCGGAACGCGTCGGACCAGGTCCGGTAGGTGTCCTGCAGCTCGCGGTAGGTGGACTGCCGGCCCTCGACGTCGAGCATGGTCACGCGGTCGGGGACGTCGGCGACGTGGCGCGCGATCAGGTGCGGCAGCACCAACGACCGGTCGAGCATCACCGGCCCGTGAACACAGCGGGTCGCTTCTCGAGGAAGGCGGCGGCGGCCTCCTTGTGGTCCTCCGTCGTGAACAGGTGGGCGAGGCCGTTGGCCACGAACGACGACACCTCGGGGAGCTCCGTGTAGGCCCGGCCCACCGCCCGGCGCAGGCCCTCCTTGATGTGGCGGACCGCCTGCGGCGGGTTCGCAGCGATGCGAGCCGCCAGCGCGTGCGCGGCCGGGAGCAGCTCGTCGGCCGGGAGCACCTGCGACACCAACCCGATGCGCAGGGCCTCCTCCGCCGTGACGAGGTCGCCGGTGAAGAGGAGCTCCGCCGCCTTGGCGTAGCCCACGAGCTGCGGGAGCCGCCAGTAGCCGGTGACGTCCGCCATCAGCCCGAGCTTCACGTACATCTGCGAGAACTTGGCGTGCTCGGACGCCAGCCGCAGGTCGCACAGCAGCGCGAAGTCCATGCCGATCCCCACCGCCGCGCCGTTCACCGCCGCGATCGTCGGCTTGCGGCACTCGAGGAACATCGCCGCCTCCGGTGTCATGCCCGGCCGCACGTCGGCCAGCCACCGGAGCGTCTCCTCCATGCGGGGATCGCCCCACGCCTTCTCGACGTCGTCACCGGCGCAGAAGGCCCGCCCGTTGCCCGTGATGACCACCACCCGCACGTCGTCGTCGCCGTCGACCGCCGCGAAGGCCTCCTGCAGCTGCTCGCCCATCTCGAAGGTGGCCGCGTTCATCCGGTCGGGCCGGTTGAGGGTCACGGTCGCGATGTGGTCGTCGACCTCGTAGAGCACCTCGGTGAACGGCATCTCCGGACGTTAACGATGGTGTATCTGAGCGTCAACGGGCATGCTGACGCCATGCCGCCGGATCTGCACGCGCTGATCGACGACCTCCGGGACGAGCAGGCCGAGCTGCGCGACCTGCTCCAACCCCTCAGCGCGGACGCGTGGGACGCGCCCACCCCCTCACCTGGGTGGACCGTCCTGCACCAGGTGCGTCACCTCGCCCACGGCGAGGTGCTCGGCCGGCTCGCCGCCACCGACCCCGACGCGTTCGCGGCCGAGCTCACACGGATGCTCGACGACCTGGCGGGGCTCGAGGCCGCCACCACCGCGCCGAACGACGTCGACCCCCCGGCGAGCGCCATGCGGCGCTGGTGGCGGGAGGCGGAGGCGCTGCGGACAGCCATGGCCTCGGGCCCGCCGTCGGGGCCGATCGACTGGATCACAGGCCCCATGAGCAGGGCTTCGTTCCTCACGGCCCGCCTGATGGAGACGTTCGCCCACGGTCACGACATCGCCACCGCCGTGGGCGTGGAGCGCCCCGCGACCGACCGGCTCCGCCACGTGGCCCACCTCGGGGTGGCCACCCGCGGGTTCGCGTTCACCAACCTGGGCCTGGCCCCGCCCGAGGGAGCGGCGCGCGTCGAGCTGGAGGCGCCCGGCGGGGGGAGGTGGACCTGGGGGCCCGACGATGCCCCCGACGTCGTGCGGGGGCCGGCGCTCGACTTCTGCCTCCTCGTCACCAAGCGCCGGCACCGCGACGACACCGCTCTCGAGGCCGGCGGGCCGAACGCCGAGCGCTGGTTGGGCATCGCCCAGTGCTTCGCCGGAGCTCCGACGGATGGGCCGGCTCCGTCGCCTGTGTGAACGACTGTTATCGTTCGCCGAAGGATGGACTTCGACGACACCCCGGAGGAGGCGGCCTTCCGGGCCGAGGCGCGGGCCTGGCTCGACGACAACGCCAAGCTCAAGGTGGAGGCCGAACAGCGCATCTCGGTCGTCGGCGGCTACCGCGACGATCCGAAGTCGGTGGCCGAGGCCAAGCGCTGGCAGGCCACGTTGGCCGACGCGGGCTGGGCGGCCATCCACTGGCCGAGCGCCTACGGCGGCCGCGACGCCACGTCGCTCGAGTCGACCGTCCTCTTCGAGGAGCTGGCCCGCTACGACGTGCCCGACACCCTCTTCAGCATCGGTGTGGCGATGATCGGGCCGACCCTGATCGCCCACGGCAGCGACGCCCAGAAGGAGCGCTACCTACCGCCCATGCGGCGGGGTGAGGAGATCTGGTGCCAGCTCTGGAGCGAGCCCGACGCCGGGTCCGACCTCGCCGCCCTGCAAGCGAGGGCCGAGCGCGACGGTGACGAGTACGTCCTCCAAGGCCAGAAGGTGTGGACCAGCGGCGCCCACTACTGCGACTACGGCCTCGGGATCTTCCGGACGGACCCGAGCGTGCCCAAGCACAAGGGCATCTCGTGCTTCATCGTCGACCTGCGCACCCCGGGCATCACGATCCGCCCCCTGCGGCAGATCACCGGCGCCGCCCACTTCAACGAGGTCTTCTTCGACGGCGCCCGCATCCCCGCCACCAACCTCGTCGGCGACGCGCAGGACGGCTGGCGGGTGGCCCGCACGACGCTGATGAACGAGCGTCACGCCACGGGCTCGCTCGGCTCGACCCGCAGCAGCTTCGAGGCGCTGGCCGGCCTGGCCGCAACACCCCGGGCCGACGGGACCCGCCCGGCCGACGACCCGCTCGTGCGCCAGCGGCTGGCCCGCGTGTTCACGCTCGGTCGCCTGTTCGACCTCACCAACGCGCGGGTGCGGACGAGCATGGCCCGCGGGGGCATCCCCGGCGTCGAGGGCTCGATCCTGAAGCTCGCCATCGCCGAGCTCGGCACCCTCGTCGCGGACCTCGGCGTCGACCTGCTCGGCCAGGGCGGGGGCCTCGTCGGCGACGACGCGCCCGAGGCCGGCCGCTGGCCCGAGGCCCTGCTGGGGAGCTTCGCCATGCACATCGGCGGCGGCACCGACGAGGTGCAGCGCAACATCATCGGCGAGATGGTCCTCGGCCTGCCACGAGAGCCCGACCTCACCCGAGACGTCCCCTTCAACGCCCGCTGACACCTCAAACCTGCGACACCCAGTCGACAAGACCGCTGCCAGCTGTCGCAAGTTTGGGAATTTCAGCCGACTCTGCGCTCGCGGCCTTCCCAGTAGGGCTCGCGGAGGCTGTTCTTCAGGAGCTTGCCGCTGGGGTTGCGGGGCAGCTCGTCGCGCCACTCGACCGTGGTCGGGCATTTGTAGTGGGCCAGGCCCTCACGCGCGAACGCGATGAGGTCGGTCTCCGTGAGCGTGGCATCGGGGGTGCGGACGACGAGGGCCTTCGGGGTCTCGCCCCACTTGTCGTCGGGCACGCCGATCACGGCGACGTCGGCCACCTCCGGGTGGGCCATCAGGCGGTTCTCCACCTCGGCCGGGTACACGTTCTCGCCGCCCGAGATGATCATGTCCTTCACTCGGTCGTGGATGTAGAGGTAGCCGTCGGCGTCCAGGTAGCCCGCGTCACCTGTGCGCAGCCAGCCGTCGGGCAGCAGCGTCCGTGCCGTCTCCTCCGGTTGGTTCCAGTAGCCGCACATGTTCTGGGCCGTGCGGATCAGGACCTCCCCCACCTCGCCGACGGGCACCGGTTCGAGCTCGGGGCCGGCGATCCGGAGCTCGGTGCCGGGCGCCGGCAGGCCGGCGGCGCGCAGCCGATGGCGGTTCGGCCCGTCGGGGTCGTGGTCCTCTGGCAGCAGGTACACACAGCCGCCGCTCGTCTCGGTCATCCCGTAGGCCTGGAGGAAGTCGCACCCGAACGTGCGCAGCGAGGCCACGAGCACCTCCTCGGAGATGGGTGACGCGCCGTAGACGACGCATCGCATGCTGGACAGGTCGGCGTCCGCGATCCCCGGCACCATGTTGAGCACCTGGAGCAGGGCCGGCACGAACACGGTGTGGGTCACGCGGTGCTCGGCGATCAGGTCGACGATGCCGACCGGATCGACCTCGCGCTGGAGGATCGATGGGCGGCCGATCCAGAAGGGCACCAGTCCCCAGAACCCGCCGGCCACGTGGAACTGCGGCATCACGGCCATGCTGACGGACGTGTCGTCGAAGCCGAGCAGGTCCTTCGACGCGGCGAGCCCGGCGAAGGTGGCGCCGTTGGTGAGCATCACGCCCTTCGGCAGCCCGGTCGTGCCGGACGAGTAGTACTGGAAGGCCACGTCGTCGGGACCGGCGGTGACGCCGGGGTCGGTCGGGTCCTGCTCGGCCACCCACGGGTCATAGGAGGCGTGCCGGTCGTGGTCGCCGATCACGAGGATCTTCGTGGTGAAGGTGAGGTCGGCCTCGAAGCCCGCCAGCAACCCGGTCAGCTCCTCCCCGACGACGAGGACCTTGGCCGCCGAGTCGTTCACGATGAACGCGGCCTCCGACGGTGCGAGGCGCCAGTTGACGGCCACGAGGACCGCACCGATCTTCGCCGCGCCGAAGAGCACCTCGAAGTACTCGAGGCAGTTCTTGTCGAGGAAGACGACGCGGTCGCCGGGTCCGATCCCCGCGGCCCGCAGGCCCCGGGCGACGCGGTTCGAGCGCTCGTCGAGCTCGCCGAACGTCATCGTGCGGTCGCCCAGGACGTAGGCGGTCGCGTCGGGCGTCTCCGCCGCGTGCACCCGTGCCATCGAGGCGACGTCAGTGATCTGCGCCGTGGTCACGAGCGGGGCACCTTCGACCACGGGACGTCCTTGTCGACGCGGGGCTCCGCCGGCAGGCCCAGCACCCGCTCGCCGAGGATGTTGCGCCCGATTTCGGTCGTGCCCCCGCCGATCGTCGTGCCCCGCACGGCGAGGAACGCCTTCTGGTGGTCGACGTTGCCATCGCTCCCGAAGGTCTCGCCCTGGGTGGCCGGCCGGCGCATCTCGTAGTCGGAGATGAGCATCCCCTCGGGGCCGAGCAGGTGCAGGATGAACGTGAAGAGCCGCTGCTGGAACGTGCCCACCATCAGCTTGAGGATGGCGCCCTCCGGCCCGGGGTCACCAGCCTGCGCCCGCCGGGCCTGGGCCCGGAGGTTGGTGATCCGGAGCACCTCGCCCTCGATCCAGAGGCGGGCCAGGTGGTCCCGCTGCACGGGGTCGTCGAGCCCTCGCTCCTGCCAGAGCTCGACGGCGAAGCGGATGTCGCCCTGCCCGCGCCGCTCCTTGCCCATCGCCCCGACGGTGACCCGCTCGTTCATGAGCGTCGTCAGGGCCACCCGCCACCCGTCGCCCACCTCGCCGAGGCGGTCGCTGTCCGGGATGCGGACGCCCGTGAAGTACACCTCGTTGAACTCGGCGTCACCGGTCAGCTGGCGCAGCGGGCGCACCTCGACGCCGGGCGCGTGCATGTCGACGATGAAGTAGGTCAGACCGCGGTGCTTCGGCGCCTCGGTGTCGGTGCGGGTGAGCAGCAGGCCCCACTTGGCGACGTGGGCCTGGGTGGTCCACACCTTCTGGCCGTCGACGACCCACTCGTCGCCGTCGCGCACGGCCCGGGTGCTGAGGGCGGCGAGGTCCGATCCGGCACCCGGCTCGCTGA